>Ga0181603_10001940_pt1 | contig 16874 bp, 28 predicted proteins | sample 041ome_13_FD_148633 | JGI IMG/M metagenome (GOLD analysis project Ga0181603, IMG submission 148633) | Coastal salt marsh microbial communities from the Groves Creek Marsh, Skidaway Island, Georgia - 041409US metaG (spades assembly) | ecosystem: Environmental > Aquatic > Marine > Intertidal zone...
ACACAGAGGAAGGGCAGGATCGCTTCAATGCCCTGCATGACCTAATCGAAACAACAATCAATTCATATCTTGTAGACGAAGACATGAAGGAGACACGACTATGAGAGTAGAAGTATACTTTAACCTGCACAAACATCTGTTCAGTGTGCGTGACTGTAAGACAGGCCGAGTGTTTGCACATTCTAAGTACGTCACGATCCGTAACCCTGAGTTTGTAGTGCGTCAGTCTGGACGTAATAAGGTACTGCAAGAGCGTAAGAAGAACGTCCATGCCTTTGTTCGTGGTGAGTTAGAGGATCTGTTCAGCCATGGGCTTGACGATCTTGTCAAGACTGTGACACAAGGTGAAGCAGTAACATATAACCCATACAAGTACGAGACGTTTGTATATGCTGACAGTGAGTCAGCTATATACGAAGCACGTATGGCTTGCTTATCTAAGCCTGATGGTGGTAGGGCTAGTATAAAGGTACTAGCATAAGTAGTAGAGGAGAAACAAAGTGACACCAAGCAATGACAACAACATTAAATACCTGTGCACTAACATTGACGACGAGTGGTATCTCATTACGTCATGTAGATCAGAGTACAGCGGTGAGCTTATGCTTGCTGTGCTAGAGAGTACATTCCCTATGGCTTGGTTCGATCTACTGTCGGACTGTCCGTCACTAAGACTTGATGAGTACGACTATGATGAGTTCCAACAGTACAGGCTAGAGCTTGTACGCCCAGCGCCACGTGCTAACAAACGACCTAAACTTTCTGTAATCAGCGGAGGACTTGACAAATGATTAGTAAACAGCTTAACCTTAAAGTACTTGAGATGTGTGAGAAGATCTTGCCTAACACTCGTATGGCAAACGACCAGGCACTCAAGAACCTACTATCAGAAATACGCACAGCATTAGAGGAGACAAAATAATGTTCGTATGTTTAGCAACTAAATCACTTAACGATGGCACACGTGGCTTCCGCTTTAACTTCGTTGGCATCAAGGGCTTGACCCGTAAGCGTAACACAATCAAGCGTTACGGTATTACACGTGGTGAATGTATGACTGCATACCACATTGGTAAGCGCAGCATCTACATCGAACAGTCTAGCAACAAGCGGGTCACACGTCGTGTCCGTCACTTTGCTGGCTAATATGGTAGGGCTTCGGCCCTTCCTTAAATCAATAGGAAACAACACAATGATACAAGATAAGACACATAAAGTAAAAGTACGTGACACACATGACGCAGTTATCTATGTTTATGAGCGTCACTATAGACAGAAGACTGACCCCAAGGATGCAGAGAAAAAGATTTACTGGAGCGAAAACGATGTGATTGCTGTAGTCCCTGTTGATAAGGATTACAACATAACAGATGATGACTTCATTGAACGGGTAAACGCTACAGTCAAAGCTTTGGCTGCACTCTACGAGCATGCACCTGATTATGAGATAGGTATAAGCTGCGTGTTCAACTACCCCTATGTAAGCTGTTAAGAGAGGAACAGACCCATGAAATACAACACCAAGAACCTGACTCCTATACAGGAGGCGTACAACCGTACTGCAAAGGCTATAGATGAACACGAATGGGATGGTGACTTTGATCGTGCTGACTTCCTTCGTAATGAATTAAAGCATATCGTTGAGTTACAGGAGAAGGGCAATCTGTATGTACCAAACTTTTAGGGTAGTCTTTAAGGGTATAGCTATGACTATCCTAGTTATGATATGCTTTGGTGTAGGGGTTGGGATGTTATGACAACAGAGAAAAAACAACAAGAGGATGACCCGTGTGATGACTGGAGCCATAGCCCGATACCTAAACCGAGTAATGATAGCCCTAAGTGTACTGATAAACGTACTACTTGGAGGTGATAACAATCAAACGTTCAGCGCACGTAACCACCAGTGGCACAAGGATGGCAAGCCTAACATCGCATGGCTTATTAACTTGGTACTAGGGCAGAGCCACTGCATGGAGTGCTGGGTGTACTGGAAAGTGAGGAAGAAATGGTAAAGCATATCAAGTTAGAACTGCACCCCACGACTAAGCTACGTGATGCCTGTGATATGTACATGCAGACAGCAGACTTTGCTAAGCTTAGTGGGCGTACACAGATCAAGTACGAGTCATGCCTTAACATGGTATGCACTACCAAGATCCAACAGGGTAAGCACCTAGGTAACATGAAGCTGAAGGACATCAGGTTTAAGCATGTGAACTACGCATACGACAGGATGAACGAGGATCGTGGACCTGGTGCAGCTAACTATTGTATGGCCTGCCTCAGTGTCGTACTCAATACAGCAGTGCGTCACGATGCTATAATAGCTAACCCTGTAGGATACCTACGCCGTAAGACACTCAAGCCACGCAAGGTTAAGTGGGAACGTAAGCAAGTCAAAGCCTTCCTAGATGTGGCATACTCTAAGTGGGAGTACCGTAGCATTGGCTTGATCGTACACATGGCCTACGAGTGGGGCCAGCGTCTAGGTGATATGCGTTTACTCAAGTGGACAGACATCAACTTTGCCGATCAGCGTGTAGACATAACGCAAAGCAAACGTGGTGCTGATGTACACCTACCTATCCCTGACGATCTTATGGCTATGCTCAAGGCACAGCATGAGTACTTCAACTTCCAACGGTACGTGGCACCACAGCCTAACCCTAAGGATGGATACTATCCACCTTACTCTGAGGTAGGCATTCATCAGATAGTCAACCGTGTCAAGGCTGAGGCAGAACTACCCGCAGAACTACAAGCCAGAGACTTACGCCGTACCGCTATCACTGAGATGGTTGAGGCAGGTGTTGATGCAGTAGGTATCATGCAGGTGAGTGGTCACCAAGACATTGCATCCATCAAGCCTTACATCGTAAACACATTCACTGGTGCCAGTGCTGCACTAGCTAGACGTAGAGGAGAGATAAAGGATGAGTAAAGTTTCAGCGTTCATTGACACACTCAACCTAAGGGATGGCGATGCTTATCGTACTAACTGCCCTGTCTGTCGATCACGTAATACTTTCACTGTCACAAAGGATGGCGGCACATATATTTATAACTGCTTTAAGTTGAGCTGTAAGCTTACAGGTGCATATGCTACAGACATGACAGCCGAGGAGATCAAGGCTCGTATCCAAAGCAATAAAGATAATACTCCCAAGGAGTTACAGCCCTTAGTTTATCCAGAGTATGTGGTAGATCCACGTCCTGAGCATAGAGTACTGCACAACTTTATAGAGAAGTGGGGACTGCATAGTGAGGGTATTATGTATGACGTAAAGGATAGACGTGCAGTGTTCCCTATCCTGTATAAGGGCAGAATGCTAGACGCAGTAGGCCGTGCCTTGGATGGTGCTATACCTAAGTGGTACCGCTATAGTGGTAATGCAGAGTTCTTCTCTAAGCGTGTGTCACCTGATGCTAACACGGCTGTGGTAGTCGAGGATGTTATCAGTGCTATCAAGGTGACACACTATGCGCCCAGCGCAGTAGGCTTTGCTATCCTGGGTACATCACTAAGTGTTGCTATCATGCAACACCTTGGTGAGTATGACAGGGTGGTGATTGCGTTAGACCCTGACGCTGCACACAAGACCTTGCAGTATAAGCGAGAGGTAGAGTTATGGACAGGGCTACCTACCAAAGCATTAAGACTTGACGACGACATCAAGTATGGATTAGAGTCCGACATAGTTAGACTAAAGGAGATGGTACTATGATTGAAGCAACTTACATTGACCACATGGGTAGTGACCTGTCAGTGGTAAACGCAGCACGGGTTAGCTTCGGTAAGAAGAGTGAGTACATTTACTCTGGGGTTGATACTAATGGCCCACTAGAGAAAGCATTGCATCAACGTGACGTGAAGCTGATCCGTTACCTAGCCAAGCACAAACACATTTCACCATTCGGTCATGCCTTTGCATCGTTCCACGTTAAAGCACCAGTCTTTGTAGCACGTCAACTAGTGAAGCATAAGTTCCTACGTTGGAACGAGATAAGCAGACGCTATGTGGATGAAGAGCCTGAGTTCTACTCACCTGATGTTTGGCGTGGACGTAGTGCTGACAAGAAGCAGGGTAGTGAGGGTACTATAACTATATCAGATGATATTGTAGAGGCCTTGTATGATGATACTGTTGCCCGTTACAGACTTCTGTTGGAAATAGGTGTAGCACCAGAGCAAGCACGTATGGTATTGCCACAGTCGATGATGACTGAGTGGTACTGGTCTGGATCGCTTGATGCCTTTGCTGATATGTGCCACCTACGCTGTAAGCCTGACACACAATACGAGTCACAGCTTGTAGCTAACCAGATCGACAAAGAGATGGCTAAGTTATTCCCAGTTTCATGGGCAGCATTACGAGGAGAAGAATAATGAATAAGGACGTAGGTATTATTGTTGTAGAAACAATAGAAGAACACGAAGATGGTAGTGCCACCTATCAGTTTCACTATGATGCAGAGGTACGTAAATTACTGGCAGAGGAAGGCTTAACGTTAGCCTTATACTGCGCAGCCGCTAAGCTAGATATGGGCTTGGTGTACGATTTTATCACAGACCACATGGAGTATAACAAAGATGAAGTACGCAGTGATGATTGACATAGAGTTAGGTCACTCTGATTACATCAGGGAGAACTCTAAAGTATTCACTAACCTAACACCTGTGAAACTCTACGACACTAAAGAGGAAGCACAGGTAGAGGCTAACACATGGAACACAGGACGAGTAGTGGAGTGGCACGATGGCTAAGATCCCAGAGGGGCGTAAGCCCATACCAGATGAGTGGTTCGTAGACAGAGCAAAGAACGTTATACGTGAGATGACACCAGAGGAACGTCAACGTGCCAAAGAACGTGAGAAGCTTAACAAGCAGGATGACGACTGGGATAACTGGACAGACGGGGATCTAACATAATGTTTACTGTAGAGTTTGAAAAAGACTCCTCTGTCATTGTGTCAATGGACGAGAAGGATAAGTATGAAGACGTTGAGATGATACTTGCTGATGATGGTACTGTATTCATTAGACAATTTGAGGATGGCCTAGAAGAGTATCAGCTTATCTGTATGTCATACCAACAACTACTAGACTTAGTAACATCCCTACAAAAGACTGAGGGTTTGTTCCAGATAGCAATAAAGAAGGGTTACCTATAATGTTAATTGGATTTGCACACGGCTGTATAGTTATGTACCTACTTGGTGTTATACTACATGTTAGTATGCTTGAGAGTACTGACCCAGACGAACCAAACAACCCAATCAAGTTTGCTTTGGTCTGGCCTATAGCAGCACTGTCTGTTATATACGATAACCTACTAGACTTAATTCGAGGACGTGAAGATAATGAGTGAGACTGCACTGATTAGAACCCTGTTAGACAAGGAGTTCTACGACAGTAACAAAGGAGTGAGGTGCCCCGATGAACTGTTCACTAAGGATGTACGTAAGATAAAGCAAAGCCTAGACCAGGCCATGGATGTATACGGCAGAGACATTACTCCTGCTGAACTAGAGTCCCTATTCTTTACAGCTAACCGTACTATGACAACAGCTAACAAGGAAGCCTACAAGAAGCTGTTCACTAAGATCGACAACGAAGTACCTATGTCCCATGAGATAGCCACTGAAGTTATGTCAGGGTTATTCCAACAGTATGTAGGTGAGAAGGTAGCCAACCTTGGTTTCAAGTATGTGAATGGTGAGGAGTCAAACCTTGATGCACTGCGTAAGCTGCTTGATGATTACAAGAATGACTTCACCCCTAACCTGAGTATCGACTTTGAAGACATCGAACTAGACACTGTACTTGATGCTGTGCAGGTAGAGAGTCAGTGGAAGTTTAACATACCTAGCCTGAGAGCCAGGGTAGAGGGCATCAGTGGGGGTCACCTTATGATGGTAGGTGCACGTCCTAACGTAGGCAAGACCTCATTCCACGCCTCTCTCATTGCCTCTCCTAATGGGTTCGCACACCAAGGGGCTAAGTGCCTAGTTCTTACTAACGAAGAGAAGACAATCCGAGTAGCTGCACGGTATGTACAAGCATCCTCTGGTATGACGATGAAGCAGATCGTAGCTAACAAGGCACTGGCACTCACGAGATATAACAAAGTGAAACAAAACGTGAGGATGAAGGACAGCACTGGCAAGGACATGAACTGGGTTGAGGCTATCGTTAAGAGCTATCAGCCTGACATCGTAGTGCTAGACATGGGTGACAAGTTTGCTACTAAGAACAGTGACAAGTCAGACGTGTATCTTAAAGAGGCTGCTATCCATGCACGTAACATCTCTAAGATGTACAACTGTGCCGTGATCTGGATGTCACAACTTAGTGCGGTAGCTGAGAATGTAGTACAGCCTGACATGTCTATGATGGAAGGCTCTAAGACAGGCAAGGCAGCAGAGGCAGACCTAATGATCCTTGTATCTAAGAACAGATCAGTTGAGGGTGTAGACTCTGATGAAGACTTGACACGCTACTTGACGGTAGCTAAGAACAAACTAGAGGGTGGCTGGCATGGACGTATTACGTGTGAGCTTGATGGTTCGATAGCACAGTACACCGCTTAACGAACACACGAGAGGAGACGACATGAGGTTAGTGTTAGACGTGGAGAACACCACAACAAAACGTTCAGGCAAGAAGTTGCTAGACCCATGGGAAGAAGGTAACTTCCTAGTGCAAGTAGGTACACAGAACGTAGATATACCAGAGGAGACACACGTCTTTACGTTTGACCATGTAGAATACAAGGATACATCAGGGCGTGGGGCTGTGCTGTTACAGACTATACTTGATGAGACTACACTATTGATTATGCACAACGCCCGTCACGATATGCCATGGCTTTGGGAGTCGGGCTTCCACTATGACGGTGCTATCTATGATACGATGATTGGAGAGTACTTACTTCTGCGTGGACAGAAGCGTAGCCTAAGCTTGGATAGCTGTGCTGAGATACGTAACCTGCCCTCACGCAAGATGGATACACTTAAGGAATACTTCAAGAAAGGTTACGGCACTAACGAGATCCCTCTGGCTGAACTTAAGGAATACCTAGAGGCTGACTTGAATACCACACGTGAACTGTTCCTTGCACAGGAGCAGGACTACCAACAGGAAGACACTAAGTCTATGCTAAACGTGCGTGACATCAGCATGAAGGTATGTATGACACTGTGTAAGATGTATGCCCGTGGGTTCAAGGTGGATCGTGCTGCACTGGATGAAGTGCGTAAAGAGTTTGAACAAGAGAAGGCAGAGATAGAGACACGCTTGGGTATGCAGGTACGTAGGTTCATGGGTGACACACCAATCAATCTAAACTCTACAGAGCAACTGTCTCAAGTAATCTATAGCATGAAGCCTATCAACAAGAACGAGTGGGCTGATCTATTCGAGCATGTCAATGATGCTAAGGAGTATCGTGCAGCTGTGAATGCTAACACTGTACGTATACAGAAGACACGTGCCTACACCTGTCGTACCTGTGAGGGAAACGGTAAAACGTATAAACTTAAAGTAGACGGTACACCGTATAAGAAACCTAACAAATGCTCTGACTGTGGAGGCTTAGGTTATAAACTTAAAGAGTTGCAGGAGATTGCAGGTCTTAAGTTCTACCCACCAAGTAAGGACTGGGTAAGTGCTAGTGGGTTCTCTACCAGTAAGGATAACCTAGAGCTACTGATTAGTACTGCACGTAGTAAAGGTATGATGGAGGCTGAGTACTTCTTGCAGGATGTACGTAGGCTGAACGCTATCTCTAGCTATCTGTCTAACTTCGTAGAGGGTATTGACTTGTACACTAAGCACGATGACTTCCTGCATGTGGATCTATCACAGACTACCACAGCAACAGGACGCTTCAGTGGGCGTAACCCTAACATGCAGAACATGCCACGAGGTAACACATTCCCAGTGAAGAAGGTATTCGTATCACGATGGGATGGTGGCTACGTGATGGAGGCTGACTTTGCACAGCTAGAGTTTCGTACTGCTGCATTCCTAGCGCAGGATAAGGTAGCTATGGAAGAGATTGCCACAGGCTTTGACGTACACAGTTACACTGCTAAAGTTATTACTGATGCAGGTGAGCCTACTACACGACAGGAAGCTAAGGAGCATACCTTCGCACCCCTCTTTGGTGCTACTGGTTATGGCAGATCAAAAGCGGTAGCTGCTTACTATGAACACTTCACTGAGAAGTACCCAGGTGTTGCAGCATGGCACAAGAAGCTAGCCAAGGAAGCTGTGACATTCTTAAAGATTACCAACGTAAGTGGTAGACAATACGCATTCCCTGACTGCAAGCGCAGGGACAATGGGAGCGTAACCTACATGACCAACATCAAGAACTACCCAGTGCAGGGCTTTGCTACTGGTGATGTTGTTCCTGTGGTTTTAATGGAGTTAGAGGAGAGACTGAAGCCACTGCAATCATGCTTGGTTAATACAGTACACGACTCAGCTGTAATAGACATACATCCAAAGGAGAAGCTATATGTGATACAGATGATTCATGATATGAATAACGATCTTAATCAGATCATTGAGGAAGCATACGGAATTAGCATGAACGTACCACTGCTTTTAGAGGCTAAGATCGGCCCTAATTGGCTTGACAATAAAGACGTGTGATGCTATAACTATGACTCCTTTGACCGTGTAAAAAAATGTATGAAAGGTATACATATGACTAACGAAATCGTACTAGCAACTGAAGGCCAATCCCTAGCTGAAATGATGGGACTATCCTCAAACTCAAGTGGCTCTCGCTCTATGCTTCCACGCTTCAGTCAGATCCATAACCCTATCAAGGGTGAGATTGAAGTGAATGGCAAGAAGATTAAAGCTGACGCTGTACCTGCTGGCTCTTACAAGCTAACACAAACAGACAAGCCTGACATCTACGCTATCAACCCAGAGATCCGCATCTTTGCCTTACGCTTACAGTGGACACGTTGGGATTCTGACGCTAAGGTAATGTATAAAACTGTATTGGTTAATTCACTTAATGGTGACCTGAAAGATAACGCAGGAGGCTTCAACGCAGGGCGTCCCTCGGGTTATATTGAAGACTTTAAGTCCCTACCTAAAGCAACGCAGGACTTGATGCGTAACACTAAGCGTACCAAGGTTGTCTTTGGTGTCGTAACTATGAAGGGTGCCATGGATGACAAAGGTAATCCTATTGAGGACAACAGCATTACTGACGTAGAGATTCCATTCGTTATGGATGTTAAAAGTCGTGGCACAATCAAAGCTATTGATGATGCTATCAAAGTTTTGGATCGTAAGGAAGGGTTGCTTCTACAGTATAAGATAGAGCTATCAGCTGAGATGCATGAGAAGCCTGACGGTTCTGAGTATGCGACTATGGTCTTAACTCCTAATGTAAAGGTAGACATTGTTGAGCAAGACAAGGAGTACTTGCATAACTTCATGGATTGGATTTCAGGTATGAACAACTACATCTCGTCCGAGCACGACAAGAAGAACGCAGACAGTCTTGGTGCTGATGCCCTCGAAGCTTTGCATGACATTGTAGATGTAGAGGTAGCTGACTGATGAACCACGTAGCTGAACTATCACTGCATAGCTTCTTACAGAAGGCACTCAATGGGGAGACTATTGTTGATGAGTCTATCATTGAGAAGGTTGGTAAGGACGTAGCTGATGCAGTCCGCAAACAGTTCAGCAGCGGTTCTCGTGATGAGTTTAAGTTAAGGATGTCCAACCTTGGGCGTCCTACTTGCCAACTCTGGTACGAGAAGAATGACCCTGCAGACAAGACACCATTCCCGACACAGTTCCTAGTGAACATGATGTTGGGTGATATTGTTGAGGCTGTATTCAAGGGGTTACTTCGTGCTGCTGACGTTGAGTTTACAGACAATGAGAAGGTTACACTTACTCTGTCTGACGGTACTGAGATCAATGGTGAGTTCGACATGATCCTAAACAATCGTGTTGATGATGTTAAGTCTGCATCACCCTGGTCATACCAACATAAGTTCGTTGACTTCGAGACACTAGCAAAGGGTGATACCTTTGGTTATGTCAGCCAGCTTGTAGGCTATGCTGTTGCAGCAGGTAAAGAGGTTGGCGGTTGGTGGGTAATAAACAAGGCTAACGGGGAGTTCAAGTATGTCGATGCTAATGGTGTTGATGTTCCTGCACAGATGCAGAAGATCGAAGAGACAGTAAAGTACATTCAGGAGGACAAACCCTTTGAGCGTTGCTTTGAGGCTATCCCTGAGACGTATCGTAAGAAAGCATCAGGTAACTTGAAGCTAGGTACTACGTGTGGCTTCTGTGCTTATAAGCATAAGTGCTGGCCTGGACTACAGACGCTACCCTCCAGGGTTTCTACTGCTAAAGAGTTGCCTATGGTAGACTACGTATTCATAGGGGATGGTTTTGACGACAGCAAAGAGGCATAACCCTAGGCGATACAGAAGTGGCCTAGAGAAAACAGTATCGGAGTTCCTGAAGCAAAACCAAAAGCAAGTTCGTTATGAAGAGCTTAAGGTAGAGTGGATGGATCTTCGGTATAGAACATACACACCTGACTTTGTGTTAGACAACGGTATCATCATTGAGACTAAAGGTATCTTTGACAATGAGGATAGACGTAAGCACATAGCTGTAAGAGAACAGCACCCTGAGTTAGATATTAGGTTTGTCTTTAGTAATGCGAACGCTAAGTTATACAAAGGGTCAAAGACTACTTATGCAATGTGGTGCGATAAGCATGGGTTCATGTACTCTAATCGTATCATACCGCAAGAGTGGTTGGCTGAAGAGGGTGCAGCACTACGCAAGAAAGTCATAAAGCTAAAGGTTGATAAACAATGACAGATAATGTAAACAGTCCTATACATTATAACGCAGGTGGTATAGAAGCTATTGAAGCTATTCTAGCTGCTACCAATGAGCAGAGTGAGGGCTACCTACAAGGTAATATCCTTAAGTACCTCTGGCGTTACCGATATAAGAATGGCTTAGAAGATCTAAAGAAAGCACAGTGGTATCTGAATAAGCTGATTGAAGTATATCAAGAGAAGCACAAATGAAAAGCTTTAGTGTGATGTTCATAATGCGGGTGGACGAGAACAACAACTTCTTAAGTTCCTACGATGAAGCCCACGAAGAAGATGTCCAGGATTTGATTACAGATATTATGTATGACGTGGACGATATAGAAATAGAAAACTTAACAGTTAAGGAGCGACAATGAGTACTATTAGTGACGGTGACCTGGAGGCTTGGGAATACTACAATGAAGTATACAAGAACAAGCAGCTAGGATTGAATGACTACCAGAAGGCAGCATCTAAAACAGCAATCTATAGATCAGAACACTCTATCCTGTACCCTGCGCTGGGCTTAGCAGGTGAGGCAGGAGAGGTAGCTAACAAAGTAAAGAAGATGTTACGTGATAATAAGTTTGATCGTAATGCTATTGCAGCAGAGATTGGTGACGTACTGTGGTACATCGCTGCGCTATCACGAGACTTGAACATTGATTTGCATGACTTAGCAATGCAAAACTTAGAGAAGCTTTACGGACGTAAGGCACGAGGCACACTAGGCGGGAACGGAGACAACAGATGAATAACTATCTACCAACAGACTACCAAGCATTTATTCACACATCACGTTATGCACGATGGTTAGAAGAAGAAGGCCGACGTGAGAGTTGGGATGAAACAGTACACCGTTACATGAAGAACGTAGTATATCGTGCACTACCTAATTCAGGTGATGCTTGCGCTGAGTATGACTATGGTTCAGTTGAGCGTGATCTACGTGATGCTATCTTGGGCCTAGAGGTTATGCCTTCTATGCGAGCTATGATGACAGCTGGCCCAGCGCTTGAGCGTGACAACACTGCAGGATATAACTGTTCGTATCTACCTGTAGATGATCCCAAGAGTTTCGACGAGGCCATGTTCATTCTGTTGTGTGGCACTGGTGTTGGCTTCTCTGTTGAACGTCAGTTCGTGACTAAGCTGCCAGAAGTACCACAGTTGTTCCAGAGTGATACCACAGTCGTCGTGAAGGACAGCAAAGAAGGTTGGGCTAAAGCTCTGCGTCAAGTGGTTGCACTCCTCTATAGTGGCGAGATCCCTAAGTGGGACGTTAGCAAAGTTCGTCCTGCAGGTGCAAGACTAAAGACGTTTGGAGGACGTGCCTCTGGCCCAGCGCCATTGGTTGATCTGTTTAACTTTGTCATCAAGGTATTCAAAGATGCACAAGGACGTAAGCTGTCTAGCATTGAAGCACACGACATCATGTGTAAGATCGGTGAAGTTGTAGTCGTCGGTGGTGTACGCCGTTCAGCTATGATCTCTCTGTCAAACTTGAGCGATGATCGTATGCGTCATGCTAAGTCGGGTCAGTGGTGGGAGAGCAATCCGCAACGTGCATTGGCTAACAACTCTGTGTCATACACTGAGAAGCCAGACAGCCTATCCTTCATGCGTGAGTGGATGGCACTGGTAGAGTCAGGCTCAGGTGAGCGTGGCATCTTTAACCGCCAGGCATCTAAGAAACAAGCCTCTAAGAATGGACGACGTGATTCTAACTATGAGTTCGGCACTAATCCCTGCTCAGAGATTATCCTTCGTCCGTACCAGTTCTGTAATTTGACTGAGGTTGTTGTTCGTGCAGCTGATAGTATAGAAGACCTAGAGCGTAAGGTACGTCTTGCTACTGTCTTGGGAACGATCCAGTCTACCTATACTAAGTTCCCATACCTTCGTAAGATCTGGCAAAACAACACTGAAGAAGAACGTCTGCTTGGAGTTTCTCTGACAGGCATTATGGACAACCCTCTAATGACCACAGCTAATGCAGGTCTAGACAAAACATTGGAGCACTTACGTGATGTTGCCATTAAAACAAATGCTGAGTGGGCTGATCGTCTTGGCATTCCTGTTGCTGCTGCTATCACTTGTGTTAAGCCATCGGGAACAGTATCCCAACTCGTTGACTCTGCCTCTGGGATACACGCACGACATTCACCTTATTACATTAGAACCGTTAGAGGAGATAACAAAGACCCTCTTACATCCTTCATGAAAGACCAAGGTATCCCAAATGAACCTGATGTATTTAAACCAGATCAGACTACAGTATTTAGCTTTCCAATTAAGTCACCTGACGATGCCGTTGTTACCTCAGATGTATCAGCAATTGACCAGTTGAAGATGTGGTTGGCTTATCAGCGTCACTGGTGTGAACACAAGCCATCTGTGACTATCAACGTCAAAGCTAATGAGTGGTTTGAAGTAGGTGCTTTTGTGTACGATCACTTCGATGAGATGTCTGGTGTATCCTTCTTGCCATACAACGAGCATACATATCAGCAAGCACCGTACCAAGAAGTAGGCAAGTCTGAGTACGAGCAACTACTATCATTGATGCCTAAGTCAATCGACTGGGCTAAGTTGATGGAGTACGAAAAGGAAGACAATACTTCTGGTATGCAGACACTAGCTTGTTCTGGTGACTCATGTGAGATCGTGGACCTGACATAACATGTACACTATTATCACACGAAACCAGTGTAACTTCTGTGATACAGCCAAGGCTCTGTTAAGGAGCCAAGGCTTACCCTTCACAGTATATAATGTCCAAGATCCTGAGACTAAGTGGTTGCTTACTCTGATCAAACAGGCAGGGCACACAACAGTACCACAAGTGTTTGGACCTGATGGTTCTTACATTGGTGGGTACACAGAGTTAAAGGATCAACTTAATGCAGCTGGATATGTTTAAAAATCTTGATGCCTATATAAAGGAAGAGGTAAAGACATGCCGTATCTGCCAGGAGGATAAACCTGTATCTATGTTTCAGGGTACTACAGGAGGCAAAGCTAAGCAGAGAGTATGTAAGAGTTGCTTTAAGGATCAATACCATAAAGTAAAAAAACTAAAAGAAAAAATACCTCTCCCATCAGCTGATTACTGTTGCCCTATCTGTGAAAGAAACGAAGCAGAATTAAAGAAGATAGAGAAAACTAAAAAGACTGTCTGGAGTTTTGATCACTGTTGGACCACCTACACCTTTAGAGGGTGGTTGTGTCATAGGTGTAATAGGGGTCTTGGGTTCTTTACCGACGATATAAACTCTTTAAAAAATGCCGCTATCTATTTAGAGCGTTCATCTAAGGACACACTATGATCGAAGATCGTGAACCACCAAAGAAGCAATCTCGTACTCGTCGCAAGACAAACTACAAGGGGGCTGACAGTAAGAAGACCTCAGGCTTCACGCCACGTACTAACAATCAGCGTGACCTGTGGGACTACATGAAGACACACGATCAAATCTTTATCCTTGGTCCAGCTGGTACAGGTAAGACATTCGTTACTGCTACGTTTGCAGCTGACCTGTATACACTCAAGGAGATAGACAAGATTGTTATCACTCGTCCTCATGTGGCTGTTGGTAAGGATGTAGGTTATCTACCTGGTACACTAGAGGAGAAGACCTACCCCTGGGCTTTACCTGTTCTAGATGTACTGACTAAGCATCTGGGTAAGGGTGCAGTAGAGACTGGCATCAAGAATGGCAACATTGAGATGGCACCTCTAGCGTTAATGCGTGGGCGTAGCTTTGAGGATGCTTTCATTATTGTAGACGAGACACAGAACATAACAACGCATGAACTGAAGATGCTCCTAACTCGTGTGGGTGAGGGCAGTAAGATCGTACTCAATGGTGACGTACAACAGTCAGACTTAAAGGAAGCGGATGGCTTATCAAAGGTTATTCATCTAGCTAAGAAACATATGCTAGACATTCCTATTATTGAGTTTGGTGTAGAGGATATTGTACGTAGTGGTATCTGTGCTGAGTGGGTTAAAGTATTCCTTAAGGAAGGATTATAATGCTTGACACCTAAGTTGTATTTATGATACACTTACCATAGCTCCTAGCCTGGGCTTTAACATGTAAGTGGATTGGAATGTTAACACTCGAAGAAGAGGCTAAGCGTTTCATTGAGTCTAAGAAGGTACAGTTTATAGCAGGTCTTGAGGATGGTATGGATGACATCCTAGACTACTTGTTAGATAACTTATACCCCTCAGATGAAAAGGACTACGCTATAAAAGCCCTGAAAGAAGCTGTACTATGGTCACGAGAATGTGCTAATAAGTACGGCATACAATAAACTAAAAGGGAGGCCGTGATAGCCTCCCTCTTTTTATTTCAAACCATAAAGTTTATCTGTTGCTTTAGTTTCTTTTTCTTCCATATCAAGGTAGAACTTTATGATCTCTAGCTGCTCAGTGTCTAGCTTAGAGGGATCAGATTCAAATCCCATATCGTTTAGGATCTTAGCCAATTCTTTCTTTGGCACCTTACCTAACTCCCATAACACTTTAGTACGAGTATCAGCTGGGTCATACGATACAGCCAACATATCTTTAATGTCACCCTTAGCTAAAGTTATAATCTGAGAAATCATCGTCTTACGATCAGCAGCTGAAGCATTCTTCCATTTGTTTGTATCCATGTACATAGAAGCATAGTAGTTCAGCACTGGTGTGATCATACGATTGATGTCATTCAGTGGCTCAGCAATGTTAGACCTAATGCCTGTACGCCACTGGGCTAGACCTGCCTCATTGAACATCTCTTGAATAGGGGACTGTGCTAACTCCTCACGAATACCAAAGATACGCCCAATAGGTACACGATCCTGCTCAGCTGTTAGTGGGCGCTGCTTTTGTTCAGGCTTAGTGTACAGATCCATAGCACCCAGAATTTCATCAACGTAACGCACAGAGTTATTCACCCATTCGCTACCCTGACGACGATCAGGTGATACGTATGGTGTACCTTTAGATAGAGCGATCACTTGGTTGACTGGATCTAGTGGACGTGAGTAGCCTGACAGATACATAGACGCAGACTTAGATACAAACTCACCTAGCATACGCTTAGCTTCGACATCATCAGATGTAGTTATATCAACTAGCATATCGTAAGCGCCTTGAATGCTATCACCAAGCTGACGTGTAAGCTGTTGAGGGCCAAACGTTGCAGCTAGTTCTTCAATCAAAGGCTTAGGTACTTCACCGTCACGGTACACATGTGCAGCCATACGTCCTACTGCCTTGTAGAAGCTATAAGGGAAGTCATACATACGGTTACGAATAGTACCATCTGAGCTACGCTCCTGGTACCATGCTAGTCCTTCATCCAAGTAGTCCATCTCATAGGTAGCAGCAGCCCCAATAAAGGTAAGACCAACAGCAGACTTAGTTAGCAACTCCATAGGATCACGTGCAGTACCAGCTACGTATTTGTGGATAAGGCTGATACCTGTGTGGTCCATCATGTGGCCAAGCGTGTTGTTGAAGAACTGACCAAAGGGAATCATAGCCCCAATGATAGGCAGCTTACGTACATCTTCAATGACCTTAGCAGCAAACTGTAGTGTACCCTCTGTACCACCATACTGCTTAGCAAACACGTTACGTAGTGCGTCCTCTGAGGCGACTGACACAATACGTGCATACTCATCCCCAGTCATACGCTTCCATAGGTTCTCATCCTTAAGGAAGTCTACATAAGATACACCATACTCTAGACGTACTTGCTTGTCGATTGCGTACATAAACTCCTGAGACTTAGTTAGGATGTCTTGCGCTTTAACGCCATAGATTGTTTGTGCACCATCCATGATCTTATCAAAGACATTACGCTTCTGGACTAGAGCATCAGCCTCCTTAATGCCCATGTCTTTAGCCATAGCACCGAAGTCTTGGAAGCCTAGATCTTTAGCAATCTCTTCTAGTTCAATACCACCAGACAGATACTTGAAC
>Ga0181603_10001952_pt1 | contig 16824 bp, 14 predicted proteins | sample 041ome_13_FD_148633 | JGI IMG/M metagenome (GOLD analysis project Ga0181603, IMG submission 148633) | Coastal salt marsh microbial communities from the Groves Creek Marsh, Skidaway Island, Georgia - 041409US metaG (spades assembly) | ecosystem: Environmental > Aquatic > Marine > Intertidal zone...
GTCGCTTCGGCGACCTTTCTTTTTTCAGGTGATACCCACGGTGTTACCCAAACTATACCCAAATAGGTTTCGCTAGAGTGAAGTTACGCTTTAGTTTATTTGCGAATCGATTCAATGTTAGGTAATCAAGAATCTGGTTCCTTGCTATCAAAAAAGCCCCGCCTGAAGCGGGGCTTTGGATTGAGATCCACCTACCCAACGGGTCGGTTTACATGGTCTGGAAAACAGTTTTCAAGTCATTTTAGGCACGAATAATGATTCCAGTGCTATGGTTACACGAGGATATTAAAGAAGCCTCGATTCTGCCTCCGCTCACTCAAGTTACAATATTCTACAAATAACTTATTTATAATTAGCTGTTTAAATAACTCAATGCGGCGCCAAAATCTCCGTAATACATCTGTATAGTAATCTTACCTTCCTCATTTAAGTCAAAGGTTGAATACATACGAACTACAGCTGAACGCTCTTCGGTTGAGTCCGTTGCAGCCTTTGTGATTTTCAGCGGAGCATAATAGCGAACACTAGCATTTGGTTCTTGCGTATCTGAATCCACTCCTGGAAGAAGTACAGGATCTATTAGGAATTCGAAGTCAAAGTGTTCCCATAAAAATGCGTCCTCTGCTTGCAAATCTGCGAGACGCATTGTGTCAGGTGAACCATTGAAGTTGGTATTTACCATGTAGAAATCATCCGCATACATACTGTAGTCTTGGTTCTCACCAGTAAAACCAGCGTTATTCGCACGAATGACTTCGCAGTTTCTCGCAAAGCGTGCATCCAACTCAGCGGTTTCATTCGAAACACATGACGAAAGGAAAAGTCCGGTTACCACCGAACCCATCCATAAAAGTGATTTATAGTTCATCTGCACGTTCTTTTGAGATTGTCCAATTGTTGTTCGTTTCATACGCTTTCATATACATCTCTTTTGCCATTGCTGTGTCTCCAATAGTTAAGTAGTACTCCCCATAAGAATCATACGCGTTAGCAACATCAGCGTTGGCTCGCGCAAAAATCTCGAAATGCTGCTTCGCCTTGTCCATGTTTCCAGCAGCCATATACTTGTAACCTATCATATTGTTTACACCGCCGTGCTCAGGTAGCCTGGCCCATGCCAATTCCATAATATCTAATGCGCGAGCTGCATCCTGTTCACCCCAGGCATACCAAATACGCAACATTGGATCCGCAGGTGCAAAAATCAAAGCTTGCTCTAAGTGGTACTTTCCAGCTTCTCGATCTGTCGTGTAAGACTTGATAAAGTGAGATTCTGCACGACTTGCATTTTCAAGTTTAGATTCAGCTAATTCACGTGTTGCATTCAAATTCTCAAAATCACGTTTCGCCCAATAGTATTGCAACTGACCTAGGTGTGCCGTTGCCCAAGTTGGGTCTACCTCTACCAAGGAATCTGAAATCTCTTTGGCACGCTCAAACTCGAGGTTCATAATATTTTCACGCATCTCATTGTATGCGTCAAGACCACCATCAATTTCAGTGCTCGGCCATAAGAAGCCCTTAGATAAAGTTGCGTGATCGATTCCCACAAAACGTGTCCATTTGAGTTGGCCATCCTCTTTTGCGACTATACCTGAAAAATTACGGTAGGTTGTATTAACCCCTGCTATAAACCATTGAATAGTTCCCATGACGTTGGCATATCCATTCATCATGTAAACATCATGTATGGTTACTTTGATTGAGTCCTCGTAGAAAACGCTGCCGTCATTTTCTTCAGCCATATCATACTTTCTGGGTAGGTTTTTCCATCCGGGATTTGGCCAAACTATTAATTCCGATGAAAGACCCTGATAGTAGGGTTCAACTGCATCCCCATACCCTACTTGGTTTTCAATGTGGGAAATGGCAAAGTCTCGCACAGCGGCTTCATCCATTTTGTCATTTCCCTGATTACAGCCAAGCACTATAGTGCCTAACAATAATGTGGTGATAATACGTTTCATTCGATTTTAAGTTTTGATTGGGTGAATAAACTACCATAATAGATTCAAAATCAAGCATTTAAGAATAATATTGTAAAATTATTGCTTAAAAAAAGCTATTTTATTATTACAATTAAGTTTGGGATCAAATGGTTATAAGGTTTGCTTTCTAAATAAAGTTCTATCTTATAACAGAACTTTTAATTTGTTCATTATTAGAATCTTAAAATCGTAGTATCATGAAAAAGCTATTTGTATTGTGCGTCATGTTGCAATTCCTTTCGTGCAACCAAAAAACCCTATCAACCACGGAAGTGTCCGAGGGAATGTCACAAATGTCTATTCATTTATTTGACCTACCGGATGGGATTTCAGAAGAAGAGTATCTCTCCGATATCGAAAAACTAAACTCATTTTACACGGATTCTGGACTAAAGAAAAATTACACGGTCCTGAAAGTTGGGGATAAAAGTGATGTTTCTGAATACAAATATGTTTTGGTTAGCTCGTATCGGAGTGCCGAAGAATATGAATCTACCCACAATCTAGGGGAGGAGTATGAAGCCTACATGGAGTATATATTTGAGAAGTATGAAGAAATGATCAGTGAAGAAATTTATCGGAAAGTCTACACGTTGAACTAAAGTTGCTGTGTGTAATCGCTTATTTCTTCTAAAGGAGCGGGGGCCGGAATGCCTCACTGCGCTCGGCGGACCGGTGGGGGAGGCTTTACTAGGCAAGCCCAGGTCAACGACCTGGGCTTGCCTAGTAGACAATTTTAAAGTCTTACCCGAATGCGGGAGCGTCTTTGTGGCAAGGCTTCGAAGCAGGTTTTAGGAATAAAATTTAGTGATATAGGCAATCAATTTTCCCATTGGTTTGTAGAAAATCAATTCCGCGATTATATGATTTTGCGTCCCTTTAACCCACAAGGTGCCGGAAATGACGTTTGCCGTTTTGGGCGAGTTCGAATTCGTGCTTGCTCAGGATGTTTTCATCGAGTTGCATGTCAACGCGAAGGAACATATTGAGGAAGTGGTTTAGCGCTTTTTCGTTATTCCTGACTTCCTCATTAAGGTAATTGTAGTCGACGTTGATGCAAACTGCCCCAACGAGCCCAAAGTCCTCGCGGTAGATCGGAATAGTGGTGCATTTGAAACGCCTAGAACCGATATTGAGCTCATAGTTGAGCTTATCACTATGTGCAAGTGAACGTCGACGTAAATCGATAACCAAATTCGTAGCGGGGGCTTCCACGTTTCGTCCAGTGACATTGTTCTTTAGAATGTAAAGTGCCTTTGAGGGATTAGACAGGTTGTGGAGAAGGATTTCAATTCCGATATCTGGAAAACTATCTCCGATCAGATGCACGATTCGCTTGTAGTTTTCCAAGTAATTGCGCGTGTCGTCGAGGATCTTATCGCCTTGGTATTTCGCGTAGAGCTTGAGGAATTCTTTTCGTTGTGAACTTGGAAGAATTTCCCTGACGTTATTTTGCTGCCCGATAATGATGAGCTGCCGGGCGGCCAAATCATTACGCCTCTGGGAAACCGCGTGAACGGCTTTAGCAAATTTGTCCAAATCAAAGAATAAGTGGTCGTTCTCGTCCAATGAAAAAGGGTAGTGCTCATGCTCCTCGATGGGTGTCCCTTTTCGTTGCTGTCGCTCGCGCCATTGGCCGATACCGTAACCCAGTACCAATGGTAAAAACGAGGCCAAAACACTGATCAAGATGTCCATAAGCGTATTGGTATTGGATCGTGAATTGAGTTTAAGATGTTATAAGCAATTTAAAGAAATATTATCGGGGCTCAATATACTCGGGGCAACCATAGAAGGTTTTAGGCTATTCAATAGGGCAGGGGAGAGACCTACTTCTTAGACCAAGAGCGGCTTTTGCCGCTCTTTGCTTTTCTTAGCTTTTGATCGGGAGGTACCCAAAGCGGTACCCAGCAAAACGAACCCCTGTACAAGGCAAGATCTGAGCAGGAGATTTCCTCATTTTGGTCTCCAAAGCGCATGAGAAAAATCCGAAAGCCAACATTTTCGGATTTTTTTTTTGACCCCTGTTTTTGGCCGTTTTGAGGCCCATTTTGGCCCTGAAATCCCCCTCAAGCCCGCTCTGGCACTAGCGTTTTTAAGTATTTGACAATGTTTATTTCCAAAAATAAATATCTGATAATGAGGCAGTTAGTGTTAATAACTTATTTTGGAATTTGAGGTTAATGTGCCACATACTTGCACCCGAATTTCAAAAATTATGACATGGAACACACTCCGTTCAAGAACCAGAAATGGCTCAACACAAAACAGGCAGCCGACTACCTAGGTATCTCTACAAGCACATTATACCATTGGGTCCATGAACAAAAAGTCAGGTACCATAAACTGAGCCTGAATGGCCGGCTTCGATTTACAGCAGCCGACCTTGACGACGTAGTGAAAGACCAAGCGGAAATAAAGGAGGCCAAAAGAATTATTCGAGAAGCATTTCGCGCGAAGAGAATCTCGGAAAACTCAGCCTTCGGTCAGAATTAACGTCATGTAGAGGGGATGGCTTGCACGTTGAAGAGGTCGTCGACCCTCCAATGTGCCCGGCTGTGGCTGTTGCGCACCAATTGGTGCTCGATCGCTAAAACTTCTTCGACGAATGGGCTGTAGGTTTCTCTGGTGCGCGCTTGGCGAACGCGTTGCGTTTGCGTGTAGTCACGGGGCATGAGGATTCCGACATCGAAGTGCTCAAGGTAAAGGGCATACGTGCCTTCGATGATGAGTACCTCGACGCCGTTGAGCGGCACCTCACGGTCGTCAATGCGGTTCGCGAGGTAGTCCACGATCGGAACAGACAAGGATTGCGCTCCCGATTTAAATGCATCAAGGTGCGCTTGCAAATGATCCAATCGCACTTCGCTGAACCCGATCCAATCTTTGGATTTGGTGCGCTCGAGGTGGTTCTCTCGGGGCGGAAGTTTAAAGTACCCGTCAAGGTGAAGTACGACAGACGAAATTCCGCGATTCAAAAAGGTAGTGCGGAGCGCGATGGCAGTGGTCGACTTGCCACTACCTGATTCTCCACCCACGGCAATAACCGTTCGTGTGCCGGCTTGGTGCGGAACCACCTCCAAAAGTTGTTCAGCGGCTTGGTGTACGTCGGAGCCAATGTGAAGCGGTTCGTTCACGAAGTGGGTGTACTTAGTTGATGGATAATTCGAATTCCGACTGCCGTAAAGCAGAGTTTTGGGGTCCCTCCGGGTTCGAGCGTTTCAGAATTGAGGTACTCTTCAAAGTCGAACTCGGGCAGCTGGTTGAGGGTGCGTTCCGCGAGGTGTACGAGCGAGTTGGTTTCGAGGCCGTGCTTTTGGAGCCCCAGCCCCAGCCAACCCAACCATACCCACCAAATCCCCCCATTGTGGTAGTGGTGGGGGCGATTTTTCATGCCAAAAAGGTGGAATCCTTCGAGTTCGGGCCATCGGCTGTCGTCGGGCTGAATAATGGGCCAAAATGCAGGCGGGAGTTGATCCTGGCCAAGGAACTGGTCGCACAACGTCTTGAGGGCGAGGGCAACAGATTTGGTTCCTCGAGGAAGGGCCATGGCAAGCATGCAGTGGGCGGCAAGGTCGATGCGGCGATCGACAGCTCCCGGGAGTAGAGATGAAGCAAAAAACCCTGTTTCGAGCGGATAATGGCCCAGTATCAGGTGAGCAATCTGTTCGGATTTCGTCGCCCAACGAGGTTGGTTAAAGGCCTCGGACGCTTCGCGTAAGGCCCAGCATCGCAGTGCTTGGTCAAATAGGGTATAGCCCTCGGTGAGGAATTCATCAGCCCAGTTTCCGCCACGCGGAATGTAGAGAAGGTGCCGTTGGTTGTATTCCAGCGCTTCAAGCAGGTCGGCGGCCGCGCGCACGCTCGGAAGCCATTGTGTCGGGCTACTGTGGCCATTCGCGACGAGTCGCGCACAGCCTAGGATGTACCAGGACACGGAGTCGAGTTTGGGTGATAGTTTGCCAAAGCTCACTGTCGTTTGGCCTCCTTCAACGCGCACGTTGGACGGAATTTGGCCCTGCGGTCCCTGATGGTTGCGAAGGGTGGTGAGGCTTCGAATCAGTCCGTCAATGAGGTCTGTGTCACCTTCATCAATGCCCAAAAGTCCGACCACGACAGAATCTCGGCAAAAGACCGCCTGATAGTTAGCGAGGTGGGCCATTGAGGCCTTGGTCCCGAGTTCGGATTGAGCGTGGACAAGTAGTTCCCGCGCAGCTGTAGCGTATTCTGTGAGTTTAGCGAACATCGGGCATGAATCGAGGGATCAAACGAAGGCTAAACAGGGCGCCGAGTAGCAAAAAAATTCCGCCCAAATTCAGCACCTGCCGGCTGTCTTCGCCGAGCAGGTCAAATACAAACCACTGCATGGTTCCGATTTGAATCATCATGGGTATCACGATGAACATGTTGAAGATGCCCATAAACACACCAGTACGCTCCTTCGGTACCGAGGCCGCCAGCATTTGGTAGGGCATAGCCATGATTGAGGCCCAAGCAATTCCGAGCCCGAGCGTGTAGAGGTAGATGCTTGGCACGCCGAATAGGGCGGAATCGCTCGCGCTTAGGTAGGGGATGAGGAGGATTCCGACTCCGCCGAGGGTCAGCGCCAAAGCATGCACCCACGCGGCACCCCAGCGGCGAGCAAGCGGCACTAGGGCGAAGGCTAGGGCAAAGGTGACGACGTTGTAGGTTCCGTTGAGTTGGCCCGTGAGGACTTGCGCGGCGCGAAAGCCCTCGCTGTGCACGTCGCTTGTTCCGAACTGTGACTTGGCAAGTGCAGACGTGACGTACTGCCAGTAGCAGAACATGGCGTACCACGTGAAAAATTTAACAGGAATCAGACGCTTCATACCCATTGGCATTTCGCGAAGCGATTCGGTGATTTCGCGAAGGGATCGCTGTACGATGCTTCCGCTGGATTTGCGTGCCGCGATGTGTTTGAGTTGTTCGGCGGTGGGGGCGTGCTCACGGGTGCGCCCCATGCTGTACAGCACGGTGGCAATGGACGCAATCGCGCCAATCCCAAAGGCCCAGTAGGTGGTGGCAGGGATTCCGTTGGCGAATTGGTCGTTGAGTCCCACAAGGCCTAAGGTGATGAGGATGGCTGGGGTGAAGTTGGCCAATGTGATGCCAAGCCCAGTAAAAAAGCTCTGCATAAGAAAGCCAGTAGGCTGCTGCTTGGGACTTAGTTCGTCAGAAACGAAGGCGCGGTAGGGTTCCATGGCCATGTTGTTGGCGGCGTCGAGGATCCAAAGCAGGCTCGCGGCCATCCAAAGGGTTTGCGAAAAGGGCATGAACACGAGACCAAGGCTGGCAATGAGTGCGCCGACGAGGATGTAGGGCTTTCGGCGGCCCCAGCGCGGGCTCCAGGTTTCGTCGCTCAGTGCACCAATGATGGGCTGTACAAGCAAACCAGTCACGGGCCCTGCGAGCCACAGCATCGGCAATGAGCCCTCGTCAGCCCCTAAGTACTGATAAATGGGGCTCATGTTGGACTGCTGCAGGCCGAAACTGAACTGGATGCCGAAGAATCCGAAGTTCATCGTCCAAATTTGGCCAAATGATTTGCGAAGGTTCATGGGGTAGTTGAGGGTAGAAGAAAGGGGGAACGAAGCGCAGCTTCGTTCCCCCGGTAAAGGTAAACTTTGGCCCGCGGGGCGGGCCAAAGCAATTAGAAACGGTAGCGCAAAGACGCAGAGATCGAGCGGCCCGTGATGGAGCGCGCGCGGAGGTAGTTCACTTGTCCGTCGACCATTGAGCCTTCTTCAGATTCGGTAATGCCGATCGCATTGAGCAGGTTGTTGCCGTTGATTCCGAAGTCGAGACCCTTGCCGAGGTTGAAGGATACAAATCCGTTCAAGGCCATGTAGCCGGGCATCACGAGCTCATTGTTGTCTTGAGCGTAAGCCTTAGTCTGGCCAATGGCGCTCAAGCCGAGCATGTGCTTGCCAAAAGTGTACGAAGGCATAATGCTGTACATCAAGCCTGGCTGGCGGCGCGGCATATTGCCAAAGTTGGCACCCTCAGAACCGTCGAGGTTCATCGTGGTGATGCTAGCTTTTGTGTAGGTGGCGGCTCCGCGCAGGTCGAAGTTGCCTTTGCGGTATGCACCCTCAACCTCGAGACCGTAGGCCGTGTAGTCGTTTTCGATGACGCGCTGGGTGGTGGCTTCAAAACCGCCCTCTTCAGTTGTTGCAGCATAGAATCCAGTCACATACAAGATCGCGTTCGAGAAGCTGCGCTTCCAGCCGAGTTCAGCTTGGTTGATCATGTCTTTTGGGTTGCCCATGCTCAGGTACGATCCGGAGGGGAACACGGCGCGGTCGGCCTTGGCGGCTCCGCCACGGCTGTAACGTGCGTATACGGACTGGTTGGCTCCAAGCAAGTAGTTGGCACCCAATGAGTACGAAAGGAATCCGTAGTCGTAGTTGACGGGGTTCTTGCGGGCGTTGTCGATGACGGCCACGCCTTCCTCAAGAGCTGAGATTACTCCGTCGTTGTTCACATCGAGCTCACCGATTTTGGTTCCGAAACCGACTCCACGTACGCTGCCGTTGTCCTGGCGAACGCTAGCATCAACCGTGATTTTATCGCTGGCCTCGTACACAAAGGCGGCGTAGGGAGCAGACACGGTGTAGGCCGAGTTGTACTTCACCTGGAGGGAGTTGCCCCATACGGGAACTCCGTACGCGAACTGGCCGCTTTCTGAGATTTGGGTTCCGTCTGCCGTCGTGATATCGAGCGGAGAGGCTTGGCCACCACCCTTAATTTCAGTTAGGTACGAGTTCCATAGCCACGACATGTTGACGTCCTGAAGGGCGCGGTAGTATCCGAGTTTCACCTTGAGGTTGCCAAAGGTCTTCGACAGATTGTTGTCGCTAACCATGGTGTTAAAGTTCTCAAGTTCGGTGTCAAACATGTGCACCACTTGAGCAAGTTCGCCGGTAAAGGCACTACCATCGCTTGCGCGAGTAAGGGTGGCGCCAGTTAGATCGCGTCCCACTGCGGAACCTACGGTGCTGAGCATGTTGGCGGTGGTTCCTGCTGCGGCCGTGAATGGGGCCACGAAGCGACCTGAGTTGCGTGCCCAGCGGGTGCGGCTTTCAGCGCGCCATCCGTTTTCAAGATTGTAGACGAACTCGGTTCCAACCGCAGTAGACTTTGGATGCATACCGTCGGCCACGTCGACAATGCGGCGCTCGCCGTTGCTTCCGATTCCGTAGTTACTGCTCAAGAACACACTGTGCAGGGCGTCTTGGTTGGCGCTGAAGTCGCCAATGCCTTCCCAAACAGGGTTGGCGTTGGTGCCGGTAACCTGCATGGGCTGTGGCATGTAGGCCGCAGTGCGGTCGTTCAAGTGCTTGAAGTAGACACGGGCGTAGCCGTTCTCAAAGCGCTTGGTCATATTGGCTTTGATTTGACCGCCGTTGTTGGCATTGAATCCGGTCTTGCGCGGACCTTCTCCGTTGCGAAAGAAGCCACCAACGTGGAAGCTTACGTCATTGGTCAATGGAGTTCCGAAGTCAAAGTCAGTGCGGAATTGGTCGTAGTCCAAACCAAATGTGCTGCTGATGCTACCGCCCTCTATAGAGCCCGTCTTGCTGATGAAGTTGATAATGCCGGCAGGAGAGTTCGACGCCATAGTAGACGCTGAACCCCCGCGAATGGCTTCGATGCGGTCAACCGATTGATCGAAACGCAGGAAGATGTCGGATGTGGCAAAGGCCATATCGCCAAACAAGAACACGGGGAGGCCGTCCTCTTGCAGCTGCAAGTACTTTGATCCGCCCGCCGAGATGGGTACGCCGCGGACTGCAATGTTGGTGTTACCCTCACCGCCCGAAGACTCGGAACGAATTCCCGGAATGCTGCGGAAGATTTCTGCAGTGGTGCGGGGAGTAGATTGTTCGATGCTGCTGGGCTTTAAGGTCGTAATGCTGACACTTGATTTGAGCTTGCTCGCTTCGCTGGTGACACCCGTGATGACGACCTCGTTAAGGCCGGCGCTCAAGGTGGTGTCGGACTGCATTCCTGCAGTATTAGCCGCAAGTGCGCCCAAGGCGGGAATGCCTAACGCGCACAGGGTGCTGATAATTTTAGTGGATTTGTTCTTCATGCCAATTCGTGTTAGGTGAATAAAGTGTTTTGACAACACAATTGTATGGAATCATTTGAAGCGCCTCAACCGTGTTCATCACTGCAAACGTTTGCGGGAATGTTTGTTGTTGATAACTTAGTGGTTCAAAAGGATCCCTATGAACCGTAGAACTACCATTAAGGACATTGCTCGTGTTTTGAGTTTATCCATTTCGACGGTGTCCCGAGCACTATCGGATCACCCCGATATCAGTCCGGTGACCAAGCGACGTGTTTCAGAGGCTGCGGCCCAATTGGGGTACCGGGCGAATCTTTTGGCACGAGGCTTTCGGCAGCAGCATTCGGGTATTGTGGCATTAGTGCTGCCAGAGGTGAACGACTATTTCTCTCCCTCGCTCATCGCGGGGGTGAGTGCGTCACTGCGTCAGTCAGGTAGAATGCTGCAAATCTTTTTGACTCAGGATCGATCGGAGCTCGAGGCTGAAGTGGTCCAGCAGTGTGTCGATCTGCAGGTTGAAGGGGTTCTGTTGTCCCTCGCTTCGACTTCTGTGGGATTGGATCACTTAAAGCCATTGGTTCAAAATGAGGTCCCGTGTATTTTAATTGACAAAACCGCTGATGATGTCCAGCTTCACAGTGTTCGATTTGATGGATACCAAGCGGGTTATCAAGCGGTGCGCTATTTAGTTTCTAAGGGACACCGAGACATCTTGGCAATCCTAGGTAGCTGCACGTGGCGGCTTACCCAAGAGCGCGAGGAGGGCTTTCGTGCGGGTGTCGCTCAGTTCGCAGGCGGCCAGATGTCGCCCAACGTGATTCACGTCGAGCAAGTTGGGGAACTAGAATTGCTGCTCGCCAAGCAGTTTTCGCGGGTCGAGTGGCGGCCTTCTGCATTGTTTGCAATGTCCGATGAACTGCTCGCGCACAGCATGCGCTACCTGCAGCGCATGGGCCTTCGCATCCCTGAAGACGTTTCGGTGCTCGGCGTAAGCGACGGCAAGTTCCCGATGGTGTCGGTTCCGAGCATTAGCTACGTCAAAACCTCGGGCTACGACATGGGTTGGCTCGCGGGGCTGATGGTGTCGCGCGTTCGTGCTCAAGAGGGCGGAACGGAGCACGTATCCATGCCCGTTGAAATCGTGGAACAGGAATCGGTGGCGTTGCGCGCCTAAGCGGCACGGAATACTTTTTCGGGTGCGCGCCCCTTCGCAAGTTCGTCGATGAGTTTGTCGAGGTAGCGCACTTTTTGCAAGAGCGGATTCTCGATGTCTTCGACTCGCCATCCGCAAATCACGCCCCTAATGAGCGCCAATGTTCGGTCTGGTTTTTCGCAGCCATGTTTCAAACTCTTGATGCATGCTTCTGGAAAAACGTGTCGCGCTGCAATCCCCAAACTCCAACATGCGCTTCTTGAAATTATGATACCCCTTTACGGAGTGATACGAGATGGCAGGGTGGGCTTCCAGGTATAAATCCACCGCTTCGGAAAATCGGAGGCGCAGAGTAAGGCAACCAAATCCACTACACTTCTTTACTTTGAGATTGAAATTCTATTTTGATTCTTTCACGGAGATACTGAATACACTGAGGTTTTGGCATTATACGTGATTCCAAACATGTGTTCGGAACATTCCGAACAACACTAACACGATTACAGGATGTGTAAATCAGATCAAAAGGGGTTTTATAGATGTATTTAAACAGTGCCAATGAATATCACTTAAGGCTTCCCGGGAAAATAATAAACCCCTACTCGATTTTACGAGTTCTTAAAAATCTTTGTGTAAACAAGTCGAAAAAAGCTGTTCCCACACAAAACCTATCGCGTCCGCCCCAACCAAATAATCGACCACCAAAAACGGCTATTCCCAAAAAAGGTTACCTTCGTTTTACCGTTCTTTGTTGTAGCTTATGCGTTGCAAGCAAAAAGGCCATTTTAGACACTTGTTGCCTATGTGTTGCGCGTGTTTAAAACTAAATGACAGATAATAAGCGTGTTGCGGACTCAGCGAAAGAGGTTGAGATGTGTATCGGCAAGTAACCTCTTCAGGCGGCTGTTTTCAAGCTCTAAGTCTTTTAATCGCTTGACATCGCTTGCCTCCATACCGCCGTACTTCTGCTTCCATTTGTAAAAGGTCCCTTGGCTGATCCCAAGATCTCTCACGATGTCTTCGGCCTTGCGGCCTCCCTCATGCTCCTTTATTGCCTTGATGATCTGGCCCTCATTGAATCGACTTGTCTTCATTACCCCAAAAATCAAAATTTATCCTTTTGATGGTTTTTGACTTTCGCGGGAATACAAAATGGTGAATAAATAGTCACAATCCTCCATTGATTCAGAGATTTACCCATCTAAATTCGTAATTGATGAAAACGATTAATGTGGTTGCCGGGGTTGTTCGCAATGGATCAAAATTTCTATGTGTTCAACGCGGCTCTCATAAGTATCCGTATATCAGTGAGAAGTGGGAGTTTCCAGGAGGAAAACTTGAAGTTGGCGAGACCCCTGAGGCTGCATTAATCCGAGAGCTGAAGGAGGAATTGGAGCTTAATGCGTTCAATTTGAATTATTTACTCACTGTGGATCATTCGTATCCAGATTTTCGAATCATCATGGAAACCTTTGTTTGCGAATCAACTAGCATTGAATTTCAACTTTCGGAACATCAAATGGGGTTGTGGTTGGGTGTTGACGAGATGGTCGGTTTAGATTGGGCAGCTGCAGATGTGCCCATTGTCAATGCACTCCAGAATGTCTGACCAATCATTCAATCAAGGTCTTCATTACTCTTTTGTTGACAAAAACAAGAATTCAGTAGACTTTAAGTCAAGGGTACTTACCAACGATCGAAAACGGGATCTGAAAGTATTGAGTGCCATTCAATTTGAATTAAGGCACTGTAAATCATTTTACTGGAGTGTTGCCTTTGCGACCAGTGGCGGAGTGCAATCCATACTTGCGGAATTGTGTGCGCTTGAGGATAAAGGGATTAAAGGCAAGATCTTATTATCAACCTACCAAACATTCACGCAACCCGAAGCCCTGAGAAAACTGATGAAATTCAGTAACCTGGAGGTGCGGTTGATGACTGAGGATGTTGAGCAGGCCCACTGGAAGGGATTCGTGTTTGAGCATGAGTCGAGTTACGCCGCTATCGTTGGCAGTTCCAACCTCACTGAAGCGGCCTTGAGTACAAACCGTGAGCTCAATGTCGAGCTTCATGTTAAAGAAGATAGTTCACTGTTTCTCGAGCTCAATTTTGAGTTTGAGCTAGATTGGAATCGGTCCCACCCTTTGACGCTCGAGTTCCTCGAGCGCTACCAAATAGCCTGGGAAAAGCAGTTTGCGGCCAGAACCACTCGCGAAGTGCTATCCCTTGGACAAAATGTGGTGCCCAACCTAATGCAGCGAGAAGCATTGGATCGATTAAAGCAAGTTCGCATCGAAGGGCATAACCGCGCACTGGTAGTTTCAGCTACGGGTACGGGCAAAACCTTTCTCGCTGCATTTGACGTACATGAGTTTGGCGCAAAGAAATTTCTGTTCATAGTTCACCGCGAGAATATCGCAAGAAGGGCGCTGGAGTCATTTGAAATTGTACACGGTGCTTCCGTAAAAATGGGGCTGTATACCGGAGGAAGGTTTGATCAAGATGCGGATTTTTTATTTGCGACCGTACAAACATTAGCTAGGGAAAATCACTTACAACAGTTTCTTCCCGAGCATTTTGATTACATCGTAATTGATGAAGCGCACCGATCAGGTGCCGCTCAGCATCTTAAAATAATGCGACACTTTACTCCGAAGTTTATGCTCGGCATGACGGCCACTCCAGAGCGATCCGATGGGTTCAATGTCTTCGCTGAATTCAATCACGTCATCGCCTACGAAATTCGATTGAAGCAGGCCCTTGAAGCAGAAATCCTCAGTACGTTTCACTACTTCGGTATTGAAGGCATTGAGGTTGAGGGTTATGGCAAAGTTGAAGGATTTAATGAGCTCGAGCACGAGCGTCGTGTCGACCATATCATCGAGCAAATCACAAAATATGGCGCCGATCAACCTCGAATTCGCGGATTGATGTTTTGTTCGCGGATAGAAGAGGCTAAAGCTTTATCGGTTAGCCTCAATGCTCGCGGTGTTTGCTGTTTAGCGTTAACTGGTAGCGATTCCGAGGATGCTCGGGAAGAAGCGATTAAAAGATTAGAATCTGATGAACTAGACTCTTTGGACTACCTTTTGGTGGTTGACATTTTTAATGAAGGAATAGATATTCCGAAGATTAATCAGGTTGTCATGCTGCGCCCCACGGAGTCAGTGATTGTCTTTGTCCAGCAGCTTGGTCGAGGTCTTCGCAAGGCTCCAGGAAAGGATTTCTTAACAGTGGTTGATTTCATTGGGAATTACTCGAATAACTTCATGATTCCCATTGCGTTGTATGGGGACAATCGATACGATAAAGAAGGACTTCGTCGCAATATTCTCGGTGAGAATATGTTTATTCCTGGGGCATCGACCGTCAGCTTTGATGAAGTTTCGCGTGAACGGATCTTTAAGGCAATCAGTAATGCCAATCTTTCCTCGAAGAAGCTTCTGAAAGAAGAATTCGACTTGCTTCGGCACGAGTTGGGTCGTGCGCCCAAAATGATGGATTTCATCCGCCTAAACAAGCGTTACCCGACAACCTACTTCATTCATGAGGACGGTAAGTCTCCTGCATTTAAGTCCTATCTAGAGGTATTTAAGCAGCTCTCGCCTGAAGAAGTTGAAGGTGTACCGCTGTTAGAATTTGAGCTGGTTGAAATTTTGATGAAAACACTTTCTTTCAAGCGTAAAACGGAGTTCCTCATTCTTCAAAAGTTACTATTCGAGAAGAATTGGGTCAATCGTGATGATCTTGCTGTTCATCTTGCACAGCATGAAGAGTTGGATTCCATGCTCTCTGCAATTCGGAACCTTTCTCTAGAATTTGATCCGACCGTTGTGCCTTTTGAAAAGCGGGAGCGCGCTAGAGAATTCGCGATGATTGAGCTTCGTGGCCATCAAGTTCGTCTGCGGCATGATTTAACAAAAGTAGTTACAAGTCACCTAGCGGATTTGTGTTCGGCAGTGCTAAGCATGCTCAGTTCGGAGAAGTTTGGACCCAATGGGTTGACCTTATACAAGAAGTTTACGCGTCGCGATGCAATGCTTCTCTTGGGTTTTGAAACAATGATGAATGAACAGTCTATTGGGGGATATCGATACGACAAGACACGCCCCGTGATGGGTATTTTCATGAAAACTCATAAAACTGAGGATTGGGACCATATTGTCGATCGATTTACCTCAGCTTCCACATTGGACTATTCATCAAAACCAGGACAAAAGTTGGGTGGCGCGGTTCATACTTGGATCAAGGAAAACTCCTCCGGAAAATTTCACTTGTTCTGTGCCAAAGACTCGGGTGAAGGCCCCGGATTTTACTACATGGGCACAATGGTTCCCCATATTGACCAATTTGAAGACGCTCCCCTTAAGGGCAAGAATTTTGTGCGAATGCATTTCACGCTGACTCAACCAGCGAGCAAAGAAATCTATGACTACTTATCGTACTAAGCGGGTCTAGAGTAAACTGCTGAATCATATATGAGTGATTTAGGTATGACTTGAAGATCCTTCATCGTTGCAATCTTTCGGGGGGAATATTTGTTCATCCATTGATTTTCCTCCGACCTTTTCTCCGGAGTGTCATGAGTCTAATTGGATGGTAAAAAATCAAAACAACCCCTCCATTGAAATCCGCTTTGGCAGTCTCCGAATGTATTCTTTGGTTTGCTCAAGACGGGCATGACCCATGATGCGCTGGATGTCCTCAATCAAGAAACCTTTTTGGTCAGCAATAGAAGCAAAGGTGGAACGTGAGTTGTAAGTGGTAACTGCCGGAATTCCGATTTTCTCACAATAGGTGCGCAAAGAAGCGTTGGCTTTCTTTTGGTAATTATTCACAACGTGTGCACGCAGAGCTTTGGAAGAGCAAGAAACTACAGGGAAGAGAAATTGATTATCGGAATATGCCGCAATTTGCTCAACTAGAACCCAAGCTTTCTCGAAAACGGTAAAACTATGTATGAGTTCGCCGGTCTTGTTCCTGATTTGTGGTTTGAGTGTATGTGTGATAAAGTCATAGTCGTCTTTTTGCAAGAAGAGAAAGTTTGTCAGGTTCATCCCTCCAAAAGAAAACTGAAGAAACCAGAGGTTAAGATGGAGGTATTGCCCAAAAAGATCGGGATCTCTTTCGGGATTTGCCGGAGCTTGCGGGAGTTGGCTGTAATACACCTCGAGTTGCTCCAGGGTTAGCGCCTTGTTGCGGTTAGGGTTCGTGGCTTTGCGGGAATAACGCGGGCCATTCCCAAAAGCCCATATGTTCACCACTTGTCCAAACTCATCCATGCTGGACATCCAGTTAATAATTGCTTGTGGGGCAACTTGGCAATAATGCTTTAAAGAATGAGCGCCAATGTTCGGTCTGGTTTTTCGCAGCCATGTTTCAAACTCTTGATGCATGCTTCTGGAAAAACGTGTCGCGCTGCAATCCCCAAACTCCAACATGCGCTTCTTGAAATTATGATACCCCTTTACGGAGTGATACGAGATGGCAGGGTGGGCTTCCAGGTATAGATCCACCGCTTCGGAAAATCGGAGGTCTTTGTGATTGTTGGCTCTTCCCAATCGGCGATTAAGGGCCGTGCGTGTGAG
>Ga0181603_10001953_pt1 | contig 16824 bp, 10 predicted proteins | sample 041ome_13_FD_148633 | JGI IMG/M metagenome (GOLD analysis project Ga0181603, IMG submission 148633) | Coastal salt marsh microbial communities from the Groves Creek Marsh, Skidaway Island, Georgia - 041409US metaG (spades assembly) | ecosystem: Environmental > Aquatic > Marine > Intertidal zone...
AGCGGCTTCCTTTTCAGCCTTCGCCTTGGCGGCTTGTTGCGCTTGGGCGCGCGCTTGCTCAGCCTTCTTGGCCTCCGCGGCTCTCGCAGCGGCTTCCTTCTCAGCCTTGGCCTTGGCGGCTTGTTGCGCTTGCTCTCTCGCTTGCTCAGCCTTCTTGGCCTCCGCGGCTCTCGCAGCGGCTTCCTTTTCAGCCTTCGCCTTGGCGGCTTGTTGCGCTTGGGCGCGCGCTTGCTCAGCCTTCTTGGCCTCCGCGGCTCTCGCAGCGGCTTCCTTTTCAGCCTTCGCCTTGGCGGCTTGTTGCGCTTGGGCGCGCGCTTGCTCAGCCTTCTTGGCCTCCGCGGCTCTCGCAGCGGCTTCCTTTTCAGCCTTCGCCTTGGCGGCTTGTTGCGCTTGCTCTCTCGCTTGCTCAGCCTTCTTGGCCTCAAACGCTCTGGCCTTAGCTTCCTGGGCAGCCTTGATTTGTTGCGCTTGCTGCGCGTTCTTCGCTTCCATAGCTCTCTTCGCTTCAGCCGCCTTTTGAGCCGCCTTGGCCTGTTCTGCTTGTCTTGCAGCCGCCAGTTGCGCTTGCGCTCTCTCTTGCTCGGCTCTCTTGGTCTCTAACTCTCTGGCGTTAGCTTCCTTAGCAGCCTTGGCTTGTTGCGCTTGTTGCGCTTGCTTCGCTTCCGCGGCTCTCTTGGCTTCAGCCGCTTTTTGGTCTTGCGCAGCTTGCGCTCTGTCTTGCTCAGCTCTCATGGCCGCTAACTTTCTGGCATTTGCTTCCTGAGCAGCCTGGGCTTGTTGCGCTTTCTTGGCCTCGGCGGCTCTCTTTGCTTCCGCTACCTTGAGGTTCGCGTCGGCAATCTTCTTCGCCTCCGCCTTGGCTTTCGCCGCTTGTTGCGCCGCTTCTCTCGCTTTTGCTTCCGTAGCCTTGTCAATCATTTGGACTTGCTTTTGAACGGCTTGCTTGTTCTTCTGTATCGCACTCAAGCGCTCTCTTTCAGCCTTGGCAGCGGCCGCGGCTTGCTCCTTTCTCTTCGCCTCAGCCGCCTTGACATTCGCTTCGGCGAGTCTCTTCGACTCCGCCGCCGCCTTCGCAGCATCCTTGTTCTTCGCTTCGATGGCTTTCTTCGCCGCCTCGGATTGCTTTTCAGCGTCAAATCGCACCTTGTCCGCCGCGCGGAGCGCTTCCGCCTTTCTCGCCGCAGCTTCTCTGGCGTTGGCGTCCGCCTTCCTCTTCATTTCAGCATCTCTTTGCTGCTTTTCCGAGGCCTGCGCTCTTTCCACCGCCGCTTCTCTCTGCTTCTTCAAGTCCGCGTTCGCTTTAGCTCTGTATTCTGCGTCTCTTCTCGTCTCTTCGGCTTTCGCCTTGATGGCCGCTTCTCTCTTCGCCGCTTCCGCCTTGGCTTGTTGCGCTCTCTTCTCGACTTCGATTTTAGCGTCCTTTTCTTTTTGTAACTGGGACGCCTTCGTCGCTTGCGCTAACGTCTTTTCCGATCGAGCTTTCTCCGCCGCCTTTCTTTGCGCTTCAGCCGCTCTTCTTTGCGCTTCCGCTTGAGCGTCCTTCGCCTTTGGCGTGGTCGTCGTCTTGGCGACAGTCGTCGTCGTCGTCGTCGCCTTAGTAGTAGCAGCGACCGGCTTTTTCGTCGTCACCACCGCAGACTTCGTCTCCGCCTTGTACGCCTTCTTTGCCATTTCCATTTGCTTCCTCGCCTTGGCTTTTTCCAGCGCCGCCTTCTTCGCCGCGAAATCCGAAACTTTGTTCTCTGGCACCGTCATCATCGCACCGGCGGAAACTTGCGCGATTTCCGTCGGGGCACCCGCACTCGTCGTCGTCATCTGTGGTATTCACGTCGCGTGCGTCAACACAAAAAGAAAGAAGTGCGCATCGAACCGTCAGTGAGCCAAAAAAAGGAAGAGGGTTTAGAAGAGGAACGAAAGAACGCAAACTTTCCAATTTATCCGAAAAACCCGATCTAAAACAGAAGATAATGCTTTTCGATATCGTATCATCGCGCTCTTTTTATTATTAGCAGTATTCGAATCAAAAGACGCAAACAAAAAACGAGGAGAACGCGAACAAACAAAAAAACGTACCACTTGCGCCACGGCGGCTTGACCGGCCGAGCTCAACGAAATCGCCGCCGCGACGACCGCCGAGACCGCTTTCCCCGCGATGTTGGTCGATGATTCGTCCGCATTTTCCCCGCAAAGAACCTCTTCTTTTTTCCCCGAGGATGAAGCTCTCGAAACGAATCTTCCTCTCGAAGAAGACTTTACCGGTCGTCTGCTCCCGGCGACGAACTGCGCGGAGGAGAAGCCTCGGCTCGATAAACTCGTCGTCGATGCGGCCATTAGGTTTCTTTTTGAATAGATGTGTGTTCGATACGACGCGATACAACTATTTTTTATGGAGAGGATGTAAAGAACAGAGGAAGAGAGGCAATTTTCGTGTGTGTGTTTCTTTTTCCGGAGGTGCGATATATATAATCTCGCGCGCTCGGACGACACACTTTACACACAAAATTTACACACAAACACACTTTACACGAGCAGCAGAAAAGCTCTCCTCCAGGCGGCCTTTGTTTGATTGGTGGGGGAGCAACGAGGGAGATTTTTTCACTCAAAGAAGCACAGCAAAAAAAAAAAATCAATTTGAAAACCCTAAACAAACCTCCTTACGAAAAAATATCAAAAGTTCGGCGACACGTGTTTTCTCTCTTTCTCTCTCTCTCTGAAAAAAAGAAATCTCACGCACGACATTTTCTGCTGCGCTAATACATACTACATAAAACACGATATAAAAATAATGGCGGAGAGAGAAGGAAAAGAGGACGATCGCGGAGGCACCGCGGAGGTGAGTATTTGGATGCGAAAAGTGTGGTTTTTAAAGAAAACGAAAAAGAGAAGAAGAGGAAGGATTTTATTATTATTTTTTGCCCTCGTCGTGCGCCTTTTCTCTCTCCAACCGAAAATTTCCCCCCGGATGTGAAACTTACTTACTCTCTCTCTCTCTCTCTCTCTCTTTTAAATCTTTTTCGTACAGATATACCTCCCAAACTACAGAATAGGAAAAACGCTCGGGATAGGGTCGTTCGGGAAAGTTAAAGTCGCCGAGCACGTGTTGACTGGGCACAAGGTGGCGATTAAAATCTTGAACCGGAAGAAAATTAAAGCGATTCACATGGAAGAAAAAGTGAGAAGAGAAATTAAAATTTTACGCCTCTTCATGCACCCGCACATCATTCGATTGTACGAAGTTTTAGAAACGCCGCACGATATATTCGTGGTCATGGAATACGTGAAGAGCGGGGAGCTGTTCGATTACATTGTCGAGAAAGGGAGGTTAGGGGAGAACGAGGCGCGGCATTTTTTTCAGCAAATCGTGAGCGGCGTCGAGTATTGTCACAGGAACATGGTCGTGCACAGAGATTTAAAGCCTGAGAATTTATTGTTAGATGCGAAGAATAACGTGAAGATTGCGGATTTCGGTTTGTCGAACGTTATGAGGGACGGGCACTTTCTGAAGACATCGTGCGGGTCGCCCAACTACGCCGCGCCGGAGGTCATCTCCGGCAAGTTGTATTCCGGACCCGAGGTGGACGTGTGGTCGTGTGGGGTCATCATGTACGCGTTGTTGTGTGGATCTTTGCCGTTTGATGACGAATCGATTCCAAACTTGTTCAAAAAAATAAAAGGGGGGATATACACGTTGCCGAGTTACGTCAGTCCGGGAGCGAGAGACTTGATCAGTCGGATGTTATTAGTCGATCCGTTGAAACGAATTACGATGGCGGAAATTAGGAACCATCCGTGGTGCACGTGTCATTTGCCGAGATATTTAGCGGTTCCGCCACCGGATACGTTATCGCAGGCGACGAATATTGATATCGAGACGTTAGAAGCGACAGTGGCGTTGGGCTTTACCAGGGAGCAAGTGAAGGACGCGTTGAGACATCAAGTAAGAAATAAAGCGAGCGTGACGTACTTTTTGTTGTTAGATAACAGACGTAACTTGTACGGAGGCTATTTAGGCGCAGAGTTTGAGCAAGGAGAGTTGGAGACAGATTCGAGAAACGCGCAAATGTTGGGACAACAAGGGGGACCGACGGGCGCGAGCCCAATGGGCCACAGAAGACCGTCGCAAATTCAATCGAATCTCATGCAACAGAGGTTAGTCACGAGCGAACAGCGATGGATGTTAGGTAAAAGTACGACGATGGCAGCTCCGGATGTGATGAATGAAATCTTTAGAGTTTTGACGGCGTTGAAAGTGAACTGGAAGAAAATTGGACCGTATAATTTGAAGTGTCGGTTCTTGTTGAAAACGCTAGAGAAATACACCATGAATACCAGGAGACCCTCGGAAGACGGATCCCAACAAATGGGAGACAACGACGACTTAGACACCGCGATGGAAGAAGACGCCATCGCGAATAATAGTAACCATAATAATAATAATAATAACGAACCGACGACGCCGGATCAAAGCGATTTTAACGAAGGCCAAGATACCGGACCGGTGATGAAGTTTGAGTTGCAAGTGTATAAAATGAAGGACGATCGATTTATGATTGATTTCCAACGCGTAGAAGGTGGAGTGGTGAGTTCTCTAGACGTAGTCTCGTTGCTCATTAATCGTTTACAACTCCGATGATATATATACTAGCAAACATCGAATAAAAAAGATGATGGTGATAAAAAAAACACTCCGAGAGAGCGGGTCATAGTTTGAAGCGCCTGGTTGTGAAAACATTTTGTACTCTACATTGAATTGAAAAGTTCGTCGTCGTAATTATCCTACTACTTTACTAGATTGCTATTTTCTCTCTTTGCTTTCAATCACGATATTTCCATCGCGTCGCCACCTTCGTCTTCCTCGTCGTCGTCGTCGTCAACACTCACCGCGCTTTGCGCCGCGTCAAAGTAGTTCGCGCAGTTGAAATCAGTCTCCAAATATTTCCTCGCCGCCGCTTCCGTGCGCAGCGTTTCGAAGTGGAATCGTTTCATCTTCCTTTGAGGTCCGCTTCCTTTCCACACCAGCGTGCATTTGTTATTTTCCGCGCGCTCGATTTCCTCGTCGGTGTAATCCTCGTTCGTTAACTTCCAATCCATCCGTCGCATCATCAATTTTTCGTATCTTTTCAAACCTTTGTTAGTACCTTCGACAATAACAATGGTAAAAGTATCCGTGATTATGCCGATACCGGTCAAGTGATTCTCTTGCGCGTTGACGTCTACTTTAAACTTGTTCTTCACGTTGCGCATATTTTCAACTCTGTACACGTGCGTGAACACCTCGCCGGCTTCGCTCGTGTTGTCTCTCAACAGCTTTCGAATTTTCTTTTCTCTTCGTTCGGCCGGGGTAAGCTTTCTAGCCAAGTTACGATCGTCGTGCGCTTGCTGCCGCTCCTCCATCTCTTCTTTAACTTTTTGTTCGATCATGGTTGGATCTAAAACCGCTTCTTCGGTCAACACTCGCATCATGTTTGAAATTTTCACCTTTGGCTTTGGCGGTTCCAACACGCCTTGGCGAATCATATCCTGTTTTTCCTGTTCTCTGGCGACGCGGCGCTGGTGACGTAATTTCTTTTGTTCTTTCTTCGTAAGTTTCACTGGAGGAGGAGGAGGGGGTGGCGCTTCCATCGGCGGGTCGTCTAAGTACGGGTGTTCGACGTACTTTGTAATCTTCTCGGTGTTCAAGACGCCCTCCCAGAGCCGGCCGACTTTATCGTCCTCCAAGACTTTGTCGTCTAGAGGAACATCCGCGTACGTTTTCCCTTCTTTCAAAAACGGTTTATCCCACCACTCGACGCCGTCTTCAGGTCCTTCACGCACGATTGCTTCACCAATATCTATTTTAACTTCACCCGCGACGGCAGCTTCCAACGCTTCGGTGTGCGCCGCGCGTTTCTTTTCGCGCTCTTCTCGAGCTCGGATTTTTTTCGCATCCACTTCACCAAATTTATTCACTAGACGCGCAAAATCGGCTTGCTTTTCGTACGTGCCTTTAGCCACAAACTGTTGAATGAGAAACGAGAAGAAATAGAGAGCGTTAGTTGTACTTCATCGCGAAGAGAAAAGAAGAAGAAAAATAAGAAAAACAAGAAGCGCGTCTTTGGCTTCCGCGACCGCATACGGCGAACAAAATGAAATATGCACCGGATGGTAAGGAGACCGCGCTCACTGATTCTAAGCGCGTTTCCAGCTGTCCGGCCCGCTGTTCGATGTCGCAAGGGTAAAAATTCTTTCAAGTCACGGTAATATAAGACTGATAAGAGAGTGTGCCTTGCATGTGACCAACCAAAAATGACGAAAGAAGAAGAAAAAAAAAAGAATGCGCGCGCGAGTAAACGCGACTCACCTGAAGCGACGGTTTCTTCCTGTTGTGTTTTTGCTTCACCGCGATTTCGGGATCGATCATGTCCTCTTTCGTCGTTTGCTCTCTCTTCCCACCAGCCGCATCGCCGCGTCTTCGCATCTCTTCCATCGCCACTTCGCGCTCGGCTTGTAAAAACGCCTCTCTCATTTTTTGTTTTTCGTTGACTTTGGTCGTCGCCGTGTAATCCTTCGCGCGAACGATAACTTTCCCGTTCTCGTCAACCTCTTGACCTTTCTCGTTCACGCGTAAAACCGGCGCCGGACCGGTCTTCTCAAACTTACCTTCCGTCGCGGTTCTATTCTTTTTCTGTTGGTGTTGTAACGCCGCCAACCGCGCGGCGGTTTCTCTCGCTTTTTCGATGGCGTGTTGCGCCGCCGACGTCGACGGTCGTCGCGCGGCGGATGTCGTCGTCGTCGTCGTCGTCGTCGTCGTCGTAGCTCCTGCCCCCGCCGCTTCCATCTTCTTCATCTTCATCTTCTCCGCCAACGCTTTTTGTTTCTTCATCAACTCCTTCGCCTTCTGCATCTTCTCCTTCATCGCCGCCGCTTTATTATTAGTAGTGTTCTTCTTCTTCTCTTCTCCTCCTTCCTCGTCGATCTTCTCCAACGTTGCAGAAGACGAAGAAGGCGGCTTCTTCGCGTCGTTGCTTTTCTTCACCTCTTCCTCCGATGGCGGCGGCGGTTCGACGCTCTTCGATCTCGATCGTCCTCTTCGCAAAACAGGAGGAGGAGGAGGAGGAGGAGGCGTGGTTTTCTTTCGTCTCTTCTCTTCTTCTTCTTCTTCTTCTCCGTCTTCGTGTTCGTCGCTTTTCCGCTTCGTTCCTCTTTTCCGATGATTCGCCGTCGTGGTTTCCTCCTCTTTTCCCTTCTCTTCTCCTTCTCCTTCTCCTTCTCCTTCTCCTTCTTCTCTCGATGCTTCTCTCGCCGCGTCCAACCGCTCGGCGAGTTCCTTCTTCAGACCTCGTTCCGAGAGACCTCTCTCTCTCAGCGCTTTCTTCAGCTCCTGCACGGTTAAGGACGTCGAACTGCTCATCGTCATCGCCGCCGGACCTTTTCTTTACCCGCGAGAGTCGACTCTCGCAGAAAGAAAGAAAGAGCGAAGCAAAGAAACGACCTCTGGTGGGGGTCGCGCTCTTCCGTTGTTGTTTTCGCTGCGTTTAAACGTCGACGAGAGAGAAGCGCGTGGTTCGGGGGCGTTCTGGAGAGAATTCAAGGTTCACTTTTCCCCAGAAATCAATCGCGCACGCTCGCTCGCACGTCGAGAAAAAATGACGACGACGCGTTCCTGCTCTTCCTCTTCCTCCGGAAGACTCCTCTCGTTCTTCGCGCTTCTTTGCTTCTTCTTCTTCTTTTCTTCTTCGGTTTTCGTAACCCCCGTCGTCGTCGTTCGCGGAGAAGAAGAAGAAGAGAAAGGTATACCGAACGGTCGAAGAAGCGCGACGGCGTTCAAAGTTTCCCGAACGACAACAACAGACGAAGACTTTGTCTCGTCTTCTTCTTCTTCTTCGTCGCTCCTCATGGACGCGTCGACGAAAAAGCACGGCGAAGAGATTCAGTTCCCGCTCTGGCACTCGCTCGAGTATCCGTCAGAAGAACGAGACGACGAGACGACGTTCGTGAAAGTCGGAACGATGTCCGGGACGATCGTTTTGGATTCGAAGAGACAAGAAGAGTCTTTGAAGAAAGGCGCACGACAGTCGCGATCGTTTCGATTGAAAGAAATCAAAGTCCATCGCGAAGAGATGACCGGGTCTGAAAAAGCAAAACTGCAGGAGTTGGCGAAGAGAGGACACAAATACCGAATACGAGTGCCTTCGAACGTTTTGGCGCCGAGCGGGACGAAGTTCGCGCAGGCGGCGAGTTCGGCGCGGTGCGTCGTGACGAGCCGATTGAGGGAGAGTTTTACGTTACACATGGACGATAACGGGAACGTTTTAGCGGTGGATTACGAGGCGGAGTGTCCGGTAGAGGTGCATTTAGTCGGTGGTGGAGGAGAGGGTAGTTTAGGTGAAGAGGGAAGTGGTGGTGGTGGTGATGGTGACGAGGACGCGTCGTTGTTCATCGCGGACGGCGCGCAGTTTCGTTCGGTGGCTACGGCGAGGTTTCCGAAGCGCGCGCCGCAGCTGAACGCGGACGCCGCGATGACGGACGTCAGAGGACACGGAGGGCCCATGGACGCGAAGAAAGCGCAGGAGGTGAAAGCGAGACGCGCGCGAGGCGAGAAAGTGGACGCGACGACGAAAGATTTGACGTGGTTTCAAAGAAACTACATGTGGGTGATCCCGGTTGGGTATTTCATGTTCATGAACGCGGTGCAAGGAGAGCAGCCGCGACAACAACAAGGACAACCCGCCCCGGCGGCGGCACCAAAGAAAACGAATTAAATAATAATATGAATATATATATATACACCTTTAAAATTATATTAGTTTGTATTACAGCGCGCGGCTCTCTCTCTCTCTCTCTCTCTCTCTCTCTCAAAAGCTCCCCTCGGCGGCTTCGTCCAACTCTTCGCTCAACCTCCCCAGTTTGGCGTTCAATCGAACGTCCGCCTCCTCGCTAAACTCATCGATCGCCTTGTTCAGTTCCGCAATCTTTTGATTCAAACTCTTCCTCGTTTCCTCCAGCTCTTTTTCCGCTCTTTTTTCTAATCGCATCATCGACGAAGAAGAAGATGCCGTCGTTGCGTTCCCGTCTTCGTCTTCTTCCAACTCTTCGTCTTCGTCTTCGTCTTCTTCGAGCAAATCGTCCAAGACTTTTTTCCCTTTCAGTATGTGTTTGCTCAACTGTGGCGCGAAGAGAAACCCGAGCGCGCCAAACACCGCGCCACCGAGTAAAACGCCGCCGACGAATCCACCTTTCGAAGAACTTTTCCCGACGACTACCGATTTCGGAACGATGTCGTACTCTTCGATGTTTGCTCTGGGGACGACGGTGCAAAATCTTCCTTCAACGGACTTTTGTCGTCGTCGATGTTTTCTAGAGAAGAAAAAAGAAGAAGAAGAAGAGGTGGAGGAGAAAGAACCGCTCTGAGATCTTCTCGAAAATCTTCTCGAAACGAAAGAGGGAGAAGAAGAGGTGGGTGCAAAAGCAGCGACGACGCTCGTCATTTTTCGAGAACAACGACGACACAGACAGACGAAGCGCGTAGTAAACACCGCGAGTGTGGCGAATTGGAACAAAAATTGGAGACGTGTTGTAAAAATATGATTAGGGTTTAGGGTTTCAGAATCCGAGGCACCACTTCACGCCTCGTTTTTGGGATAAGAACCACTCCCGCAGAAGACGACGACGACGAAGAAGAAGAGACAGACAGAGAGAATGATGACAACGAGATCCCTCGCGACGAATGCGAACAACTCCTGCGCGTGCTCGACGAGCGGTAGCAGCAGCAGCAGCAGCAGGAATAGCAGGAATAGTGCCGTAATCGCCGCGCTGAGAAGAAGACAACGACAACGACAAAGCCGGGAAACGCTGGCGTCTCGTCGTGGGATGACGACGACGACTTTGGTGAGAAACAATGCGGTGTCGCAACCGCCGGCGAACAGCGCGAGCAGCAGCGACTCCGAAGGTGGGACGGGCGGCGAGAAGAAGAAGAAAGGAAAGTCGTCGGACGTCGATGGCGTTTTGGTCGTCCCTCCGGAGAGAATACGAAACTTTTCCATCATCGCACACATCGACCACGGGAAATCCACCATCGCGGACAGGCTTTTGGAAATAACCGATACGGTGGCGCAGAGAGACATGCAAGCGCAACTGCTCGATGGGATGGATTTGGAGAGAGAGAGAGGGATTACGATTAAGTTGAATTCGGCGAGAATGAATTACACGAGCAAGAAGGACGGAGAGACGTACGTGTTGAATCTCATCGATACTCCCGGGCACGTGGATTTTTCGTACGAAGTGTCCAGGTCGTTGGCGGCGTGCGAGGGGGCTTTGTTAGTCGTCGATGCCAGTCAAGGCGTGGAAGCGCAGACGTTAGCGAACGTGTATTTGGCCTTAGAGAACGATTTAGAAATCGTGCCGGTTTTGAATAAGATTGATTTACCGGCGGCAGACTGCGATCGGGTGGCGCAAGAAATCGAGGACGTTTTGGGATTGGACGCGACGGAGGCGGTGCAGTGTTCGGCAAAAGCCGGGATCGGGATGGAAGATATTCTGGAGGACATCGTGCGATTAGTACCGCCGCCAAGAGTACCGGTGGAAGGTGAACCGTTGCGAGCGTTGATTTTCGATTCGTACTTTGATACGTACAGAGGCGTCGTGGTCGTTTTTCGAGTCTTTGACGGCGAAGTCAACGTCGGGGACAAGATTGAATTGATGAATACCGGGGCAAAATACGACGTGTTAGAACTTGGCGTCATGAAACCGAACAAAATTCCAGTGCAAACGTTGCGTCCAGGGGACGTCGGGTATTGCGTAGCAGGGATCAAATCTGTGAAAGACGCGAGAGTAGGGGATACGATTACGCTCACGAAAAATCGAGCGGAGAAACCGTTGTCCGGGTACAGCGAAGCCGTTCCGATGGTGTATTGCGGTTTGTTTCCGACCGATACCGATCGGTATAACGATTTGAGAGATGCGTTGGAGAAGTTACAACTCAACGACGCGTCTTTGAATTACGAACCGGAGGTGTCTTCGGCGATGGGTTTCGGTTTCCGATGCGGCTTTTTAGGTTTACTACACATGGAAGTCGTCCAAGAACGATTAGAGAGAGAGTACAATCTCGATTTGATCACCACGGCACCATCGGTCGTCTATCACGTCTACATGGCCAACGGTGAGATGCTCACGGTGGCTAACCCGGCGGACCTTCCAGACGCCGCCGGGCGCGATCGCATCGAAGAACCTTTCGTTAAACTCGAGTTATTCACGCCGAAAGAATACGTCGGATCGTTGATGGAACTCGCCACCCAACGCAGAGGTGAATACATCGATATGACGTTTCTTTCCCAGGACCGGACGTGTTTGAGATACGAAATCCCTTTGGGAGAAGTCGTGACGGATTTCTTCGACCAACTTAAAGGTCGATCGAAAGGCTACGCGAGCATGGAATACTCATTCCACGAGTACCGCGAGAACGATTTAGTTCGCTTAGACGTCATGATCAACGGCGAAGTCGCCGAACCGTTAGCCACCATCACCCACCGCTCGAAAGCCTACGGCATTGGACGAGGATTAGTCGATAAACTCAAAGAACTCATTCCGCGACAACAGTTCAAAATCCCGATCCAAGCCGCGATTGGGAACAAAGTCATCGCGAGCACGCAGCTCAGCGCCATGAGAAAGGACGTCTTGGCAAAATGCTACGGCGGGGACATCTCGAGAAAGAAAAAGTTGCTCAAAAAGCAAGCCGCGGGTAAGAAGCGAATGAAAGCGTTCGGAAAGGTTGAGATTTCCCAAGAGGCGTTCATGGCGGTGTTGCAAATCGACCAGAGCAACGTCGGCGAATAATATTACCACTATACTTTAATACAACGCCCGCTCAAAGAAAGAGAAGACGAGAGAAGATGAGCACACTCGCAGAATAGCGTAATTGTTAATTGTACGATCAACACGTCTGCACAATATGTTATTGTTATAATCGGTATCATCGTCGCCTCGGTAAAGAGATTATTGAGCGTTACACGTTTTCGTCTTCTGTGTCTGTTTTTCTCTTCTTCGCGTCCGAGAGCACCAAAAAAAGGGCAAAAACAATATTAAAATTCTCCAAAACTTCTGAATTGCCCCGTCGTAAACGCGCAATAAAAAAGAAAAACCTCGATACACACGCGCACGCGCTCGTCGTCTCAGCAGAGAGTTTAGTGCGCTTCGTTTCTTTCGACGCATCGTTGTTCGAAGACCACACGCGCGCGCGTTTTTTTTTGAGAGCGGCGTTGAATTCATTTCATCTGGGAAGAAAACGCTTCAGAAGAGCGCGATCAAAAATGGAAAACCAAGACGGCGCGCAACAACAACAACAACAACAGCAAGAAGAAGAAGACCCGTTCAATCCGAACAACGAGCAGTTCAACGCGCCACCGGCGTCGGCGGCAGGAGGTCAACGGGAGAGATACGCATCGCCGGAGGAGGACCACCCCGATCGCGCGCCGAGACGTGGAGGTGGTGGTGGTGAGCAGCAAATGGTGACGGACCAACAACAACAACCGGATCAGCCGGACGCGCCCGCGGCGGCGCGGCAGCAACAGCATCAGCAACATCCGCGTAACAATTATCAAAGTAATAATAACAACAATAACAACAGGTATAATAATCAGCGAGATTATCAGAGGCCGCAGCACGTGGCGCAGCAGTATGCGAACAACGGCTACGGCGGCCGAGGCGGCGGCCGGGGCGGCGGATACCAAGACAGAGGTAGAGGAGGAGGTAGAGGTGATAATAGATACGACGCGAGGTACGACGATAGGTATCCGCCCGCTCAACAAGGAAGAGGAGGAGGAGGAGGTAGAGGTGGCGGATATGACCGAGGAAGAGGTGGAGGCGGTTACGACAGAGGAGGAGGAGGAGGCTACGACCGACAGCAACAACAGCCGCAGTACGACGCGAGGTACGATTCCAGGTACGATTCTAGGTACCCGCCGTTAGATGCGGGCCGTGGAGGAGGTAGAGGTGGCGGATATGACCGAGGAAGAGGTGGAGGCGGTTACCGCGACAGAGAACCAGCTCCGTTGAACGCCGGCGCGGCGCCGTACCGATACGACGACCGCTACGCGGACGCTGCTTCAGAACCCGCACAACCTCCGTTACCGGCGGGTGGATTACCTCCGGTTCAAAGAGAGTACGAAGATAGACGCGCGCCACCGCCGGTTAAACCTAGAGACGATGATTTCGATGTCTACGTGATGAATACGGAAGGCAACAACGGTTTAGTTGTCGGCCCGAGAGGCGCCAATGTGAAAAAATTGGAGCAAATGTCCGGATGTAAAATCAACTGCAATCAAGATAAGACGACGGTGGAAATTTCAGGTCCACCTCGTGGAATACAAATGGCTATCGAAGCTATCAACGATTTAATCGATTCCAGGCAAATGGATGCCGGTCCGCCAGGAGGAGGAGGAGGCGGTCCGCCCCCACACCAACGCGATAGCAGAGATTTGCGACACACGATTGCTGGCGGCGGTAGCGGTATGAAACGCGGTCGGTACGACGACGATTACCCGCCATTAGACGACCACAGAGCGAGTGGACCAAACTCTGCCGGCAAACGCCAGCGAGGGAACGACGGTGGTATCGTGCATAAGACTTTGATAGACAAACTCAGAGATGAAGCGGTGAGGAGAAACATCCCGCAGTACGAGCCAATCCAAACCGATTTCATCTTGCAACTTCCACCAGACGACCGAGGCAAAGTCAGTTACGAGGAAGTTGTTGGCGACAACTTAGGGTTGATCATCGGTAAGAAGTTCAACACGCACAAAGAGTTGCAGCGAATCATGGACTGTTCGTTCAAGGTTTGGGACGAGAAGAAAGCAGTGTCCTTCCACGGTTTCCCGGAGAAGGTTGCGGAGGCTGTTTTATTGGTGCAAGAGTTGTGTTATTTAGGCCAAGCGACGAAAAAAGCGCGAGAAGAGGAAGGTGATCCGCTCCCAGTAAAGCAACACAATCACCATCAACAGCAGCAGCAGCAACAACCGCGTCAACAAAGCAACAAAGACGAAACCTACGAACCTAGGGAGGGCGAAATCGTAGAGACGATGGAAGCGCCGGGGAAAATTGGTTTAGTCTTGGGCCGCAAAGGTTTCAACATCACGCGCATTCGAAGGTTATCCAATTGCAACGTTCACGCGGACAACGAATCGCAATCCATTCGCATCGTTGGCACGCCAGAAAACGTTCAAAAATGCGTGCAATTGATCAACGAAACCATCGAGAAAGGCAACAAGATCAGAGCGGAGAAACAACAACAACAGCAACAACAAGGTGAGGCACCAGCCGCTGCCGCAACTGAAGACGAGCCCATCGCGGACGCGGATGCCGACGCGCAACCGCAGCAGCAAGAAGAAGGCGAAGCGATGGTCGCAGAGGCCGAGGAGCAGCAACCGGCTGAACTCGCCGACGCGGACGCGGAAAACGCCGTCGAAACCGCTCCGGCTGCTCCGGCGGCGGCGGCGGAGACGGAGACCGAACAAAAAGAAGAAGAAGCCATCGACTTCTCCAAAATGACCGTCGCTCAGCTCAAAGTTGAACTAGAAAAGAGGAACCTCCCGACGGATGGACTCAAAGCTGCGCTCGTTCAACGGCTCGAAGAAGCCGCGTGAACGCGTGTTTTTTTCTATATTTCTAATAAAATCATCCAGCTTACAAGAACAAAAGAAAACATTTCCCCATCACGATAAAAATCTTCTCTTCACAACAAAACGCGAATAATTTAAGAGCACGCACTCGTCTGACTGAAAGAGAGAGAGAGAGAGAGATTCTTAGATACCACCATGCGCGCTCGTTCAGAATTCCTCGCGGTTAGCGCAATAAAGCGTCTCTTTTGCTCGCAGTGAACGCGGGAACAGAGAGAGAGAAGAGAGAGAGAGAGAGACACCGCAAACGCACAACATTATGCGCGGTTTTGCCCCGATATATTACTGCTGCGTGTGGTACTTTATCTTCTGCGGCGGACTAGCCGTGCTCATCCCGTACCTTCCGGTCATATTTAAGCACTGGCAGTTGACGCCGTCTCAGATTGGCATCATCGCCGCGTGTAAACCTTTGATAGGTTTCTGCATTCAACCGATATGGGGACAGATTGCGGATTACACGAAACTGCACAGTCAAATACACGCGTTTTGCTTGTTCGCGTCCGCGTGCGGCTACGGGAGTTTATATTTTCAGAAGAGAGAGTTTGGGACAATATTAGCCCACGTTTTATTGACGGAAATGTTCGGGTCGGGTGGTTTTTTCTTGGCGGATAACGCGACGAACTTTATGGTATCGAAACATCTGGAACGCGACCCTGGAAGCTCGATGTCGTACGGGAAGGTAAGGTTATGGGGCGCCGTCGGTTGGGGGTACGTTTTCGCACCGCTCATGGGATTGGTGTTGACGGAGGAGAAAAACGCGCAGTATGCGCCGTTTTTGGCGTACGTTATTTTGTTTTCGATGGCGAGCGCGGTCGCGTTGAGGATGGAGCATCACGAGAAGGAAGTAGCGGGCGAAGGAGACGACGCAGAGATTGTGGTGGGAAACGACGATGAAGGCGAAAACGAAAGAATGATGGGAGGTGCAAGTAACACTAGCAGTGATACTCGTCGTCGTATTGCTCCTTTGAAAATGAAGCGAACCGCCTCTTTCGCCGATTTCAACGACGTCTCTAAACGCACGTTCCGAGTCGTTACCGAACCGAGCGCGTTTCTCGTTTTCCTTTTGTTTTTACTCATGGCTTTGAGCATGGCGTTAACGGACACGTATTTATTCCTCCATTTGGAATCGTTGGGTGCGCCTCCAATATTGATGGGTCTCGCTCTTTTCTTCACGTGCGTCGCGGAAGTGCCGGTATTCTTTCACGAGAAGAAAATAAAAGAGTTTTTAGGTTTGGACCGGTCGATGTTACTCATTCTCGTCGCGTACGTCTTCCGACAGTTGGGTTACGCGTCTTTGAAATCGTTTGGGAGTCCGTGGTTTGTCTTACCGTTGCAATTACTTCACGGCATCACCTTCGGATTGTATTGGTCCGTAGGTGTTGAATTCTCGCGGTTACTCGCGCCAGAAGATTTACGCGCGGCTGTGATGGGATTCTTCTCTGGGATGAATTCTCTCGGGGCGTTTTTAGGCGCCATTTGCGGTGGGCGCGTCTACGATAGAGTCGGTGGCGGAGGCTTATTCTTCATCGCGGCGGTTGGGAATACCATTTTATCTATAGTCTTTGCTCTAAAGATGACGTTTGGAAAACGAGTCGTGCCGACGACGAATTCAGTCGTCGATAACATTATCGAGATTGATATGAGCGGGTTTGTGAGATTAGAGAATCCACCCTCGTCTTCTTTCAACGACGGTGATTTTCGCGAAACAGAAGGAGATGCGCCTGGCATTGATAGAAGTATTGATAGCATCTAATAGTTGGTAGTTAGTTAGTAGGTATTGTTTTTGTATATTCTTTCGCTTGCGCTATATAAAGTACTTTTAAAGTCCGTAAATCTCATAATCAACCGTTTGTGGTAAAGTCGTACTCAATCGTCGGCATCGCGGATTGCATGAATTTCAAAAACACGACTAAATACCGCTCCACGCTCGGTTTTTCTTCATCTTCATCTTCTCCGTCCCATCCATCATTCTTTGTCGATGCCATCATTTTAACCAACTTTTTCATCACGCTCGCGTGTTTGCACGGATGCACCGAAGCCGAGGACACGTTTGTGAACGGATGCGGGTCTATCGTGACTGTTTTCTTCGCGTGATCCGCGCTTATATCTTCGTACACCGATTTCGGCGCGAGGCTGTTTTTCTGCTCGTCGTATCCATTCAGCCACACTCGAGGCG
>Ga0181603_10002011_pt1 | contig 16551 bp, 16 predicted proteins | sample 041ome_13_FD_148633 | JGI IMG/M metagenome (GOLD analysis project Ga0181603, IMG submission 148633) | Coastal salt marsh microbial communities from the Groves Creek Marsh, Skidaway Island, Georgia - 041409US metaG (spades assembly) | ecosystem: Environmental > Aquatic > Marine > Intertidal zone...
AGAGTTTATCGGCAGGTACGCCTTGTTGAATAAAGAACTTCACGACTTCTAAAGCCCTAGCATGTGAAAGTTCCCAGTTAGATGGGAACTTAGCAGTTGAAATCGGAACCCTATCTGTATGCCCATCTATCTGTAAAATCCAATTTAAATCAGTTGGGATTTGATCAGATAAATCAATTAAAGTTTTGGCTACTAATGATAAAGCAACTCTTCCCTCTGATTGAATATCCGCGCTACCTGATTCAAATAAAATTTCTGATTGAAAAATAAACCTATCCCCTTTGATTTGTATATCTTCTCTTTGTCCAAGAGTTTCAGATAGTTGACCAAAAAACTCAGATTTATATTTTTGTAATTTGAATAATTCACTAGTCAAAACTCTATTTAGCCTATCTCCTAATTCGCCTAATTCTATTTTATTGGATGCTATTTCTGCTTCTTTGGAGTCTAGTAAGTTATTGAGTAATTGAATTTCGTTACTTAATATTTTTATATCTTCAGAGAGTCTTGAAATTTGTGCTAAAGCTTCATTTAAATTCGTCCCTTGTATCAGAGAGTCTTGTTCTAACGATGCTATCTGATCTCTTAAAGATTGATTTTGATTTTCTACTGAACTAATTTGAGTTTCTAAAATTTCATTTTCACCCTTAGACGAACTTAAAGACTCGAGTAAAGATTGAATTCGTCCTTGGGAGTCTGATAATTGACCAACCAACAATTGGTTTTCTCCGCCCAATTCTTGCAATTGATTTTTCAAAAGTTGTTGTTCTTCACCTAAAGAGGATAGCTTGCTTCTTAGTTCTTCTTTTTCCTCCAGAGATAAAGATAGCTCATCTGTAATACGTGCTATAATTTCATTTAACTCAGTAATATCTATTGCTTGTTGATTAATTAAATCATCTAAAGATAATATAGTTTCATCTTTTTGACTTAATAGTTCATCTTTAGCTATTAATAAATTTTCTTTTTCAGAAATCTCAGTCTGTTTTGATCTAATCTCTTCATCTAGAATTTCGAGTTCGGTATCTAACTGCTTAATAACCTCCTGTCTTTCAATTAAAGCTAATTCTTTACCGGAGAGAGAAAGGTCTTGTTCAACGATAGTTTCATCTTGAATTTCTATAGTTTTCTCTAAATTTTGAATTTGTTCATTTTTTCCAACAACCAAATCCCCTAAATAAACCTGAGCAACGGTAAAAAGTAACACAACAAATATTATGACCATCAGTGTAGATGCAAGGACATCTACAAAACCCGGCCAAATTATACTGTTTTCTTCAGCTCTTTGGGACTTAGAATAGTAGTTCACTTCTTTTCTAGGTCTTTAATACTTTTGCTGATGTTTTTAATTTCTGAGGAAATTTCTTTTTTAACTTCTTCGTTAGATTTTATAAAATTATTATTCATGTTTTTTATGCTATCAACAAGATCAGATAGTTTTGATATTAATTCTGAATTATCTTGACTGGAAGGAGTATTTAATAATTTAGAGCTGGAGCTATAATAAAGTCTAATCTGACTCTCACAGAATTCAAAATAAGTTTGTTTAGCTCCTTTTATAATTACTTCATACAATCCAAGAATTAGAGAGGTGACCAAACCAAATAAAGAGGAACTAAAAGCTATAGTCATGCCAGTTAATGGAGATTTTAAACCATTTCTTAAAGAGTCAAAAAAAACTCCAAAATCTTGTTGCTCAATAGAAAGGCCGTCAATAACATTAGATACGCTACCTATAGTTAATAAAAGTCCATAAAACGTACCAATTAGTCCCAGAAATACAGCTAAATTAATTAAATATTTAGAAATATCTTTTCCGCTCTCAACACTAGAGTAGAGTTCATCTAAGATCTCTTCTAGAGACTTATTAATTTTTTTATTAGAGGAGATAATACCAAGATTTTTAGCAATATTTTTAGTAATTGGATAATTATTAAGACTTGTGTCATTGATCTTTAATTTTCCAAAAGCAACAGAATTCATAAATCTGTATTCTGAACTGAGAGAAATAATTTTGATTGAGTAAATTAAAAAACCAACAATAAGTGTGAGCAATATTACTCCATTAATATAAGGATTGGCTTTGTAGTAACCTATAATGGGATCATACCCAATTACTAAGACCACAATCAAAATAGATGACAAAACTAAATAGGCTAAAAAGTTTTTTATCATGCTTAAAAATAAACGATTAAAGAGCTTTAAACAATTAATTTATTATGAATTAAATTAAAAATCTCTATTAAAGATTAAGTAGTAATTATTAGTGCCTGGGTTAACTGAACTTAAACCGGCATTTGAAATATGATGTGATCCAATACCAATTCTCGAGGATTTGCTCAAACTATAAAAGAGATTTACCTCAGATTTGAACTGTAGAGCATTGCCTAGATCTTTGCCATCACCATTTGAATAAATTCCAGCTGAAGATGATAAGTTAAGAAAAATTACATCTTGGCCAATATTAGTCTCAAATCCTCCATAAAACATAGTAGCAGATTTTGCAGTTACAAATCCTCCCAAAACAGGATTTATATCAAATAAACTAAAAACACTAATTTCACTATCAGAGAGGTGATAGTTTAAACCGTAGAGAGTTGATGTATTATCATCATCATAATCATAAGACCCCCCAAAAATTGAAAAACTATTTGCAGAAAGATGCGAATGAAAAAACAACGAAGAAATTAGTAATAAGATTATTCGCATTAATAAAACTTATACAAAAATAAGTAAAAGTAAATGGTGGGCGTGACAGGATTCGAACCTGTGACCCCTTGCGTGTCGAGCAAGTACTCTAACCAGCTGAGCTACACGCCCTTAATAGGGACAATCACTTTTATATAAAAAAATTAGATAGTAAACAGTAAATTTAGTTAAATCGGACTGATTTATATATTAACCGATATTCCTCCAGCCCTAATAATTTTAACACAATAAAATAAACAGAAATTCCTACAGCTATTAGAATAAGTAAGTCTATATAAATGTTAATGTTTAAGTAATATTGCAAAATTAATATTATAGATATCATTATAGAAGATGAGGTAAATATTTTTATTATTTTGATAATGTCTAACAAATTAATTTTCTTATAAAATTTAGCAAAATATATTTTTAAGAATAATACTTGTATAAAGACATTAAGCCAAACACTAGCTGCTCCAGCGATAGCCAAACCATATACGCCCATTGAACGATAAAAAGAAAAGCATAGTATTAAATTTAAAAAGAAAGTAGGCAATGAAGCTTTAATTGGTAAGTCTACTCTTTCGTAAGAATAAAAAACTTGGTTACATATTCTGGAGATCATATAACCGGGAAGAGAAAAAGAATAAATAACAAGTAAATTTGAAGTAATTAAAATATCTTTACTCATAAATTCCCCCCTTCCGAATAGAACTGTTATTATATCCTCTGAAATAAAAAATAATGCAAAACTACAAGGTATAGCAAAAATAAAACAAAAAATTATTGTTTGATTAAAAGCATTTGCGTTTTTTTCTTCATCTGAAATATTTTTACTTAAATATGGCAAAAGAGTAAATGTCATGGCAACGGCAATTAATGCGAAGGGCAAATCTATTATTCTGTCAGCATAGTAGATATGGCTTATTGCCCCCTCTCCTACCAAAGATGCAAATAGCATCGAAATAAAAATATTTAATTGAACAATTCCAGAGCCAAAAATAGAAAATAAGAATCGCTTAAAAAAGATTTTTAAGACTGAGTTTAAAATTAAAAAAGTTCTAAAACTAAATTGATATAATGATTTTAAAAATTCTATATTTACCAATAATAAAAATAATTGAATTATTCCTGCTATCAAAATTGTCCAAGCTAAAGGAAAATGAGAATTAGACTTAAATATTAAAAGAGTGACTATCATAAATAAATTCAAAATTACTGACAAAAAAGATGGTAAAAAAAATTTTCCCTTTATATTAAGGACTGAACTTAATACTGCTGAAAGCGTTACAAAAATCAAAAAAGGAAAAATAATTGGTACTAACTGGCTTGCCAGATTAAACTGGTCGTAATTTTCTAAAAAACCTGGGGCAAGCATAAGGACAATATTGCTACTAAAAAAATAAACAAATACAGACATTATGGATGTAATTAATAAAAAAATTAAAAAAATTGCCAAAGTAAAATCATTAGCAAGGGTCTGACTTTCTTTATTTTGCTTAATATAAAGTGGAATAAATACACTGTTCATGACGCCTTCAGCTAAAATTCTTCTTAAAAGATTTGGTAATCTAAAAGCAAACAAAAAAGCATCTGATAAAATGTTTGCTCCTAAAAAATTTGCAAATAAAACATCCCTAATAAAACCAGTAATTCGAGAACTGAATATATTTGAAGATATCTTAGAAAAATTATTTATTTTCATAAAATTTAGGAAAATTCATTTTCCAAAATTTCTAAAATTTTATCTTTTTCTATATAGCCAGGAATAATTGTATCACCAATGATAATTGCTGGGGTACCATTAAACTTGAATTTATTTACAAATTGTTCATGAGATAAAATAACATCAGAGACCTTTTCAGAATTCATGTCTTGTTCTAATTGGGCTATATCTATGTCCATCAAAAATAAATCTCCTAAGATGTCAGCCATTTTTGATTTACGATCTGAGGAATAAAGATAGTTATGGACTTCTTCAAATTTATTTTGAAAACTTGCTGCTATAACAATTTTAGATAAAGTAATAGAACTTTCACCCAAAATAGGCATTTGCATTATGACTAATTTAGTATTTTGATTTTCGTTTAATACACTAAGAACTTGTTTATGAAATTTTAGACAATAACCACAGTTATAATCAACAAATTCAAATATAATTTTTGAAGCATTTGAATTACCAATTATCATTGGATTATCAAATAAATTTAAACTAGATATATTTGATTTATTTTGTGAACTTATTTTATCTTGCTCAACTTTATTTTGCTCATCTTGGTATTTTCTAAGAACATCAATAATAAAATCAGGATTATTTTGAATAAAATCTTTTATTTTTCTATCCAAATCATTAACTTGAAGATAATTTGATAAATCAATTTCAATTTCACCAAGAGAATCATTTGTCTCATTAGTTTTATTTATCACTTCTACTTGGTCACTAACTTCAATAATAGTTTCAAGGGGATTTTCATCTGGAATGGTATTTAAATTATTGGGATAAAAAAAATAGTATCCTATAATTAAAATAATCGATAAAAGAAAAATACTATAAATAATTAACCTAAATCCTGAATTTTTTCTTTTTTTCGAGTATATACTCATATTTATCTAATCACTTAGGTTAACTAATCATATTGATCGGAATAAATCAAATTAACATACAATTAACTAACTTAATTTTTATGAATTATTAAGGTATATTTCCCAAGGAATAAAATTATGGAATATTTTCTGCAGCAACTTATTAACTCTCTTACGCTAGGTTCAATTTATGGCCTGATAGCTATTGGATACACTATGGTGTACGGCATCATTGGAATGATTAACTTCGCGCACGGAGATGTTTTCATGATTGGTTCCTTTGTATCACTGATCGCTATGGTATTGCTTGGTGTGGGTACCGGTGCCTTCCTGCCATTGGCATTGTTAATCGTTTTGCTAGCAGCCATTTTAGTTACCAGCGTTTATGGATGGACTTTAGAAAGGGTTGCCTATCGTCCTCTAAGGGGTTCTTTTCGCTTAGCTGCGTTAATAACTGCCCTCGGTGCTTCTATATTTTTACAAAATTTTGTTCAAGTTTCTCAAGGTGCAAAGATCAAACCTATACAGCCTATTATTCAGGGAGGTTTTACTTTTTTTGAGAATGGATCAATGGTTGTAAGTTTTAGCTATTTGCAAATTTTTATTATTATTATCACTGTTATTTTGCTTTCTATTTTTTCATACATAATCTCCAAAACACCATTAGGTAGATCTCAAAGAGCCTGCGAACAAGATCTTACAATGTCTAAACTCTTAGGGATTAACGTTGACAGAACTATATCTATTACCTTTATCATTGGTGCCTCATTGGCATCAGTGGCAGGTATGATGTTTGTTCTTTATTATGGTGTAATTGATTTCTTTATTGGTTTTTTAACTGGCATTAAAGCTTTTACAGCTGCTGTACTAGGTGGAATTGGTTCGATACCTGGTGCAGTAATTGGGGGATTATTAATTGGATTAATTGAAACTTTTTGGTCTGCTTATTTTACGATTGAGTACAAGGATGTTGCTGTATTTGGAATTCTTGTAATTGTTTTAATTTTTAGACCCTATGGGATTTTAGGAAAACCAGAAGTCGAAAAAGTTTAATGAGTTCCAAAAAAAACTTTTCACTAATTATTAAAGATTTAATTTTTACTGGTTTAATTGCCACTGTATTGCTCATTCCCATAGTTGGATTTCGAACGGAGATATCAACGGTTGACTCTACCGGTTTAACTTTTAATTATAATTTTATCATAGCCTTTTTCGTTGTTGCTTTTGTGGTTGGAGTACGTTTTTTATTTCATATTTATTGGTTTTCCAAAATTCAAAAAAAACCTCAAGAAAATTCTGAAAAAAATAAAAAGAAATTTTTAAAGAAACTAAATTTTTATTTAGGCGCTGCTGCGGCTGTTATTGCTTTCACCTTACCATTTATGCCATTTGCCAATAGATATATTGTCGATGTAGCTACCCTTGTTTTAACCTATGTTATGTTGGGATGGGGGCTTAATATTGTAGTCGGATTGGCTGGCTTATTAGATTTGGGCTATGTCGCTTTTTTTGCAGTGGGAGCATACTCATACGCCCTTCTTGCTACCACTTTTGACCTATCTTTTTGGATATGTTTACCTTTAGCGGGTATTCTGGCTGCCTTTACTGGTATTCTTCTTGGATTTCCTGTGCTGAGACTTAGAGGAGATTACTTAGCTATAGTAACTCTTGGTTTTGGAGAAATTATCAGGTTAATTCTTCTAAATTGGTATGAGTTCACAGGTGGACCTGATGGTATTAGTAGAATTCCCAGACCTAGCTTTTTTGGATTTCCTTTTGCTAGGAAAAGTGAAGATACAACTTTTCATGAGCTCTTTGGATTAGAATATTCAACCATGCACCGAATAATTTTTTTATATTATTTGATTTTGATTTTAGCTTTAATAACCAACTTCTTTACGATGAAAATACGTAACCTTCCTGTAGGAAGGGCATGGGAGGCACTTCGTGAAGATGAAACAGCTTGTAGAGCTATTGGAATTAATCCTACAAACACTAAGTTAACTGCTTTCGCAATCGGAGCAATGTTTGGCGGCTTTGCTGGATCTTTTTTTGCCACTCGACAAGGTTTTGTAAGTCCAGAAAGTTTTACGTTTATTGAGTCGGCTATCATTTTAGCCATCGTTGTGCTTGGGGGTATGGGTAGTCAAATCGGAGTGGTTATTGCGTCTATTTTATTAATTGGAAGTACAGAACTTTTTAGGGAACTTGAACAATTTCGAATGCTAGCTTTTGGTTTAGCAATGATAATTATTATGATTGTTAAGCCTCGTGGACTCCTTGCAAATCGTGAACCATCAATTCTTTTAAATAAAAAAAATGAGTAATATTTTAGAAATAAACCACCTTACAATGAAATTTGGCGGCTTAATTGCCATTGACGATGTTTCATTCAGTGTAAAAAAAAACTCAATCACATCTCTTATTGGGCCTAATGGTGCGGGCAAAACTACTGTCTTTAACTGCATTACTGGTTTTTATAAGCCAACAGTTGGTGAGATTTTACTAAATTCAAAAAAGCAATTTAATCTTGAAAGAATGAATGATTTTACCATTCCACAAAAAGCAAAAGTAGCGAGAACTTTTCAAAATATAAGGCTTTTTCCACAAATGACTGTTCTAGAAAATCTTATAGTAGCTCAACATAATAAGTTAATGAAAGCCTCTATGTATACTCTAAAGGGTTTAGTCAATGCCAAATCTTTTTTAAATGCAGAAAATGAGGCAAAAGAACTAGCAAAATATTGGCTAGATAAAATCAAATTAACCGATCGAGCAGATATAGAAGCGGGAAACTTGCCTTATGGTCAACAAAGAAAAGTTGAAATTTGCCGCTCTATGTGCACAGATCCAATTCTATTATGCCTAGATGAGCCTGCAGCTGGTCTAAATGCAACAGAGTCACTTGAGCTAAACAGCTTATTAGAATTCATTAAAAATGAACATAAAATATCCATTTTGTTAATTGAACATGACATGAGCGTGGTAATGGGAATATCCGATAAGGTTGTTGTATTAGACTATGGCAAAAAAATCGCAGAAGGCATGCCAAGTGAAGTAAAAGGAAATCCAGAAGTAATCAAAGCTTATTTAGGTGAAGAGTAAATGTTAATAGCAAAGAATATTAGTAGTTATTATGGAAATATTCAGGCCTTAGATGATATTTCAATAGAAGTTAACAAGGGAGAAATAGTTTCTATCATTGGTTCTAATGGTGCGGGTAAATCGACTTTATTAATGACATTGTGCGGCATAGTTCCCGCTAAGACTGGATCAATTATTTTTAATGACACCGAAATATCAACTCTTCCAACACATGAAATTATCAGAATGGGCGTCTCTCAATCCCCAGAAGGAAGAAGAATATTTCCCAAATTAACTGTTTATGAAAATCTTTTAATTGGAGATCCTCTAAAAAGAGAAAAAGATATTAATTTAGAATTTATTTTTGAGATTTTTCCTAGACTTAAGGAGAGGATTAATCAAAGAGGTGGGACATTATCTGGTGGAGAACAACAAATGCTTTCAATTGGTCGTGCGTTAGTATCTCAACCTAGTTTACTTTTATTAGATGAACCCTCTTTAGGGTTAGCTCCGATCATTGTTAAACAAATCTTTGAAACAATTAAAAGAATAAATAAAGAAAATGACACGACAATTTTATTAGTTGAACAAAATGCATTTGGTGCATTAAAATTATCTGATAGAGGGTATGTATTAGTAAATGGCAAGGTAACAATAAGCGGTGAGTCAAAACAATTGCTAGAAAACCCTGAAATTAAAAAAGCATATTTAGAGGGAGTTTAATGGAATTTCATTTATTTGAATTTATTTTGATGACTTTGATACTTTTTGGGTGGTGTAGTTACCAACTTGGAAAGGCTATGGCGAATTCATGGAAATCAGTTTTATTGATGATTTTTTATGTTTTATTATTAACTGTGTTTGATCGCTTTTTACTTTTTGCACTTTTCGAACAAGAATTACTCTCAATAATCATGTTTCTAATTGATTTCATTGTACTATCATTAATTTCTTTGATTTCTTATAGGTTAACTAAAATAAACTACATGGTTAATCAATACCCTTGGAAATATCAAAAAATAGGCTTGTTTTCTTTTAAAAAAAATAATCAATAAGCTTGTATCTACTCTAAGAATTATTTATTTTGTAGTTTCCTATATAGGAGGAAAATTATGAATAAACTTATATCTATTTTAGTTGCTTTATTTGCAATGACTTTTTCCTCAGCTTTCGCTGGAGGTCATGCAGTAAAAATCGCAACAGTAGGACCAATGAGTGGTCAATATGCTTCATTTGGTGAACAAATGGCAGCTGGAGCAGAAATGGCAGTTGCAGATATTAACGCCAATGGCGGTGTTAATGGGGCAATGCTAGAATTAGTTATTGGTGACGACGCTTGTGATCCAAAACAAGCAGTTGCTGTAGCAAACGATCTTGTAGGCCAAGGAGTTAGTTTTGTTGCTGGACACTTTTGTTCAGGATCATCAATTCCTGCATCTTCAGTTTATAACGAAGAGGGAATTATTCAAATCTCCCCTGCATCTACTAACCCTGCTTTAACTGATGAAAGACCAGGGCCTTATACTCATAGAGTCTGTGGAAGGGATGACCAACAAGGTCAAGTTGCTGGTCAATATCTTTTTGATAATTATAGCGGTAAAAATGTTGCAATCGTTCACGATAAAACTGCTTACGGAAAAGGTTTAGCGGATGCAACTATGGCGGCTTTTGAAGCATTAGGAGGCAATACCGCTTTATATGAAGCTTACACAGCTGGAGAAAAAGACTATTCAGCATTAGTATCTAAGTTAAAGCAAAATAATATTGATGCCTTATATGTTGGTGGTTATCACACAGAAGCCGGACTGATGGTTCGTCAAATGAGAGATCAAGGCATGGATACCCAATTAATTTCTGGTGATGCTCTAGTGACTCTTGAGTATTGGGCAATCACAGGTGATGCTGGCCAAGGAACTTTAATGACATTTAGTCCCGATCCTGCGAAAGATCCAGCAAACGCTGATCTAGTAAAGAAATTTAAGGATGCTGGAATTACCCCGGAAGGCTACGTACTATACACCTATGCCGCAATCCAATCATGGGCTCAAGCAGCTGCAACAGCAGGTAGCAATGACTCCGACTCAGTATTAGAAGCTTTAAATTCAGGTAGCTTTGACACTGTATTGGGTAGCCTTAGTTTTGATGACAAAGGTGACGTTACTCTTCCCGGATACGTTTGGTATGTTTGGGAAAATGGTGGATACGACTATCTATAAAATATGATATTTAATCATAGGGCTTATTTTTAAGCCCTATGACAAACTTGAAATCTCTTTAAAATTCTCATTTATATTATTCTGCCTTAGTAGGCTAAGTTTTTCATATTTAACTTCACGTATTGAATTTATGTAATCCTGCTTTGCTCCTTCATAAATAGGAAGTGTGACATGATGAAAAGAGTATTCAAAATAGTATGGGTATCCCCAAATTTGAAAATATATTTTTTCTTTCTCGGATAGTTGATTAAACCTTTTTATATCCTCTTTAAGTTCAGAGTTATTTAGAGTTTTTCGAAAAAGATCAAAATCTCTCATTAAACTATTAGTCACAAAGTCAAAATTATTGTTTTGATCTAGTTTTAAGACCAAAGATTTTTTAAAAGATTCTAGTTTATTTACTAAGTATGTATTTGATAAGAGTGAATGAATTTTTTTCATGTCAATATTTTGAAATTTTTCAATAAGTTGATTTTCAGAGTATAGATGTGATAAATAAAATGGCGCTTTTACGGTAGAATGAAAACCATAAATTGACTTATTTAAACTAGAGGTGTTAATTGAATTTTTTTTACAAAAAGTATTGAAGTCTTCAATAAAGTTTTCATTCGGAATCAAGAACAAACAATAACGAGGAAATTGAATATAATTAGTCATAAGTAATTTTATTTAATATCTTATTTTGAAATTTCGTATCGAGTAAATATTTCATAAATAAAATGATAATTATTGTGTAAAATACTCTAAAAAACAATATTCCACTTATGTGACTTCCTAAAAGTAAAATCAGGATTGTATCTTCAATAATGCTATGACATAGACTAAGGAACGATAAGGATAGAAGGATATCTTTCTTAGAAATATTATTCTTTTTTGACTCTTCAATTAAAAATCCGCCACCAAAAGAAATCCCTAAAGTAAGTCCAATTAAAATAATGTTGGCTACTTTTTCAGACATTCCTAAATAAGAAAGGGGAATTCTTAAAATGTTAATAATAAATTGCCAGAGCCCTATAAATTTTAAAATATTAATTGTTGAAATGATTAAGAAAATTATCAAAAAGATAATAAAAAAATTTTTAGACTGGAGAATTAACCAGTCCAAATTAGAGGTTATTTTTTCTGGTATCTCTAATATTGATTGATTTTTTTCATTGAATAAATCGAATTTAATAAAGATGTAATTTAAAATTTTACCTGCTATCACTGCGTTGATAAAACGAAATAGTAAATTAAATAATCCTGATACTCTTGATTTTCTCGCAATAGCAACCTCGATCGGTAAACTATGAGCTATTAAAATAATGAGTCCCAAAATAGTAGTCTCTGCAACGCTATAGTCGAAAATAGATTGAAGGCTAGCAAAAGCAGCCATACCAGCATAGATATTTACCAAAATTGCAGCCATCCAAACAAGCCCTAATGAGCCGTCTATTCCAATGAAGCTTGTTAATGGTTCAAGAAACTTAGCAAGATAAGGGATAGCTCCTGTTAATTCTAAGAGTCTAATTATAATAACAACAGGAAGAATAACTTTAAATAATACCCAAAATATTTTACTGCTTTCGTGGACAATATTAGCAAGTACTTTTTGGATATTTTTCATTTATATATATATTGATAAAAATTAAATCCTTTATAAAGAAATAAATGACAAGAACAAAGAGTTTAAATGTAAAAATATTTATAAGTATAATAATTTTTATTTTTGGATTATTTTTTTTTTATATTAGTTATCAAGAATTTTCAAAATACTATCAAAGGGATTTAGTTTTATTTGAAGATATGAATATTAACTATTTTGATAAGGATTTATTTCAAAAATATTATGAAAAAATAGATATTGAAAGCTTATCAGACCCTCAGTTCGATGAGGAAAAATCAAAAAATTACTTTAAGGATATTACATTTGATAATTTATTCAGCTTATTTGATAAAGAAAAAGAAAGTCAAGTCACATATGCTGATACTAAAAAAAATCTTCCAATCAAATTCAAAACTAAAGAGGAATTAATTATTGAAATTGAAAATGATCAATTTAAAGAAATTTTTATTAATCAAGGTGATAATTTTGCAAAAATACTTAGAAAAGGTGGCTTAGAAGGAAAAGATATTGATCGACTATTAATTAACGGCAAAGATATTTATGATTTTTCTAAAATTTATCTTGGAGATATTGTAAAGATTAATTCCACCTACAACAATGATGGTGTATTAGAAAACTTCAAAATGATTTATCGATTTTCTGAAGATCAAGAACTCATTGTTAATTATTTAAATGAAAATTTTATATATGAAATTAATCAAATAGAGCTTTTTGAAGAGAGAATTTATGTAAGTGGTGAAATTAAAACAAGTTTATATGAAGCAATGAAACAAGCTGGCCTATCTGAATTAATTATTACTGAGATTATAAGAATTTATAGCTTTGATGTTGACTTTCAAAGAGACATCTATGAGGGAGATTATTTTGAAGCCCTTTTTACAAGAAGAAAAAATGATCAAGGAAAAACAGTTCAAATAGACGACCCTGAGTATCTTGTGTTGAGCTCTAGGGGAACTCCATTAATTTACTACCTTTATTCTACAGATGAATTCAGTGAATATTTTGATGAAAATGGAAAAGGTATGACTAAAAGTTTGATGAAAACTCCTGTAAATGGCGCTCGATTAAGCTCTAGTTATGGGATGAGAAAACATCCTATTTCCGGATACAACAAATTACATAAGGGAGTAGACTTTGCAGCCCCCACAGGCACTCCAGTTTTTGCTGCTGGAAATGGAGTGGTAGAGTTTGCTGGAAGAAATGGGGGGTATGGAAATTATGTTCGTATAAGACATGACAATACCTATAAGACTGCCTACGCTCATCTCAATGGATTTAAAAAGGGTGTTTATGGAGGTGTAAGAGTGAAACAAGGCGATGTTATTGGATTTATTGGATCAACAGGCAATTCAACCGGTCCCCATCTTCACTATGAAATTATTGTAAATGGTCAGCAAGTAAATCCTGCCACTTTAAAACTTCCTTCAGGTAGAAAATTAAATGATCAGCAATTAGAAGAATTTAAAAAATTAGTTGTTTTTAAAAATGAAGAAATAAATGAATATAAAGGCAGAAATTAAATTAAGCCAATTGGTTAGCTAAATCATCAAAATCTGAATTTGGCGATTGTTTATCGGCTAGTATTTCAGCATCATGATCTTGATCTGTATCTGTTTTTTCTTTAGAAATAATTTTTCGTGAAACTGGATTTCTATTAGAGTGATCAATTTGGCGATAGTAATGTTCAGCATGCTGAAGATAAAATTGTTCAAGCACATCATCTCCTTGGCCTTTGGCATCCTTAGCCTTATTTAAAAAATCATTGTATTGGTCTTTAGGATTCTTACCATTTCTTTTAAAACCATTAGAATTACCATTATTTTGTAAATATGGAGAGTCAGCTACTCCCACTCTTCCACCAGAATTAAGTTTTCTTGAAGAACCAAAAGGTTTTCTTTTAGGATAATTTTTCATAAGTTTTATTCGATTATCTTTAAATAAAGAGCCCTACAATTTAAGATTTATGGGAATGTTATCTTTAATAATCTATCTAAATTAAGATAATCTTGTTTTTTATAGACTATTTTGATCGATTTTTCTAATAAAAATTTCTCTAATTCATCAACAATAGTTGGATCTATTTCAAAATAAATATCTCCTTTAAAAGGCATAGTTTCAATGGAATTTACTATTTTAATATAAAAATCAAGGCCTTTGACCCCTCCGTCTAAAGAAATTCTGGGATCATGTAAAGTCTCTTGATTTAAAGCATAGTAGAGACTAGTTGGAATATAGGGAGGATTACAAATAATTAATTTTATATTTTTTATTTTTGATATTGGATAATTTTCAAATAAATCTGATTCATATAAATTTGATCTATTGTCTACGGCTAGATCATAAATATTTTTTTTACAATTTGATAAAGCTTGCCTTGAAATATCAATAAAATCACATGTTGAGGATTTAAATTCTTTTAATAAAGATATGCCCAAACAGCCTGTTCCACAACATAAGTCTATAAACTCAAATTTTGAATTTTTTAATGAATTAAAATCTTGGATAATAGACTCTATTAAAATCTCTGAGTCGGAACGAGGATCTAAGGTATTTTCATCAGTATAAAAAATATCTTTCCAAAAACCTTTTTGCTTAATAATTTTTGATAGTGGTTTTCCAGTTATTCGTTGACTTACGATGTATTCAATCATTTGAAAATCTATATCCTCAAATTTTACATCTAAGTAGTTTGATTTATTTGCAGAGTGGGAAATTATTATTTGTGACTCGGTTAGTGGGATTTTTAAAGAACGATCATTTAATATCAAGTTAATCTGATCTCTGAGTTCAGTTTTATTATGAATTTTTTTATTGAGCATCCAGCTGATTGAGTTTTTCAGCCTGCTCACTTGCTGATAAAGCAGAAATCATTTCCTCAAGAGCCTCTCCTGTTAAAAATTGATCTAGCTTATAAAGAGTAAGATTAATTCGATGATCAGAAACTCTTCCCTGAGGAAAGTTATATGTTCTTATCCTCTCTGAACGATCACCTGATCCCACTTGGCTTTTTCTATTCGATGATTGTTCTTGTTGTTTTTTTAATCTCTCAACATCGTAAATTCTTGAGCGAAGGATTTTTAGGGCTTTTGCTTTATTTTTATGTTGTGAACGCTCATCTTGTTGGGTGACGACTATCCCTGTTGGTAGGTGAGTTATTCTAACAGCGCTATCTGTGGTATTCACTGACTGACCTCCCGCACCACCTGATCGATAAACATCGATTCTTAGATCCGAATCTTTTATATCAACATCTACCTCTTCCGCCTCAGGAAGAACTGCTACCGTTGCAGCAGAGGTATGAATTCTCCCCCCTGATTCTGTTTCTGGTATTCTTTGAACCCGATGAACACCTGATTCATTTTTTAAAAATTTAAATACTCCGTCTCCTTTAATTTCAATTATCGCCTCTTTGATACCTTTTAATCCCGTCTCACTTTTTTCCATTGGCTGAAAATTCCAATTTTTAATAGCAGAATACCTTTCATACATCCTAAACAAATCTCCTGCAAATAAAGCAGCTTCATCACCACCTGTGCCAGCTCGTATTTCTAAGATAACATTTTTATCATCAGCTTCATCTTTTGGGAGCAAGGCAATGAGCAAATCTCTATTTTTATTTTCAAGATCTTTTTCATATATCGGCAATTCTTGTTTTGCCCATGATCGTAAATCCTCATCATTTTCTTTTTCTAAAATTTCTTTATATCCTTCAATTTCTTTTTCTAGTTTTCGAATGTTATCAGATAAGGAAATTATTGGCTCTAATTTTGACAAATCCTTATTAATTTGAATAATTTTCTTATTATCTAAACTTTCTGAATTCATTAATTGATCATTTAAATGATCATACTTAATTTTAAGATCGGCTATTTGTTTATCTAATTTCATGATCTAATTTAATTTCACTTTGATTAAATATTTTTTGTTCTTTTGTTTTTAAATTTTTTAAGACAATCTTATTGTTTAAATTTTCTTCATCTCCTATTAACAAAATAAAATCAAAATTATTTTTATCCGCATAACTAAATATTTTTTTTATATTCTTATTTATTTTAATTTCATGAATGCAATTAAGGTTATAAATCTTTTTTAGAATTTCTGATTTGAGAAGAAATTGATCATTCTGAACAGCAAGAAGGACTTTTAATTTTTCTTCTTTATCATTTTTAATATTAACTAGACTCATTAATCTCTCTATTCCAGCAGCCCACCCCACTCCTGGGATATCTCTAGGAGAAATCAAGCTAATTAATTTATCGTATCTACCCCCAGCCAGAATAGCATTTTGTCTTTTGTCTTCATTTGTTTGAAATTCAAAAGCTGTATCTGTGTAGTAGTCTAACCCTCGAACCAACTTATGATCTATTGTGTAAT
>Ga0181603_10002018_pt1 | contig 16517 bp, 36 predicted proteins | sample 041ome_13_FD_148633 | JGI IMG/M metagenome (GOLD analysis project Ga0181603, IMG submission 148633) | Coastal salt marsh microbial communities from the Groves Creek Marsh, Skidaway Island, Georgia - 041409US metaG (spades assembly) | ecosystem: Environmental > Aquatic > Marine > Intertidal zone...
TCTTCAATGAACATTGGATTCTCACTCCACTCATCAAAGTATTCTAAATTTACTGAAGATAAACAACATACTGCTGTTCGTTCTTCGTTAGTAGGTAAAGTAATCTCAGAACAAAGATTGCTCTGTTTAATTTCTAATCCTAAATCTTTTTGTTGTTTAGGTAAAGCTTCGTTACATCTATCAATGTTAATCATATAAGGCTCACCTGTTTCTGCTCTAGCATTAATGATTTGCCACCATAAGTCTCGAGCATTAACAATCTTTGTAGGCTCGTTAGTCTTAGGGTCAATCAATCTAAAGTCTGCATCTTCTTCAACAGCTTTTAAAAACTCATTGGTAATGTTAATCCCATTATGAAGATTGAGATTCTTACGATTGATATCACCACCGGATTCTTTACGCATGTTAATGAACTCTTCAATCTCTGGGTGAGATATGTCCATGTATGCAGCATACGAACCACGTCTTGTGGTGCCTTGATTAAAGGCTAACATCTGTGAATCTACGACATGGATGAAAGGAATTGAACCAGTAGACTTACTACCGTGAGTAGTAGAAATACCGTTACTCCTAATATCTCCCCAATATCCACCAATACCTCCACCCGAACTTGCCAACCAAATATTCTCGTCATAATGATCTGATAGACCAGTCCTGCTATCAGGTACATAATTGAGGAAACAGCTAATAGGAAGACCACGACTGGTTCCCCCGTTACTAAGTATAGGGGTGCTAAACATAAACCAACAAGAGGAACTGTAGTGATAAAGTCTCTGAGCCAATTCAAAATCTGTGTTACCTTTGTAGGTGGCTGCAAACACGGATGCTCTGGCAAACGCTTCTTGGGCATGTGTTTCATTCTCCCATAAGTATCTATCCTTGAGTGTATCAAGGCTGAACTTATCTAAATTTTTTTCGTTACTATAATTAATTTTTATACCAAGATATTCCTTGATACCTACTTTATCATCTACCATTATGAGTTCTCTGTATCGTGTACGTTAAGCATTATTATACCATAATGTAGGATTTTTAGCAAGTCTTTTCTGTTCTTTCCTTCTTTATTTCCATAGCGTTTAGCATACTTCATAATGTTCCCAAGAGTAAACCCTTCTCCATGTCCAGAGTCAATGATGATATCTGTAGCTTGATACTTATCAGAAGCATAATGCTCTCCATATGTACCATCAATATACTCTTGTAGTTCTTGTATTAATTTTCCTTCATTAAATTTATAGTTCATTATGTCTCCATTCATCAGGTAAAGTATCTTCACTGTACCATCTAAAGTTATTTGTTTCAGCCCATTCAGCATGGGTACGTTTTGTTCCATCCCTTCGTACCTTTGCTCCCGGCATAGGTGAGAAAGGCTTTTGAAATAAAAAGACTAACTCAGTATTTGTGGGCAATGCTTCTCTAATATGTATGTACTTACTATACTCTGCATAATCCCAGAACCTACCTTTAGCTTCTAGCAATATTGTTTTACCATCTATTTGTTTTACAAAGTCTGGTTCGTATTTATGTTTAACAACATACTTGATAACATCCCAATGATGTTTCCAATCTTTGAGAATAGTTTGGTGCATATCAAATTCCCATGCACTATCATATCCTTTAGGTACGTTAATCTTTTTGGGTCTAGGTTTTCTAGGTACTCTTCTAGGCATTAAGGTCTCCAAGCGTTAGCTGTGGATTCCGTTTAACTTGTTTGTAAAACCAGCGTAAACTGTATGCACTAAGAAGAAATCTATTGTTAGCAAAGATGTGAGTTTGTTCTGGTAAGAACTCATTAAGATTCTTTCGATGTATCTTAGATGTATCTTCTCCATCTGGAACCATAGTTCTTAACCACTCTATGAGTAAGTCTTCTGCTCTACGTCTTAATTGTTTTGATTTTCTTCCACTCATATCTGTGTTACCTCTATAACTTTAGGTGGCTTGGGTGTTTGAGTTAAATATTTTAACCCATTAGAATATTTAAATACTCGTAAACCTTTACCTTCATTAGAATCTTTATGACATTCAAACTTGTGTCTGCAATACACACACTCTCTAGGTAGCTGCATGTTCCCAGACTTACCATCTGGAACAGGGCTGTAACATAGATCAGGTGGTGTTGCTAACTTCACAGCCTTTTTAATATCTGTGATCTTCTTCTTGATGTTAGGCTTGTCAAAGTTATCAGGTCTGTACAAAGCTAACTCACCGGACTCTTTATTAAGAGCAAGGAATCCACCCTTGTCTGTACCCTGTGCTTGTTCGTAACCGGCAAGTTGAGCCATGTATCCAAACATATCGTTCTCTGCTAGAGTACCATCCTTGAATTTTTTAAAAGCAAATCCGGAAGCTGTTTTAATATCAACAACCTCTCCATCAATAACACAATCCATGTGTCCTTTGATACCAGATACTTTGATCTCTTTCTGTTCATCAGTAACTGTATGTCCAGATAGCTTGATAAGAAATATAACTATCTCTTCAAGTAAATGTCCATACAAAAACTTAATGAACAAAGAGGGTGGCATCCTTTCCGGAGTACCTTCTGTTTTCATATCGAACCAAAGTTGTCTAGGTTTTTTACCTATGTTAGACATACGTAAAGTTGTATCACCTCTTGGTTCAGGGTGAGACCACTTGTAAAGTATCTCTTTCATAGACTCACCAAACTGGTCGATAGTCTCAGGGTCTAGATCAATGTGCTCACCATCGGCAAGTACACCTATCTTATTATATATATCTTCAACTAAGGTGTCAAGAGTTTTCTTAGATTTAGTCATATTATGTTCTCTGTCTGTGATTTATCCATGCTAATTGTCTATTAACAGGATTGAATTGTAATAGCTGAACACCTAATCTTTTTTGTTCTTCGTTTCGACTTTGACATTTAGTTACTTTGTTGCCGGTTTTTTTATGTTGTTGTGGTTGTGCTGTTTTAACATCAATGAAAATAGTTTCTCCATCTTTCATTGCTATCATATCTATTGGTCCAGTACAACCTGTGTTTCTAAAAACTTCATAGCCATTATCCCACAGCCATGTAACTGCATAGTATTCAGCTAGGTCTCCCTTTCTACTACTATCATTAGGTTTAATGTAATTCATATTTAATTCTTGTTGTTTATTTGTCATTGTTTTTTAAATACTCCATAGCGTTTTGTAAAATATTCACATCATCTTTAAGTCTACCAAGACCATTGTTACAGTTGTTACAAATCCACCCTCTAAATTTATCTGTAAGATGATTGTGATCTAACACCCAAACTGACCTGTCTTGAAACTGTCCATACTTTTTTAATTCTTTTTCTGTTTTTTTACAGCACGGACATTTATATGTTTTACTAGTAGGTTTAGGATGTTTGTCTCGTAATTTATTTACAACCTTTGCTTTTTCTCTACTACATTTTGAACATTCATTTCTTAATGATTTACCTGCTCCATGTTCTCTTGGTTGAAAAAAAGTCTTTTCTTTATAATGATTACACGTCATACATAATTTAAAATTATCTTCATCTATTGTCACAGAAGGTAAGTCTGGAAATAAATCTAATTGTTTAGTGTGTCTCACTCCAATTACTCCCTACTTTAAATTCGCCATCCATCGGACAACGTAGATCAAAATGTTCCCCTGCTTCTATGATAGATTCAACAGCCATCTGTCCTACCTTGTTTGCTCGACAAGATAAGACTTCTATCTGCCATTCATCGTGAATGTTTGCGACAAACTTATGTGGTGTTCCACTAAGCTTAAGCCTACTAGATAAAATACATAAAGCTTTCTTCATAAGAATAGCACCGGCACCTTGAAGCAATGTGTTCAAAGCTGAGTGTTTGTTTCTTATGTACAACTTCCTACCATCTAATCCTTTGAGGAAATTTTTTGAAGCTGCTCTGTCAACTCGTTCCTTAAGAGACTTGTATGTTGGGAGACTACTAAGAAAGCGTTCTCGCAACTTCTTACCGTCTGCTCTGCTTCCTTTAATGATGCTTCCAATCTTTTCATCTCCTGCTCCGTAAACGAGTGCGTAGATGAAAGTTTTAGCCTGATCTCTTGATTTAAGTCCAGCAAAGTTTTGGTTAGTCGTGTGAATGTCTCCATTAATAATCTCATTTATATACTCCTCATCATTCATATAATGTGCTAACATACGTAGCTCTAATCCACTTGCATCTACACCTACAAGGCTATGTCCTTCTGGTACAGTCCAACAGGCTCGACATTCTTTGCCATAAGGACTGTGAACAGATGGAACCTGTGCAACGTTGGGGTTTCTGTGTGTCATTCTTCCGGTAATAGTACCATTAGGAATAACAAATCCATGTATTCTACCATCATCCTTAACAGCTTCTACCCACGAATCAATTTGAGCTATACGCTTTTGCAGTAATAAAAAATCTGCTATAAGTTTTGCTTCGTGTATGTGAGTTATCTTGGATAATGTTTTCTCATCTACAATAGGTTGACCGGTAGGTGTAAATCTATCTGGCTTCCAACCAAAGTCTATAAGATATTCTCCAATCTGTTTACGAGAACCAAGATTAAACTCTTGTAAAGTTTGTCTCATAAAAGGATTGAAGTTGTTGGTATCTAAACAACGTTGATACTCATCATCAGTTAGTCCACGCTTAGATAGATTACCATCTTTCTTTATGTAAGGTATAACTTCTTTTGTGTCTACCCATTTAGGTTTAAAAGTTTCGTGTACCTCTGATTCAATCAGTTGTTTCTTTTCTCTTAGTTCTGCTAACAAACCAAGTGCTGATTGCATATCAAAATCAAAACCATCTTGTTCCTGCTGTTTCATAATCTTAGCAACACCTTGTTCAATCTCAATTGACTGAGGTGAGAAACCTTTTGATTCTTTACGAAGTTCTTGTAGTACCCTAGTGTTTAACTGTACATCCCGTACACAATAGTTTAACATATCAGTAGAGTAGTTAAGATAATCTTCAAACTCAATCTTTGGATAGCCTAACTTGTAACCCCAAGTCTCAAGGCTGTGACCACCATCACGTGTTGGATTAAACAGTCTGGATAAAACTAAAGTATCAATGATATCTTTATCACTGAGATTAACTCCTCCAAACTTTTCTACCATTGGTATATCAAATCCAATAATGTTGTGACCAATCAGCCTATCTGCTGTGGTAAGAAACTGATACCCTTCTTCTAACTTGTTAGGTGGGAACTTAAATATCTCACCTGAGTCAGGATTCTGGGCAACGATACACCATACTTTTGTGGCATGGATATCATCAGTCTCTATATCAAATACTAAATCCATTAGAATCCCTCTTCACCAGAGTTATCAAACTCTATGTCTTCGTTAGTTAGTTCAGATAGTCTACCTGTTTCTGAATCATATATCACCCTAGCTGCCATACCTACATCACCTGTGTATCTTGATTTAAGTACACGTAGTCTTGTAGTCCTAGCTTCATCAGGGTCTTCTGATTGTTGATTACGTTCCAATGCAATAACACAATCGGATAGTTGTCCAATACTATTAGAGCCACGTAGATGAGAGAGACTTACTTCAATTCCATTCTCGTGTCCTTTGTTACCATCGACACGTCTAAGATGTGATACAAGAATAATCCCTGCACCTGTCTCTTCAACTAAACTTCTAAGCCTAGTCATAATCGTATCAATAGCTCGTCTCTCATCACCCTCGTGAACAGCACTGACTAGCATGTGCAAGTGATCTACTACCACCCACTTACAGTCGCAACCAATAATCATAAAGCGAAGCTTGGTAAAGATATCATCAATGTCGTTGGTGCCAAAGTGGGAATGAACCCATACTCTGTTTTTATTCTCACCATCGTACAAGATGTCAAACATCTTATCAAGTTCCTCTTTAGAAAACTTCTCACGTTCTTGGTCAATGTATAACCTAGCGTTAGCTTCAATAGAAAGTATACCATCAATGGTACGTCTCCAATCTTCTTCTAATGCTATGATACCTACGTTGTCTTGTGTTTGTTTCACAAGCCAATGTTCTATCTCTCTTGTTACACTAGACTTACCAAGTCCTGTCCCACCTGTGAGAGTTACAAGCTCACCTTGTCTCAAGCCATACAGCTTTTTGTTGAGTCCTTCATAAGGATAAGGTATGCTTTGTTTCTTCTCACGATTGTGAAACTTCTCACGTTGCTCTGTAACATTGATAACACCGGATGGTGTATACACTTTAGCAGACCACCAAGATTCAACGAAGTCCTTATGTCTGTTAGACTTAAGCATATCGTTAGGGTCTTTAAACCCATTGGGAAGTGTGAGTATCCTAGCCTTTCCGGGCTTGAAAAGTCTTGCAACTTTTACTGCTGCATCCTTTCCTGCTTTATCATTATCAAAAGCAACGATCACGTTTTCAAAGTTATCAAAGAACTCCAAGCTCTCCTTGATATCTCTTACTGCACCCTGTGCTCCACGCTTGATGGATACCACAGCCCACTTACTACCAAGTAGTTCGTAAGCTGCCATAGCATCACACTCCCCTTCGGTTATGGTGACGTACTTGCCACCCTTAAACAATTGCTGACCAAACAATCCGGTGTCATTATAACTACCTTGTACAAAGAAATCTTTAGTAACAGAATTTCTGCACTTGGTAGCTGATAGTTCGTGTCCATTGTAGTATGGATAGAAATGTTTAATGACCTGACCCTTAAGGTCTTGAACAGCTTTAACCCCAAACTTCTGTGCAGTTGCTTGAGATATTTTTCTGTCAGTCAATGCAATGAAGTTACCTTCAATCACATTGTCAGGTTGTTTAGGTTGAATTGTTTCTGGTTGTGTCATAGTTTTTCCGTTACATGCTTGTTCATAGTTAGGCATAAATGCTCCACAACTGAAGCACTTTGCCGAACCATCTTGATTAATACCAGCAGCATCACTGCTGTCACAAAGAGGACAAGGTTGATGTACCTTATCCCAAGTTTGCTCATCCATGTTAGCCCTCCTCACAGACTATGTTGTTTCTTTGGTAGCTTCCTCTGAATCTTCTTCAGGTTCTACGATTGCTTCGTCTCTAGCTTTAAGCAACTCTTCTAAGTTTGCACGATGTGTGCGACTTGCAAAGTCTAAAGCTTCGATAACTACCTGCAATGTACCAACCTTCTGCACGATAACAGTGGATTCTTGTTTAACGACATCATCACTAATCTTATTAACATCATAAGCAGTAGTACCATCGTCATTATTAATAGTAATAATCATTTAAAATTCCTCGTTATCTGATTCACCTTCGACATACTCTACCAAGTTCTCAACCTTTACAGCCATAAGTTCAGCGAACTGACCATAATCATTCTTGTAAGGTTTGATCTTGACAACAACTTCTGAACCATTACCTACGCTAACATCTAGATCAGCACCATCATTGTCCACAAGTTTAGGTGCAGTGTTTGCAGTACCATCATTTCTTGTGGCTCTCTTACTGAAAGTAAATGCCGGTTCATCATACTTAGGCTGTCCTGATCTGTCTCTAACTTGATTAAGACCTATGCCTTCAAGTTTAGATGCAGTCTCAGGGTCTGTAAGAACAGTCAACCCATACTTGTGAGGTTGGAACCTCGTGTTTGGCGATGTGATGTTTGCCCACATTGCCTTACCTTTTACATACTCATACATATTATTTCCTCCATCGGTTTGTATTAAGTGCACACATTATATCATACTTTTGTATGAAAGTAAAGTGTTTGGTTAAAAAAGTTAAGCCGGTTTTAGAGTGGCACAAGACCGGAAACTTGTAAATATTATAAGTTAAATAAAGGAGGGCAAAACTTCTTATAATATACCTTCGTATTAATCCCTAATAGCAGTGAGTATCTCTTCCCAAAATGTTAATGGAGTATCGTTAAGTCTTACCTTAAAGGTATCGTCTAACTTCTCCACCACATGCCCTACATTTGGATAGTGTTCCGTCATATACAATCCAAACTTTCTATACTCATCACGAGTAAGTATCTCTGTATTGTATTGATCTCTTTCTGCTAAGTAGTTCATCTTAATAAGCGTGTATTATACCACAAGTAAAAGACATTGTCAACAATTAAATTTAAAAGTTTTAAACAGCTTCCTGTGTTGTCCACCAATTAGGCTTAGGTCTATTTTGTTCCCACTTAGCGTAGTGTTTTTCGTTAATGCAGTAATTACGATAAGCAATAGTAGCATCCTCATTCTTGTACTCCTCAGGCATAGCCTGTGCTAGTGGTGTCATATCTCTTAGAGGTATGTTTTGTGGCAACTGCATCAAAGGTGTTGCTAATTTATCATAACTTAAATGAGACCTACCATACCTGTAGCTGTACTCGATTGATAAAGCTACGAAGTGTCGATACAACCACTGATAGTTAGCACTTGCTTCACGAACCCACTTACTGCATGGGTGATTAAGATGTGCTACCTTATACATGTTCATCTTGTCTGCCCAATCATCACCGTCTAAAGCTCGGTGTGCTGTGCATAACATCTGTGCTGATTCCAAGGGCATCTTGACTAACATCTTGTCAGGCTGTGCCTTTGCTGATTCAACTGGACATTCATCAAAATAAAATATGTTCATTAAGATTCTCCAATTAAAATAACTTCACCATGTAGTTCGTATCCACTTTGTCCTGTGTTAGCTACATCAATTCTATCTATCCAATAATTTTCTAAATTATAATCAGGATTACTTGGATTGTTTTCTAACACACGAACATTTAAAGTTTTGTCAGTGATAGTATTTAGATTATCTATTAACTCTTGTACTGTCATACTTCCTCCTCAGTAGTACCATCTGTTTCACGATAGTCTTCCTCTTCAAATAATTCTTGTTCAATAAATTCTACCACGCTGTTTCTAAGATTACAAATAGTTTCAAATTGTGGATGTTCAATGTCAATACTAGACACACCATACTTTTCTAAGAGATTGTAGAAATCATCTTGAAATTTTATAAAGTTATCATCTGATAATTCTGTTGCTGTCATTCATCACCCTCAATTTTAAATGCTTCGTTAAGATGATACAGTAAGTCTGATATAGCATGTACATCTTGGATATCAATACCACCATACTCAAACAAACTAGTAACACCACTTTTCGATTTACGATAGTTCTTTTTAATCCATTCCAAATGTCTTTCTGTAATTTTAATTGTTATTTTTTTCTCGTTCATTTACCTTGCCCTCTATATTTTTTTAAGTTGGCTTTCTTACTCTTGTTCATAGTAGAGGTGCCAACATTACCTCTACCTTGACTTGTCTTCTTACCTTTACCTGTTGTTGCAGGTGTATGTGTACTCTTAGTCCATGTCTTCGCCATATCTATTCTCCTCTACTGTTGCTCTGCGTTGATCTCTGTACTCTATAATCCTTCGACCATCTGCATAGTCTGTTATTTGTTTATACCATAACCCATCTTTGTACCTTGTGTCAACAGCTACAATTTGTTTAGCTTGTTTTTCTAATTCAAGTATCTGTCTCTGTTGTTCCACAGCTTCATTATACTCAGTCATTTTGCTCCCTCTCTTTTCTAAGTTCCATTAACTCATCCCACTTATAAAACTCTTTAGTCTCTGCATCCCAAAAGTTTCCACGGTGTTCTTGTGGTGGTACATAAGGTTCTATTTTATTCTTGTCAATCAAATACATATACAACCCTGTCATTGCAACAAGTAATACACCTGCTACGACTACCAATATTATTTCCATTCTACAAACCCCATGTATGGTTCTTCTCTGTGTCCTTCTGGTAAAAACTCTACCCTGTCATCAACTTCTTGTAAGTCATATGTTGTTGCAGTTGTTTCGCCTTCATCATTATGACCCATAATCAATCCTTTACCTGCAAAGTTTCTACCTGACCAACTAAAGTATCTTTGATTACCTTCAACCAATAGTCCTTCATCATCTACATACAAATCATCTGCATCAGATAGACTTACTATATCAAAGGTACTACATTCTATTAGATCATAGATTTCTTTATAGTCCCCACCATATACTACTTCTTTGACTGTCTCGTCAAATGGATTTACTAAAATTACTCGCACTTTTTATCTCCTTAAATTTAATACCTAACAACTTATGAATCCTGTCTTCAAACAAACTAACCTGATTCATTATCTCAGACTGTTCACGCTGTGTACAGTTTGCAAAGTTCTCATCCATATGAACCTCTGGATTATCAAACAGCTTCATCAAGTAATCAGACACTTGGTGTTTAGCATAAACCTTTGGTGTCACTTTTTTATTTTTATATTCTATCATTACTATCCTCCTTTTATAAAGCTTTATAAAGTTTTATAAATTTTAATATAAATTATTAATATAATTAATTATTATTTTTATTAATGTTATAATATGTATAAGATTATATCACAAATAAAATCAAAAGTCAAATTGTGTGACAATCGTGTCATCTTGACAACCAATATATTAATAAAAGTTTACAAAATATATAAAATTCTAACATGTTTCTCCTAAAAATAGTGGCTTACTGTACTCGTTTCTAAGCATAGGGTTAATTAAAAGGTATGGCATACCCTTAGTACCTAAAAGATCGTGCAATACACGAAGCCACATGCTCTTCTACAAGCATGTTTATCTCCACCTCTGATAGAGAATCTAAGTCTCTACGATTTATGACATAAGCATGGGTAGAATCTAGCAACAAATGTTGAGTTATACCTGTCAATTTACTGTACAAATTTCCAAAGTCTCTGGCTAAAATTTCCTCAACTCTGGAATGCCATGTACCTTTTTCTATTCTTTTCATATAGCTTCTCCTAACTGTAATCTAATTTCTTTCATCTGCCTTGCCATCTGATTTCTTAATCCTGCATTTAATCTAGGTGCTAAAGTTCTTAAGTTCTTATACAGTTTCATAGCTTCATACCTTTCCAAAACTATTTCTGGTGAAAAATCATCATACATTTTTATACTATTAACATTAACACCACATACCCCATCAATCAATCCTATACCAGACCTAAAGACATCCTCCAATACCAAACATGCAAAAGTCTTTGCACCTAATTGTAATCTAACTTTCATTTCTCCATATCCTCCAATATTTGAGCAGACATTTCATCATCTTGCTCTTGTTGTTTAACAAAGTCTAACCACTCTTGACTGTTCTTGTCAACAGTATCAAACCATTCTCTAAATACTTTACTCATCTTCGTTCTCCTCCTTGTTTAAAATTAGGTGGCAGTTTTTTAAGCAGACCTGCCAACTACTCCCTACTCTAGCTTTATACTCACACTCTAGGGTCTGGTGAGTTTTTGTAGTTAGTGCATGGTGGTATAGTTCTCATTTACTTTTATCCTAACCTTGATGCCGGAGCAAAGGATTTTATAAGGCTCACTTCCTAACTACAAAACATATCCTATCATATCAATGTGTCATTTGTATGACATCATTGTGACAGTTCTGCAACATCTATATACTTATAGACTTTGACTTTCGACATAGCTTCAACAAAGAAGTGTCGGTAGTCTCCATCTAAATTAATACAACCTCCAACCAACACATCATCAGTTGAGTTGTACTTAAGGTCTGATATTGTATGTAATATTCTACTTTCATAAGTATCGGTATCACTTTTAAAGTATTGGAAAGTTATTCCATAACCTTTAAAGAATGCTTTACTTATCATTTCTTCTGTTGTCATATGCCTTGCTCCTCAAATCTACGCTGTGCTTCTAGTTCAGCTTCCTCAATACTCATACCCTCATCAAGACAATCGTCAAAGTGTCTCTCTAATTGTTGGGCATTGTGATCGTCTCCAAAGTATTTACTCTCTGGATTAGTATCTATAATCTCAGCATCAGCATAGTAATCGTCTACTATTTGATCTACTTTATTTCTTTGCATAGTTCCTCCTCTGTTAGTTTAACCTCGTTAAAGTCCTCATCATAAGCTTGGACTTTATTTGCCCACTTCCAATCGGTATCGCATTCTTGGTAGTTATCTATTTCAATAACTTCTCCATTTTTTAATTCAATATAAAGTGTAGTCCACTTAACTGAATAATCTTCGACCTCTGCCCAATCTATATCTAAATCTTCCAAATCATATTGTAAGACTTGTGTATAGTGTGCTTCAATATATCTTGCTTTATTCATAGTTTCTCCCTAGCTTTACGCTAATTGTATTACATTAATTACAAATCCAGACTTATCTTGTCTAGCTTTGCCCTTTGCTTTCAGACCAACCACGCTATTTGGTTCGTCTAGAAATCTCATATCTGTCTTGTCTCCATCAATTACCTTTAGTCCCTTGAACATACTCGGCAATACTCCATTGAATACCACAGCTTTGTTATGTGGTACTTTGTCAAACTTACTTGCATATTTCTCGTTGGCTTCGCTATAACTCCATGTCAAGTGATAGTTCGGTATATGATCTATCTTCCTCGTGTGTATCTTGGTATAGTCATAGAATTGTACCTCTGGGAAGTGATCGAACATATTTTTACCCTCGTGCAGTTCATACTCCCATTGTATATCGCTAGTCCCATTTAACCTGATACAAGGCTTGATATTATTTTTCTCACACTTGTTTACAAATTTTTGTATCTCTTTGTAAAGTTGTGCAAGAAATCTCTGCCTATCATCCCAATAAAAATTTGTTCGCCTAAGTCTAGCTAACTGTATCGCATTTGTGGTCTCACCTTTTTTGGTGATACCACCTCTTCCGGCAGTATTTAAACAAGGCTTCCAACAATTCGCTGATTTTGCATACGCACATACAGTTCTTTTAACAGGTCGTTCCATTAATTGATCTGCTTGATCGTGTGGTAATAAGTGCATAATAACTACACTCATTTTTTCAGTAATACCTTTTACAAGTTTTGCATTACTCTCACCGTCTGTTAGTAATGTGATCGGCTTACCCTTGTAAAGCTTGTCAAGTAAATCCGGATATGACTTGTATGTCTTATCTTTATATTCTACTTTCATAATTTATATCTCCATGTTTAAATTAGTACCCTCAATATTAAAGAATCCTAATATGATTGACCAACACTCTCCCTTATTTCTATAGATAGCTACTTTGAATCTTGCAAAACAAAAATAGATATCAATAGCATAATTCTCTGATACAAATTGAACCCCAAATATTTTCTCTTCTGGGTCAACTTCTGGTATAAATCTAATTTTCATAATTACCTCATTTATAATTTTAAAATGTTAATACTACATATAAACATAATAGCAAAGCTATAGGTTTTAATACATACCAATTGAATTTTTCTAAGCCTTGCATAGCTTTTAATTCTCTAATAAATTGTTTCATATATTACCCTCTCTTTTAAAATGAGGGCTACACAATAGCACATTGCATAGCCCTTTTAAGTTTACTTAGTAATTAAACATAAGTATCTATTTGCTAACCCATTGAATACAATACCTCTACTAGTTTTATAGATGGTTCTGTTATCAACCCTCGATGATCGCTTATTATTAGCAATCCTAAACTTCAACCCCAATAAATTCACATGGTGAAATTTTTTGTTGTTGTTGTACTTATCATTAAATGTTTTTATGCTTAACATAAATAACCCTCTTTAAAATGGCAACCTTTTCAAAATTGTGGCGTTGCTCTTTATCCTAGCCTTTCGGTTTCCCTATTCGGCTTGTTCTGTAATTTATTCTACTCTTCTTATTTTAAATATCAATACCCTTGTAGAATTAATTTTAATTCGGGATTAGCTCCATATCTTGCTCTATGAGTTTCGATACAAGCATATTGATAAGAAGTAATACCTAAAACTTTTGTTTTAGATTTCTTACCGTATCTTTTAGCTTTCCTTTTTGCATTCTTTGAAAGCTTTTTAACTTCTTTTGGTTCAGCTTGAATAAATCTATATTCAACATTGCCATCTATATTTACATATTCTTTATACATAATATATATATTCCTTATTTCTTAATGAGAACCATTCTCATTTGGCTATTCAGCTTTTTGCCTTTCGCTATATGAGTATTTAGCCTGAAGTAAAAAAAAATATCAAGTCTTTTGAGTAATTTTTTAAAAAATAAATAGGCTTTAATTTTGTCAAATTGCTTGACGGATGATTAAAAGTATGCATCTACTGTACAAACATACAGTAAAATATAGGCTTCTCAGAATGGCTTGTGAGAGCTTAAAAATATTTTTAGATGCTGCAGCATTGGTGAAGTATTGGTTAGCTTAGAATAGACGAGGTGAAACCTTTATAAAGTTTATGAATATCAGCTATAATTATAAATGATATATGTAAAATTACTTTATAAAGGCTTCATTAACTAGATATAAGTCTACTTTATAAATGATATAAGCATTGTTTATAATTGGTAAAGCTTTTGAAATTTGAAAAGTAATATAAGCTCGGCTTATAACACTTTATAAAGTTTATGAATGGCTAGGATTATTGCCACGCTTTACAAGCTTTTGAAATTGCGTCATTTTTTTTCGCATTAAAGAGCTGAACGAAGTGAAGGCAATAGCTAAAGGGGGTAGGCAGGAGGTACGGGGGTAGGGGGGTAGTAGGGATATAAAACAAATACATTTCAAGGGGTTTTAGAATATTAACCAGCCCCCTAACTTTACAAAGGTTGCACCTATTTTCTATATGATTTTGAATAAACTTGGGAGGGTGTTGGAGGGTGTTAGATATATATACAACCCTGGGGAATCTTACAATTCTATTGTACACATTTTTTACAAGTTTGTCAAGTCATTTGCGAAATAAAGTAAAAAATTTTATAAGGGCTTGACAAATTTGTAAAATAACTCTATAATACTAACATGGCAACAAATTATTTATCCGAAACAAAGGATAGACAACTTACTGAAAAGCAAGAAGCATTTCTAGGTCACCTCGTGGATACAGGAGGAGACTTTAAAAAGTCAGCCGAACTTGCAGGATACTCAGGCAATCACTATCAAGTACTCAAAAGTTTAAAAGAAGAAGTAGTAGATTTAGCCCAGAACGTACTTGCAAGGGAAGCCCCTACAGCAGCATTCAAGATTATAGAGGTTTTGAAGTCAGATAAGCCTGTACCTCAAGCTAACTATAAGCTACAAGCTGCACAAACTATATTAGATCGTGTAGGAGTTTCAAAGACTGACAGGATAGATGTTAATCATAATACCAGTGGCGGTATATTTATTCTCCCTGAGAAAAAGGCGATTGACATTGTAGCCGATGATGCAGACTACGAAGAACTATAATGGAACTCTTAGTACTTTTAATTATGTTACACTATGTACCTTGTGAGAATCAAGGTTATGGAACTGTAGAAACTTGGACAACTGTACACGGTAATACCTCTACAGGGACTTCAACCTCTACAGGAACTTAAATATGAAGATATTTTTAACTGAAATAGAAGCCTACGGGACAACCTTTGCAGGTCCTAACATCGTAGCTTCATCCTATGAGAAAGCAGAGATAGCTGCAGCCCAGAACCATTTGGTTGTTGTGGGTGAGTTAGACAGCATCTATGTGGATGATGAGTTAGAAAAAGAACACCTTAATACTATACCTAAAGAAGAAGATAGGATTATACACTGATGTTATTAGAAAGATTACAACTTCGTAAAGGTGGTAAGGCTAAATCAAAAGTCAACGAAGCAGGTAACTATACCAAGCCCGGATTACGTAAACGAATATTTCAACGTATCAAAGCTGCTGCTTCACACGGTACTGCAGCCGGTAAATGGTCTGCACGTAAAGCTCAAGCTTTGGCTAAAGCTTACAAGAAAGCTGGTGGAGGGTACAAGTAAACCATGCCCCTAGCAAAAGGAAAAAGTAAAAAGGCTATCTCTACGAACATACGTAGATTAAAAAAAGAAGGTAAAGCTCAGAAACAAGCTGTGGCTATTGCACTTTCAAAAGCTGGTAAAACAAGGAAAAAGAAAAATGGCTAAACAAACTTCACAAAGCTGGAAATCTCGTGGACACTATCTAAGAGACGGTACTGAATGGAAAGGCAATCAACATGCTATGAGTAACGGTAAAATACATACCGGTAAAACTCATACCCAAACAAGTAAGCCTTTGTTTCATTTTAGAGACCTAAGTAAAACTGCACAAGCAAAAATATTAAAAGAACATGGCACTAGCAAAAAGTCAACAAAGTCTTAAAGCTTGGACCAAGCAAGATTGGGGTACTAAGTCTGGAGAACCCTCTAGTAAAACTGGAGAAAGATATCTACCCAAAGCAGCTCGAGAAGCTTTAAGCGATTCAGAGTATGCAGCAACAACTGCAAAGAAAAGAGCAGACACTGCTGCAGGTAAACAACATTCTAAGCAACCAGAAAAGATTGCAGAGAAAACATCAAAGTATAGGAGTGGTATGGCTACAGGTGGTCAAACAGACGGTAGATTAAAAAGAGCAGGAGTAAGTGGTTATAATCAACCCAAGCGTACTCCCAATCATCCTACTAAGTCACACATTGTTGTGGCTAAAGTCGGTGATAAGATTAAGACTATTAGGTTTGGTGAGCAAGGAGCTAAGACTGCAGGTAAACCT
>Ga0181603_10002033_pt1 | contig 16456 bp, 20 predicted proteins | sample 041ome_13_FD_148633 | JGI IMG/M metagenome (GOLD analysis project Ga0181603, IMG submission 148633) | Coastal salt marsh microbial communities from the Groves Creek Marsh, Skidaway Island, Georgia - 041409US metaG (spades assembly) | ecosystem: Environmental > Aquatic > Marine > Intertidal zone...
AGGCCACCAGCGCATTGCACAGCTTCGTAGGTCTTACCCTTTTCGAAGGTGGTGGTCTTGGTCACAGGGTCTTGCTTGTAGGTGGATGAGGTGCAGGTAACTTTCATTGTTTCGTTTCTTTCTATGTCTATAAGGTAGCAGAATCTGGAGAGAACGCAAGATTTATTTTGCGAAGATTGAACCATTTTTTAGTTCGTTGATCTTGGCCATGATCTCTTGATGCTCGCGTTGCTCTTGCTCGCGGCGAGCCTTTGCATCAGCGATGATTTGATCGAGGGTGGAAGTGGTGGTGCTTTCTTTATCTTTCATGCTTGTAGTATGACAGAATCTCAGGAAAACGCAAGAGAAAAGATGCTTTTTTTTCACTTTTTTTTGCCCCATAGGGGGTGGGGTTTTTTCAAAGTTTTGAAGTTTTTTTCTTGACAAAAATTTAGCGGGGGGTGGTCTACTCTCTACTCTCCCCAATTTTAAAACCATTTATAATAACACAAATCACTTAAACTCTCTCAACTGTTCCTGATTCAATCCATATCCTTTACCATGACCCAGATCAATCAAATTACTCTCTTTTCTCAATTCGTCTTTAAATGCATATCCAGCAACAAAAACAAAAGGTTCTTCCACAATGGCTAAAACATACATATCAACATCATCATTATCTTTGATTGTGCTTAACAATCTGCCGTTTTTATATGTTGTTGTTTTTATGTCGTATTTGTATCCTTTGAGTATTCCATCTACTGAACCAGATCGCGGAACCAAACCCAAGTCAGGAAAAACATTGAAATGTTTGGCGAAAGCATATTCGCCCATGAAACCCAACACATCAGCTTCGGCTCCATCTTGGTTGCCCATTTTAACATCTTTAACGCCAGATGATCGGGCGATTAAGGCTCTGTTGCGGCCAATTAAGTTACAGACGGCGATTTCGTCTGGTTCTAGTTTAATTTTAATCATTTAAACTCCCATTCATGATTCTTCTTCCAAACCTCACCAATTTCAGAATAACGAAGCTTTGCGATTGGCCAACTTGGGCCTACGGTTTTTTTCATTGATTTGAGTTGTTTGCCTGTTTCGTGGTCATAGTATATGATGCGATAAGTCGCGCCTTCCATGATTGGGTCAGTTTGTTTCATTTTTTATTTATCAAAAGGAGGCTTTTTCTGACTATATCTCTCAAGCAGTTCATCACCGCGCCAAGCGATTGCGGTTGCGTGATAAAGAGCTTCTTCATAGTCGCCGCGATCATGTGCTTCGCGCCAATCAATCAAGTGTCGCATAATTTGATTCCCATCACCAACACTTTTATCATCAGCCCATACCATACCAATCTCGCCAGTGTGTTTGAGATTAGCTTTGTATGAATGGATTGATTTTAACACCTGCGCGTTTGGGAAGTAGCCCATGTAGTAATCTAATGGGCGCACTTCCTGACGCGAGGCATCATCCAGAGGAAGTATTTTGTTTTTAGATTCCATTAATTAAAATGGGATATCGTCTTCTTGTTCTACTTCTTGTGCTGCTGGCTTGGATTTTGGTTGGGCTGCTGCACCACCTTTTTCAAGCTTCCAGCCTTGAACATTGGCGTAATATTTGCCATTGTATTCATTGCCGCGAAGATTAACAAAAGCAGTCACTGCATCGCCTTCGCTCAATCCATCCAAAACAGAAACCTTATCTTTGATAAACTCAACAGGAATAGTCTGAGGATAATCGCCGCCAGTATTAATTACCAGCAATCGCTTTGTAAATCCACTTCCAAATGTTTCTGTTTCAAATACGGCTTCAACCGTTCCTTCAATTGTAATTTGATCACTCATTGTTTGTATCTTGCGTGTTTTGCGTCTTTTGTCAAGTATTATTTTGAAATAAACCCTCTAATCAGTGTAAATACAACAAATGGCAACAAACAAACGCCTCAAAAAAAACGATATTCTATTGGGTCACATTGAACTCACCAAGAAACAAACTGAGTTTCTAAAAATACTTACAAACCCAAAAACAAGAGTTGTATTTTTAAAAGGCCCAGCAGGAACATCAAAAAGTTTACTTTCTGTTTACGCCGCATTGCAATTATGGAATGTCAATCGTGATCTTAGCATTTTTTATTTACGAAGTGTTGTGGAAAGCGCGGATAGGGGGTTGGGTTTCCTGAAAGGTGACATTGACGACAAGGTGGAACCATACATGGCCCCTTTAATGGACAAGATCAGTGAATTATTAAGTGACACTGAACAAAGCGAATTGAAAAAAAGCGGTAGTCTAGAAGGTGGCCCAATTAACTTTCTACGCGGCCAAAGCTGGCGCGACAAGATTGTTATCGTGGACGAGGCTCAAAACCTCTCTCAGCGCGAACTGACAACCGTAATGACTCGCGTGGGTCGTGATACAAAGTTGTATATTTGTGGTGATCCAATGCAAAGCGATATCAAGAATAGTGGCTTTGTTGATTTCTTTAATTTGTTTGATGATACAGACAGTCAGGACAATGGCATTTACTGTTTACAATTCACAAAAAGTGATATCATGAGAGATGCAATCGTGAGTTACATTGTAGACAAAATAGAAAAATATAATAAAAAGTAAATAAAAATAGAATTTTATGTGTAAATTATATAAAATTTTTCATGAATAAGATTTTTTGTGTATCATGCGGAGCCAAAAATGTTTATGAAACAACCAAGCCTAAGTTCTGTGCTAGTTGTGGACATTCAATCGCTGGTGTTTCTGTATCAAGCAACGAGGTTTCTGAAGTTGAAGAAACATCGGTAGCTAATATTGATTTAAATCAACTTAAAAGAAGTGTAGGAGTGGATTACGTTAATCGCTACACAAAAATAGAAGACGTATTGGGTAAAGGCGGCGATACATCGCCCATGCAACGCCGTGCTAGTTCATTACCTGATGGCCAACAAATTATCAAGCAGAATATGCTTGATTGTGCAAAAGCTTCTAGAGCAAACGATATAGATGAATAAACGATACGAGGACATGCAAGACGAAATTGAACGTCTTCTGGCCCGTTATCGTTCAAAGTGGCAATTGACCGCTTTGGCGTGGCTAGATTACGATGATATCTCGCAAATTATTCGCACCCACATTTACAAAAAATGGCATTTGTGGGATCAAACGCGCCCGTTTGGGCCGTGGGTTGCAAGATTGATATACAATCAAATTCGTAATCAAATTCGTAATCACTATGGCAATTTCGCAAAGCCTTGTCTTAAATGCCCATATTACATGGGAGGCGAGGATTGTAATTTTAACGCGAGTGGAAAAATTAGCTCAGAATGTAATGATTATGCAAAATGGCAAAAGAAAAAAGAAAAAGCATACAACCTCAAACTGCCTTTATCTTTAGACCCCGCTTTACCGATTGGAGAAACCTGTATCAGAGAAGGTGTTGATTACGAAGAAAAAGCACAGCAACTTCATGAATTGATTCTGGCAAAATTAACCAACGAAAAACAAAAAAAGATTTACCGCATGATTTATATCGAAAATCTTTCTGATCAAAAGGTTGCAGAAGAGTGTGGCTTCAAGCAAGACAAGAAAAACCGTAAAACACCGAGATACAAACAACTCAATAATCTTAAAAAGAAGTTTTACGAAATTGGCAAGGCTTTAATTCAAGATGAGGATTTATTATGAATAAATATACACTTTCAGAAGAGCAAAAATTACAAGTCATAGAAGAGTTCAAAAAAGACCCTGATCTTAAACGTATTACTCAAGTTATTTCTGGTGATCCAGAAGCAGATGGCCGTCACAAAATTGGTCGTGCCATTAGAGCTTTTTTAAGCGAGCAAAACAAAGAATACAGAACTACCAAAGCAGAAGAAGTTAAGGCAATTGAAATCACAGACTCTCAACGCGAGTTTCTTTTGGGCGATCATATTGACTCAGACCTTTCTCCACTGGAAATCGCTAGACTTGTTTTTGAAAACGCTGAAATCAAAAGCTTGAGTATTCATCACCGCACAATTATTGATTTTCTTAATAAATATAGACCAGACATTATCAATGAAAATGAAATCGTCACTTCTGAAAAGTGGAATCCTCCAACCGCAATTTCAAGGGCGGTTAAAAAGGTAAACGATTGGGCTGGACAAGAAATAGCTTTAGAAAACATCAGCAATAAATACGAAAAGATGATGAAGATGCTAATCAAGTATCTTCACAGCCCAAGGTTAAAGCAAACTATCAACGAGTATTGCAGGGTGACAGATCGAGAGCTTTTTGAAAGCGAATTTGTTCGTGCTACTTGGGATAAGCCAGATTTAACGTCAGACGAACAAAACCAATATATCACACTGTGCGCCAACTATGTAAGAATTAAGCATATTCAAGCTAGACTTGATAAATTAAATAAAATGCTAGAAGACATGGGAGATGATGCTCAACAAGCCACAATGCGTTTCACAGAGCTTATTAAAACCACAAGCGAAGAATTGAATCAATGCGAAAAGCGTGTTGAGGCTCTTACTAAAAGTTTAAATGGTAGTCGTCAAGATCGACTCAAAGCAAGAGGCGAGCGCAATGGAACAATCGAGGCATTGGTTGAGGCTTTTCAAGATAAAGAAGAGCGTGACCGCATGATCAAAATGGCCAATATGCGCCTCAAGCTTGTGAAAGACGAGGCAGATAAACTAGAAACAATGGGTGAATTCAAAGCGCGTGTGCTTGGTATCTCAAAAGACGAATTGTTATGAATGATTGGGTATGTAAAGAATGCGGCAAAACCTTTGAATCAAAAAGAGGTTTGCACCAGCATACAAAATGTCATTTTGACAGTTTGGCAGAATATTATGTCAAACACTTTCCGCGCCAAGATATGTTTTCAAAAGAGCCTATCCCTTTTAAAAATTATGATCAATATTTTGATACCGATTTCATTTCTTTTGAGAATTATTTGAAGTGGATCAAGGTTAATCCCGCCCCAAAGGTTCAGGAATACATTCTTGATGAATTTAAAGAAAAAGTCAAGCACAAAAATCTTCAATTCATGCCTCCACACGCTTTTTATGATTTATACAAAATACCCAATGTAAAAATCATCAAACAATTATGGGGCAGCTATCAAGCATTTAGTCAAGAAGTTGGTTTACCAGTAAAATTCAATCAAAAACTACCAGACAATTTTTGGCAAAACAATGAAGACGATTTAAAAATCATGGTTGACACAAGAGAGCAGCTTCCTTTTGAGTTTGATCATGCAATCAGTCAAAAATTAGATTTTGGAGATTATACCGCTGCTGGCTCAAGCTTTTCTAAAACGTTTGTGGATCGCAAGTCCGTGGATGATTTCAGGTCTACATTCGGTAAAGATATTGAAAGATTTAAAAGAGAAATGAATCGTTGTATTAATTTTGATTCATATATGTTTGTTGTTGTTGAAGCATCCATTGAGCATGTTGAAAAAATCAATCAAATGACAAAATTCAAAAGCAATTTAAACTACGTTTGGCACAATGTCAGAGACTTGATGATTGAATATCCAGACAACCTCCAATTTATTTTTGCTTATTCTCGCGGAGGTGCAAAAAAAATTACTCAAAAAATTTTAAAACACGGCAAAGATTTGTGGCGAGTTGATTTACAATATTATATTGATTCAAAAGTCGCAAATAATGAAAACCAATACGCAAAAAACTAATGTGGTCAAAAGGAAGTCAACGCTATAGATACGAATATTCTGCAACTAAAATTAATCATGAGTTGCTTGCAATTAAGGGCGATTTAAAAGAAGAAGATGCCAAGTATCAACTGTATCGTTTTTTAAGAAACAATGTTGGTTATACATGCGAATTGTTTCTTGGTATTCGATTGTTTCCATTCCAAGAAATGGCGATCAAAGCTATGATGGTTGGAGATTATTCGATGTTTGTATTTTCCCGTGGTCTATCTAAAACTTTCTCAACAGCGATTTATGTATTGCTTGAATGTTTGCTGAATCCTAATGCAAATATTGGTGTTATTGCTGGAACGTTTCGTCAATCTAAGCAGATATTTTCTAAAATCGAGGATATCATGTCAAAACCAGAAGCTGTGATGGCAAGTGAAGCTGGCTACAAGCTTTCCAAGGGAACTGACGCTTGGACAATGCGTATCGGCAAGAATAAAGCGATAGCACTGCCATTGGCCAATGGTGAAAGATTGCGTGGTTTTCGTTTCAACCGTATTGTGCTTGATGAGTTCTTGACTATTCCTGAAAAAATCTTTAACGAGGTTATTTTGCCGTTCCTTGGTGTTGTTGAAAACCCAACAGAGCGTGAAGATATTTATGATCTTGAAACCATGTTAATTGACGCTGGAGAAATGAAAGAATCAGAAAGACATGTATGGCCAAATAACAAACTAATCATTCTTTCCTCACCCAGCTTTAAATTCGAATACATGTATAAGCTTTATTGTAAATATCGCGATTTGATAGAGGGTGTTTACGAAAACGCAGAAGAGGAAGATGATGAAGATGCAGCAGATAACGCTTATCGTGTTGTTATGCAATTGAGTTATGACTGTGCGCCAAAAACACTGTATGACAAAAACCTTTTAAAACAAGCCAAGTCAACAATGAGTGAAATGCAGTTTGAACGCGAGTTTGGTGGTCAGTTTGTGGATGAAAGTGATGGCTATTTCCGTCTGTCCAAAATGATGAAATGCACAATACCTGATGGCGAATTTCCAGCAGCAGAAATTGTTGGCAATCCAAAAGATCAGTATATTTTATCATTTGACCCCAACTGGGCTGGAAACACAAGCGCCGACCATTTTGCGATGCATGTTTTTAAGCTTTTGCCTGATTCTCAAAAATTATGTTTGGTTCACAGCTATGCATTGGCTGGCGTTTCTCTCAAAGAACACATGAAATATTTTCATTATTTATTGAATCATTTCAACATTGTGGGTATCTGTGGTGACTATAATGGTGGCGTTCAGTTTATTCAAAGCTGCAATGAAAGCGAACTATTTAAATCATCTAAAATAAATATTGGCGTAATTGAAGTTGATATCGAAAGATCAGAACAATATAATGAAGATATACTCAAAGTTAAACAAATGTATAATGCTTCTGATAGAAAATACTGCATTTTGAGAAAACCAACCTCAAGTTGGATTCGCTCGGCCAATGAGCTTTTGCAAGCAAATATTGACCACCGTAGAATTTTGTTTGGAGCAAGAGCGGTAGATGATCACTTTGATGCTCAAAGAAAGAAAAAGATTCCCCTCTCTCAAATCAAATGGGACATGAATATGCTTGGCAGCAATACAGCCTCTCAAATGATTGACTTTATTGATCATCAAAAAACAATTATCGAACTCACAAAGTCGGAATGTGCCAACATTGAAGTTAGAAGTAATCCACAAGGTAGTCAGTCATTTGATCTGCCGCAAAATCTTAAACGTCAAACTGGCCCGAACAGGGCGCGTAAAGACTCTTATTCCGCTTTATTGCTTGGAAATTGGTTTGCAAAAATTTATTATGATATGTATGAGGCTCAAGCTAAACCAAAACCCGTAAATGATTTTATACCAAGGATCATAAAGTAAAAGTTCAACTTTGAAAAGTTAAAGTGTAACAATTGACATGGCAGAAAAAAGAAAATATACAAAACGATCTGATTATTGGGAGAAATTTCATCAACCAAAAGCAAATCAAAGTTTAGACGCTTTGATTTCTCAAAATCAAGAACCAGTTTTCGAGCCAAAAATGCTTGGCGAGTCTGTTTATGAATCTGTGGCATCAAGAAGCCTTACTCCAAGCAACGCTTCTCGTTCAAAGAGTCGCACGAATTCAATCACCACACACTACGCAAGAGATCGTTTTAAAAATATTGACGATGGAATGCTGCCATTTACTTATTCAAGTGATGCTGTCGATGCAAAAGACGCAATCGAATTATGTCAAAAAGCTTATTTTAATATTGCCGCTTTTCGCAGCACAATTGATCTTCTTTCTGAATTTGCTGATGCAGATGTTTATCTTGAAGGTGGTAGTGCCAAATCAAGAAAACTTATTGAAACTTGGTTCAATCGCATCAATATCAATGATTTAAAAAGTCAATACTTTAGAGAGTATTATCGCTCAAGCAACTTTTTCGCTCACCGTGTTGATGGAAAATTAAAGGCTTCTAATTCTGGCAAGTTGTATGAAGCGTATGGCGCTGAAACAACAAAGAACTTTAAAATACCAATTCGTTATCTTGTTCTTAATCCAACAGATATTGTTGCCAAAAACTCACTTTCTTTTGCTCACCAAGAATACGCTAAGGTGTTAACTCCTTTTGAAGTTGCCCGTTTGAAAAACCCTCAAACCGAGCATGAAAAAGAATTGTATAATTCTCTGCCGCCAGAAACTCAAAAATTAATTCAATCTGGAAGCAGTGGTATCGCCAATGAACGAGCCGAAATCAAGCTTGATTCAAAATTCCTTCATGTAGTTTTCGCCAAGAAGCAAGATTATGAACCCCTTTCAATCCCATATGCTTTTTCTGTTCTTGATGATATGAACAAAAAGATGGAATTGAAAAAAATTGATCAAGCCATTGCTCGTTCTATTGAAAATGTGGTATTGTTGGTAACAATGGGTGCAGAACCAGACAAGGGTGGCATCAACCACAAAGCAATTGATGCAATGCAACAAATTTTCCAAAATGAAAGCGTTGGTCGTGTGCTTGTTTCCGATTATACCACCAAGGCTGAATTTGTCATACCTGATTTAAAGAAAGTCATTGGCCCAGAAAAATATGAAATTCTAAACAAGGATATTCAAGAAGGTCTTCAAAATGTTTTGATTGGAGATACCAAATATTCGGACGGTTCTCTTAAAATGAAGATTTTCATGACTCGACTTCAAGAATCAAGAAACCAATTTATCAATGACTTTTTACAGCCAGAAATCAAAAGAGTCTGCAAGGGTCTTGGTTTGAAAAACTATCCAAAGGTAAAGTTTGTTGATACCGATACATTGGATAATTCTGATTTAACCAAGTTGGCAACAAGAATGATGGAACTTGGCATCTTGACTCCAGAGCAAGGCATGGAAGTTGTTCACACAGGTAGATTCCCCAAATCTGGTCAACTTGAAGAATCACAAGAAAAATTCAAGGAAGCTCGCGAAAAAGGCTTTTATACCCCAATGGTTAATAGCATCAACTTTTATGAAAGCGAAGAAGATGATTCGGATACGCCAAATCCAACAGTTCAAAATCGCAATTTAGCAAATCCTTCTGGAGAAGGAAAACCTGCAACAACAAAAAATCCATCTCCATCTGGTGGAAGACCAATGGGCCAATCCAATGCTTCTATTTCTAAAAAGAATTTAATTGAAGCTACCAATAAAGCCAACGAGTTTGAAATGAAGGCTTACAGAAATTTTGCTCTTAAGTATGGACTTGAAGAACTAGACAATAATCGAAAAGAACTTGTTGGTCGAGTTTGCGAATCAATCTTTGCTTCTAAAGATATGAATGAATGGGATGATGCTTTAGATAAAATTGTAGAAGATTTACAAGAAATTGAAACTCTTGAAATCAAACCAGAAGTTTTAAACTTTGGCGCAGAACATAACCTTAATGATTTGTGTGCTGCAATTTTATATCATTCTACTAAGATTTCTGTGTAAGATAGATTATGTCTGACAATAATCAAGACTTCAATTTTACTATCTCGCCAAAATTTAAGGTGTTGGATATCCAAAGCTTTGATGATATGGAAATATCTGAAGCTTCTGTAAAATCAATGTTACCAGAAGGCTTTAATGCTAAAATGAATATTGATTTGCTTCCTGTTGTTTTCAATTTGGCCGTTATCAATGAAATCAATGCAAACGATGATGCAATGACAGCAATGGCTGCAATTCAGTGCGTTAAAAGTTTTGCAAACAAACCGATTAACATCGAACACAAACGAGACAAGATTGTTGGTCACATGATCAATGCATCTCTTTCTGAAGAAGAATTTGATTTCAATAACAACGATGTTGAAGCTTTCGCAGATAAAACAGAACCTTTTTATCTTAATGCTTTTGGTTTTATTTATAGAAAGATTTTTCCTGATCTTGCTCAAGCAATCATCGAATCTGCAAATGAAGATAACGAAGATTATCAAAGAATTTCTACAAGTTGGGAATTAGCATCCAAACAATTTAAAATTGTTAAAGGCAATAGCCAGAAAGTTTCTGAATGTGAATATGTCGAACAAGAAGATTACGAAGAATATCGTGCTTATCTTAAAAGATTCGGCGGCGCAGGAAAAGATAAAAAAGGCGACAGAGTTGCCAGAGTTTTTTATGGAGAAGTGATTCCTTTGGGTGCTGGTTTAACAGTTCAACCAGCAGCAAGAGTTAAAGGGGTTTATCCTGTTGAAGTTTCTAAAGATGAATTGAAAATCGAAAAAAGCGTAGCAACTCAACAAAAAAATTCCCAAAATTATAAAAAAGATGTAACAACAAACAAATCAAATATTTTAAATATGGACGAAAAACAATTCCAAGAATTTTTAAAACAGACTACCGAAGCTATTGCTTCTGTTGTCAAGGGTGACGATCAAGCTAAGTCTATTGGACTTATCATGCAAGAAACTCTTGAAAAGCACAGTGAAAGCTGGAAGTCTAAGGTTGAGCAAGAAGTTGAAGCTCGTCAAAAAACCGAAGAAGAACTTGAGTCTATCAAGTCTGAAAACTCCAAGGTTGCAGAAGAGCTTGCACAACTCAAAGCCGACATGGAAGCCAAGGCTTCTGCTGAACTTTTCAATGATCGCATGAATTATTTCGATAACAAATACGATCTCTCTGAAAAAGAAAACGAAATCATCGCTTCTAAGCTTAAGGATTTAGGCCAAGAAGAAGAGGCTTTCGAATCCTTCAAGTCTGAAATCGAAGTTATTTTCGCTCATAAAGACAAGGAAGTTATCGCCAAAGCAAAAGAAGAAGAGCAAGCTCGCATTGAAGAAGCTATTGCTAAGAAACTTGAAGCACAAAACGGCGAAACTACCGAAGTCGAAGAAGCAGAAGCTTCTCAAGAAACTGAAGAGTCTGAAACCGAAATCGAAACCGAAGAAGAAGTTGAAGCTAATCTTCCAAACGGTAACGGCGAAGGCGCTGAAAAACAATCTCTCCTTGAAAAGATCAAGGAAAGCTTTCAATACAAAATCTCCTAAAACAAATCTAATATAAAAAACAAATATTATGGCTAACGAAATTACAAGACTACTCCCATACCGTAGCTATGACGAGAATGATGTTATCAACTTCTATTCTCTTGACGCAGTAACGGGTGAAGCTGGTTCCGTGGTTCAAGTAAGCTCTGCTAACTTGAATGACGAGCCTGTTTCTATGGTGACTCGCGGTGATGCCGATTCTTACCAAAACGTTCTTGGTAACGGTTTTTCACCTTATCCACAAGTTAATTACAAGGTAAGCAAAGTTGCTGGAACTGGCGCTGCTGTGCGTCCTCTTGGCATCCTGCTTCGTGACGTTCGTTCAACGGACGAAAACGGTCAAAACCTTATTTACGATTCAGTGAAGCGCGAAGAGCTTCAGTGCGTTGTTTCTGGTCAGGCTGTGCCGATTGCAACCAAGGGCATCTTCACTGTTAATGTGAAGGGTCTTGCTGGCGGTGTTTCTCCTGCAATTAACTCTCTCGCAGTTCCTGCTGCTAACGGAACTCTTACTGGCGTTGCTTTTGCTTCCGCTTCTCAAGAGGAAAAGGATGTTGCAGTTGGCAAGTTCATTGCAACTGGTGAGCGTGTAGCACAAACCGAAACTGATGCTTTCGCAGGTGCTTATGCAGTCCTTAAACTTGAACTCTAATTTTACCTCAATAGATAAACGATCAAAATGAAAATTAATATTCAAAGAACAGAAGATCAATTGGCCCTTGTTCGCGCAATGGGTTCCAATAATCGTGAGGAAGCTTACGAGGCACAAGCTGCCGTTTCTCAACTCCTTTCACCTGTTGTTAGCGAAGTGATTAACAATGCAGTGACAGTCGGAAACCTTTTCACCACTCTTACTTTTGGTGAAGATGACAATCCTTCTATCCCTCTTGACCTTTACCACGACATTACTGACGAAGACTACATCCAAGTTTACTCTCAACAAGTTGCTGGTGGCCTTCCTTACAACCAAGTATTCCCTGCTCACAACGAGCTTAAATTCCAAACTTACACTCTTGACAGCGCACTTGCGTTCGACAGAAAGTATGCTCGCAAGGCTCGTTTGGATGTGGTTTCCAAAACCTTTACTCGCATGGCTCAAGAAATCATGCTTAAGCAAGAGCGCACAGCATTCAACGTGCTTGCAACTGCTCTTGTAAAAGGTGATACCACAAGCGGTTCTGCTGGTGATCACATTATTGGCTCCACTCAACAAAGCCGTTTCTTGCTCCATGACCTTAATCGTCTTATGACTAAGGCCAAGCGCATCAACAGTTCTTTCGTTGGTGGCACTCCAACTGGTGGCAGCAAGGTTGGCATCACTGACCTCTTGGTTTCTCCTGAAATCATTCAAGAAGTTCGTGCAATGTCCTACAACCCAATCAACACCGTTGCTGCTGATGGTGGCGCTCCTGCCAACACAGAAGATGGTCTTCCTGCTCCAGAAAGTCTCCGTGAGACTCTTTATGCCGCAGGTGGTCTTCCAAGCTTCTATGGCATGAACCTTATCGAAGTTCTCGAAATGGGTATCAACCAACGCTTCAACAAAATCTTCGCCGCAGTTGTAACTGCTGAAGGTGCAACTGTTGTTGGTGGTGGTAACGAAGGTGTCTTCACTCAAGCTGACGATGAAATCGTGATCGGTCTTGACCGTAGCCGCGATGTTCTTCTTCGTCCTGCTATTTCTGAAGAAGGAACCAGCACTGATGTGAACGTCATGGTTGACGATCAATTCAGCGTTCGTCAGAACAAGATCGGTTACTACGGCAAGGTCGAAGAAGGCCGCGTCTGTATTGATGACCGCGCTCTTGTCGGTATCGCTGTTTAATCAACGAAAACCCCAAATTAAAAGAGTCGCTCCAAACGGGGCGGCTCTTTTTTTTGATTTTTTTATGGTTTTTTCATATCATATATTATGAATAAAGAAGATTTAGATTTCATTCACGGCAAGATCGAACACACGGGAAGCCAAAAGCAACAAAGCTCAGAACTCACAGTTAATGGACTTCCAGAAGGAAAGGATATTTTATCCGCTTCCACAGAAGAGCTTGAGGATTTGCAGATTCAAAAACAAGAAACAGAAAAACAAAGCCCAAGTCTTGAGGAATTTGAAGAAATTGATGGTAAAGACCGCAATTCCAAACAAAAACAAATTGAAAAAGCCAAAGAACTTGAAGAGCTTCTTGGTATTAAAGAGGCTAATCCTTATCGAACCTTGAATAGAGATATCTTTAAAGAAAATCTCTCTAGTATGTCTGTTGCTGAAATGACAACACTTGCGACTCGCGTTGGTATTCAACCATCTGGTGGTCGCAATCAATTAAAAGCGGCGCTTATCAAGTCTTTTGACTTTTACGCTCAAAAGCATAATGTGACCGTTGGAACACCCGCAAGACCAATTCAACTAGATAAAAACGATCCAAACTACGAAGAAAGTGTAAGGTTATTTAAAGAGATTTAAATAACCAATGAATGACTTCGGAAATTTAGCCACACAGATCGTCACATACGACTTCCCTGAAGATACAGGCACTTACCCCTTATCATATGTTTCGGGCTGGCTAGAAGCCAATCTGGGCGAATTAAACCTGCATACAAACGAAGAGTTCTCAGTCGATAGCTCTGGAAATATAGTTTTAGGCACGGGAAGCTCTAGCAGCACAGGGTTGCTATCGCAGGAAATTGACATTTTTAAAACTCTTTATGAAATTCATTATTATGAAAAGTCTGCAAGAGAGTCTTTAAGGTCTGCAACTTATGGCTCTTCTACTGATTGGTTGACGCTCAAAGAAGGCGATACAACTATACAAAGACAGAATAAAAATTCTGTGGCGAGAACATTTAGGGAATTATTGGCTGATTCAAGGAAAAATCTTGAAAATCTTGTTTTCCGCTATAATCGTTACAGATCAGGCCCAAGACAGGTTCATGGACAAGATGGAATTCCAAGTGTTGACGCTTTCAATTCCACCAACCCTTACCAAATTCGTGAATAATCATGGCTTCTATTTTAAACGCAGCAGAAAAAGCTGAAATTCAATCTGCATTGCAAGACGTTAGAGATACGTTTGCAAGAGATATTTACGTTTATGTAGCAACCAAGCCGTCTGTATCTTGGAATGATAATCCCTTTTATGGTGGGTCAAGCCCCACCTCTTCGCTTTCTTCTCAAGAAGAATTAGCCAAATTTACTTATTCTGCAACTATTTTATACGATAACGATCAAAACGAAGATTTATTTGATGCAAGCGCCCAAGCTAATTTGCCTTCTTCAGAAGGTAGGGTAAGAATCAAAGTTAATTCTGAAGCAAGTGAAAAAATTAAAATTTGTGAGCGTATTGAGGTTGACGGCGATCTTTTTATTGTAGATAGTGATCCAAAGCCAATTGGCCCGTTTAGTCCACAAGCTTACATGTGGTATCTTAAACGCGAGAACTAATGGCTAAAAGAACATCATTTACTGTCACTATTGATCCAAATCTTCTCAAGGCAGAAATGTCTATGGGAAAAAATGGCAATATTGTTGCAGAACAAATACATCGTGTTATTACTGATGATATACAAAAAGCCCAAAACACGCTTGTTAAAAACCTTCTGACTCACCCTGTTTCTAGAGAAATTGAATCGGGGCCAAGAGCTTCTAACTCTAGTGGCACACTGGGTGGATATGGTAACTTGTTTTCTTTCTTGGGTTTCGGTAGCGGAGATAACCCCGTGTCTGTTATTCAAAACATTTTTTCTAAGAAAATGAAATATACAGTTCGCCCAAGATCAGGAGGTAGATTTTTAATCACTGTTCAGACACCAAAAGCAGAAGAAATTTTCGAGGCAACTCCTATGCCGTGGGCATCAGGTCTTAGCTGGGCAGAGGGAATTGAGCAAGGAGTTAGTAATGCTGCGGCTTATCTTTTTAATCCTAGAGGTTTTTCAAATTCAACTTCTGGCACTGGCTTACAGTCTCAAAACAACGTTTCTGGTGTAAGTTTCAAGAGAACTCCTTATATCAGTCAATTGATTAAAGAGTTTAAACAAGATTTACTAAAAATTTGAAGGCTCAATTTGATCATCAACTATTAATGAGTTTTTATCTTTGGTTTGAGAAGGAGCTTCTCAGCGAAGATTTAAAAGCTTATCAAACTGGATTATCTAATACATTTAAGTATGTAAATTTCAATGATATTCCAGATAGTTTTGTAGGCTATCAAGGTCAATTTAGACAATTGGTAGCTGAAGAAGATGTTGATGTGCCTAATTCTGGATTTTTTGTAGGTGGTTCTTTTATTACAGGCGATTCTAGTCAGAATGGAGGCGTTCATGTTGATTACAACAATGGGCGTATTTTATTTCCATCTGCTTCTGGCCAAAACCTAACGATTACAGCAAATTCAACTGTTAAAGAAGTAAACACTTACACAACAAATGCTGATGATTTATCAGTTTTACTTCATTCTGACTTTATTGAAGAAGGTCAAAGTTCACAATACTTTTACAATAAAGACTCAAAATTAGATGAAAAAATATACTTTCTTCCTGCATGTATTATTTCTCTTGTAAATTCAGACAATGAAGAATTTGCATTTGGCGGCGAAGAAGACACAAAAAGCAGAATTCGTGTAATTGTGTTGACGAGTAATGAATTTATATTGGATGGCGTTGTCTCGCGATCTAGAGACATGGTGAGAAAAAACATCACACACATTCCTTACAATCAATTACCTTACGGCCAATCTTTTACTCTAAAGAATTTTCCTTATAACTACAACACTCTCAAGACCAATCAGGGTGATAATGCCTTGATTTCCCACATTAACAAAGTTTCTCCAACGGTAGCTGTATCTGATACCGTAAGAGAACGTCTCAACAAAAACATAAGCATTGCATTTATTGACTTTGATTTGTCTACATATAGATTCCCAAGAGTCTGATTGCGTGTAATGTTTAAAAACATTTACTAAAATATGTCCTCTAGAACCCGCGTAATTTCCCAAAACAAGTCCGTCTATGTATCTGATACTGGATGGTATATTGATGTTGACGAAAACATGATTGAGCCACATCAGCTTCATCGTGTTGACACTTTTTCCTTTGATGTTGATTTAGCTGGCGCTCGCGAAGATATTCGTGAATTCGGTCAACTTGCTCGTATCGGCACTCTCAGCATGAGAGAAATTAACCCAACTATTTCGTTTGGTTATTACCTTGGTGATGGTGAAAATGAACTTGCAATTGGTTTGCAATCCTCTGAAGGATTGGACAAACAATTGATTAGTGGTATTTTGACTGAAGACGTTTCAAGCCG
>Ga0181603_10002109_pt1 | contig 16151 bp, 14 predicted proteins | sample 041ome_13_FD_148633 | JGI IMG/M metagenome (GOLD analysis project Ga0181603, IMG submission 148633) | Coastal salt marsh microbial communities from the Groves Creek Marsh, Skidaway Island, Georgia - 041409US metaG (spades assembly) | ecosystem: Environmental > Aquatic > Marine > Intertidal zone...
ATGGTGATTATTTTGGATTAAAAGTTCAAGGAGACTCTATGATAGAAGCTGGTATCAATGAGGGTGATACTGTAATTATTAGAAGAACAGATACTGCTGATAATGGAAAAATTGTAGTAGCTTTAATTGATGAGCATGAGGCTATGCTTAAAAGAATTCGTAAAAAAGGTAAAGTGGTTGCACTTGAAAGTGCTAATAGAAATTATGAAACTAAAATTTTTGGACCAGATAGAGTTAAAGTCCAAGGAGTTTTGGTATCTTTATATAGAAACTTCTAAAAAAATAGTCTAAACATCACTGATGTCAAAAGTAGCAACTAGATTTGCTCCCTCACCTACTGGAGCTCTTCATATTGGTGGTGTAAGAACTGCGCTCTTTAATTGGTTATTTTCCAAAAACCAAAAAGGGACATTTCACCTTAGAATTGAAGATACTGATAAAGAAAGATCTAAAGAAGAACATAAAATTCAGATTATTAAATCTTTAAAATGGCTTGGTATAGAACATGATGGCAAAGAATATATCCAATCAACTAAGATTAAAGACCACGTTAATGTTGCAAATGAACTATTAAAAAATGGTAATGCATATAAATGTTATTGTTCAACAGAGGAAATTGAAGAACAAAAAAAGAGAGCTAGACAAAAAAAACTTCCTTATATTTATAATAGAAAATGGAGGGACATACCAGAATCTGAGGCCCCTAAAGATATAAAACCAGTCATAAGGTTTAAAAGTAAAATAGATGGATCAACGATATTAAAAGACTTAGTTCAAGGCGATGTTGAAATTGAAAATAGTACAATTGAAGATTTTATAATTTTAAGGAATGACGGTACACCAACATATAATTTATCTGCCACAGTCGATGATCACCAAATGAGTATGACACATATTATTAGAGGAGATGATCATAAAATTAATACTTTCAAACAAATGCAAATTTATATAGCGATGAATTGGGATTTACCAAAATTTGCACACATACCACTTATTCATACAATAGAAGGTAAAAAATTATCAAAGAGAGACAATGCTTCAACATTAGATGACTATTCTAAAATTGGCATAATGCCTGACGCATTGAGGAATTATTTATTAAGATTAGGTTGGTCATTTGAAGACAAGGAAATTTTTACTTTGGATGAGAGTATTAAGCACTTTAACCTAGAAGGAATTGGAAAATCACCATCCAAACTAGATATGAGTAGAATTTTATCAATGAATGAGCATTACATAAAAAATATTGATGAAAATGAACTCTACAATCACTTGGTAGAATATTGTGAAATATATAAAGAAAAAATAAATCCAACAAAAGAAGAGAAAATAAAACCATCATTATCTTTTCTTAAAAATAAAGCAAAAACTTTAGAAGATATTTACAATAACGCAAAATACATAATATCTGATGAAGTAAATTTTGAAGCTGATGATTTAAAATTATTAGATGAAAAAGCAAAAAAAATTATAGAGGAATTTAATAATACTATAACAAGTTTAGAAATTTTAAATAAAGAAAATCTTGAACCAATTGTGAATGAATTAATAAAAAAATATGAAACTAATTTTAAAGGAGTTGGTCAACCATTGAGAGTAGCCTTAACTGGTTCTAAATTTGGCCCAGGCCTTTATGATATTGTAATTTCTTTAGGTAAGGAAGAAGTTAAAAAAAGATTAAAAAGCAAGATACTTGCTTAAGATTGAAGCCGATTCATTTGAAGATGACGTTTTAGATCTAATACCTTCTAAAGTTTTATTGCAATCACTTAATTGTTTTTTTATTAAATCAGGATTTTTTAAGAAATAAATAACTGTATTAAAAATTTCTTTAGCGTTACATTCGTCTTGTAATAATTCTGGAATTACTTCTTTGTCATTTATTATATTAATGATGTTGGCAAACTTGACATTAACCAATAATTTAAAAATCATAAAATTTATATAATTTAACTTGTAAATTATAATTGAAGGAATATTTAAACTTACAATTTGCAAAGAGACAGTACCTGATTTGGAAACTGCAAATATAGAATTAGATAAAATTTGTGATTTAATATTTTCATCTGAAACAACATCGATGTTATCTAAACCAGAATTATTAACTTGATTAAAAATATAATCTTTATTGTCTTCTGTTGCATGAAAAACAAAAGAATAAATATTTTCTTTAGCATTCATTAGTTTAATAAAATCTAATAATATGGGTAAAAGAACATTTGTTTCAGACTTACGACTACCAGGGAAAATCGATATAATTTTCTTATCTTTAGATATTAAATCATTTAAAACTGTCTTAACATTTTGATTGGTTTCAATTAATGGATGACCAACAAATGTGGTTTTAATATTTTCTTGTTCAAAATATTTTTTTTCAAAATTAAATAATAAAAGCATATGATCAATAAACTTCTTAATTTTTTTAACTCTATTTTTTCGCCAAACCCAAACTTGAGGAGCTACATAATGAATTGTTTTAATATTTTTATTCTTTTTTTTAACTCTTTCAGCAACTCTTAAAGTAAAATCTGGGCTATCAACGCTAAACAAAATATCAGGATTAAATTTTAATATTTCATCAACTGTTTTGTTGATTCTGTTTCTTATTTTAAAGATATTAAGTATTACGCTAGTAAATCCTAGATAAGTAATCTCCTTAAGGTCAAAAATTGATTGAATACCAAGTTTTTTAATATGCGATCCACTGACTGATAAGTATTCAATATTGGGATTTTGAGCCATTAACTTTGAAATAACTTTTGAGGCTAATTTATCTCCTGATGGCTCACCTGTTAAAATAAAAACTTTCCTCATATAATCTTAATAAAAATCTTGTTTTTATCAGCAAATTTTATGCATTTATCTTTATCTAAAAAAATATTTTTCTTTGATTTTAAAACAATACCTTTTAAGCCATATTTCTTACAATCTTTTAATGTGTTAAGCCCAATTGTAGGCAAATCCATTCGTAAATCCTGTTTTTTCTTAGGTAATTTAATCAGTATTCCATCTGATCTTTTTTTTAATTTTGACAACATTTTTTTTGTTCCTTGATTACCTTCTGTGGCTATAACGTTTTCATCATTAACAACTAACGCCTGAATATGATCTAAGCTGTTTAATTGATTAAAATAAATAACTCCTTTTTTAATAGATTTCATATCTTTAAGAGTTGGCTTAAGTTTTGTATATTTTCCTGCCTTTAAAGATAATTCGGGATTATAAAAAATAGAACTAATAACTTTTATTTTTTCTCTCTCAAGTATCTTGATAATTGCCTTTATAATGGCAGCATCCCCTGATTTAGCAGCTTTAATAACACTTGGCATATAATAAATACCTTTAAGATCAAGTCTAAGTGTTGAAAATTTTGGTTTTGCAATTTTTCCAGCAAACAAAACTTTGTTTGATTTTTTTTCTTTAATTAAATTAATTATTTCTCCAAATTTACCGATACTTATCCGATTTGAATTTTTATTTTTTTTAAATTTATTATTTTTTGAAAAATCTATTATGAAATATCTTTTTTTTAATTTTATTATTCTTTTTAGAATAATTTCTGAAAAATCAGTATCACCTAAAAATAATCCAATCATTTTATTTTGAAAAAGGAGTGCAGATTGGTCTTTTTTTATCTTTCTCTAAAAAGTTTACCACTTCCATAACTAAACCACTCTTTTTAAAATCTTCACTTAAATTATTTAAATTGTCTGTTAAATTTTCATTTTTGAATATTTCCTTATAAGCATTACTTAAAATCATTATTTCTTTATTTGGAATATTCTTTCTTCTGAGTCCAATAAGATTTAACCCTTGTAAAATACTTCTATTGCCATGAGCTATTCCATAAGGAATTACATCTCTTACGACGCCACACATACCGCCAATCATTGCTGATTTTCCTACTCTAGTAAATTGTTGAACTGCAGAATTACCCCCAATGATAACATTATCTTCGATTTCTGCATGTCCCCCTAGAGGAACATTGTTGGCTAAAATTACATTATTTCCGACTATACAATCATGCGCTATGTGTGAAGAAACCATAAAAAGACAATTATTACCGATCTTTGTTAATCCACCCCCACCATTTGTACCAGGATTAATGGTAACATATTCTCTAATCTTATTATTATTACCAATCTCTAAATTGGTTTTTTCACCATTAAATTTTAAATCTTGAGGATCATTACCAATAGATGAAAAAGGATATATTTTGTTGTTTTTACCAATTTTAGTATTACCAACAATGCTGACATGAGATTGTATTTCTGAGTTTTCATCAATTTCAACATTTGGTCCAATTAAAGAATAAGCTCCTATTTTTACATTAGCTGAAATTTTTGCTTTAGAATCAATTATTGCTGTTTTGTGTATCATCTATTATCTCTTAAAAATTCTCTGATATTTTTCGCAGGGTAACCCATTACCTTTGAGTTATCTGGTATATCTTTAATAACACCTGACCCACCAGCAATTTCAACATTATTACCAATTTTTAAATGCCCCGAGATCCCTGCTTGACCACCTATTTTTACATTATTACCAATTATTGAACTACCGGCAATCCCTACTTGGCCAGCAATGATTGAATTTTTTCCAATTCTTACATTGTGAGCAATATGAATTTGATTATCTAAGTATGTATTTTTACCTATAGTGGTGTTTGACATCGATCCTCTATCAATAGTAGCGCCACATCCAATTTCACAATCATCTTCAATTAAAACAATTCCCATATGTGGGTATCTTAAATTCCTGTTATCTTTTGGAAAAAATCCAAACCCATGTTTTCCTATGACACAGTTATCTAAAATTCTTACATTATTTTGAATAAAAGTATTTCTAATAATAGTGTTTGATCCAATAAAGCAATTATTTCCAATCATAACATTTTTTTCAATGATGGTGTTGTGACCAATCTTACAATTTGACCCAATAGATACATTTTTACCAAGCAATACATTTCTACCAAATTCAACTTTATCATTAAATTTAGTGTTATTAATTTCTTCAACAGTGTTATCAAAATCATCAATAATTGAGTCCGGGTAAAATTTAGCGGTTATCACAGAGGTTGAAACTAAAACATTATCAACAATTATTGGTATACAGCTTTTAGGTAACTCACTCTGCAAATTTTTAGTTGTTATACAAAAAGAAGCTTTTGTATTATTCGCAACCGTTTTATACTTTTTTGAATGAAAGAAAGTGATTTCGTTTGATTTTGAATTTTGTAAATCTTTAATATCAATTATATTTTGATCTTGATTATTTTGGTCATTTTCAAGACTGAGATCTCTTAAAATATCCCTAAATTTAAAAGGGCCATTGTTCTTGAAAAAAGGATTATCCATACTTGCTTTTAACAAAGCAAAATAAAATAAGTTATCAATAATTATTGCTATTTATTTCCTATCAACAATCGTTGCTGACCATATTGCATCAGCCATTTTTTTATCATCTACAAAAGCTTCACCTTTATATTTCCATACTCTTCCATGTGATCTTATAGCTTCTATTTTAAGAATTAATTTACAATCAGGTATAACAGGATTTCTAAATCTAGCTTTTTCAACACCCATTAAAAAAACTAGTTTATTTTCATAAGTAGATTTATCTATTCCTGATGCTGTAAGAGCAGCAGCAGCTTGACCAAATGACTCAACAATTAAAACGCCTGGCATTACTGGATTGCCAGGAAAATGTCCTTGAACAAAAAAACTATCTTTTTTTACATTCACTACAGCAGTTGCAGATGATAATTTTTTAATATCGTATAATTCATCAATTAACAACATTGGCTCTCTATGTGGTAGTAAATCTATTATCTGTTTTTTATTAAGTTTATCCATTATTTTACATTTTTATTAACAAGTTCTATTATATCACCTGTAATGTCCATTTCTACATTTCCCATGAAAATCTGGTTTTTTGATAAAACAATGCTGATAGAATTATCCTTCATATACTCTTGAATAAGTGGATTTACTCTTGTTAAAAAATTATCTATTTCATTTTTTTTCTTTTTTTCAAAATTTTTAAGAATTTTATCTTTTTCAGATCTGAATTTATTCACATCTTGATTAAATAAACTAACTTCTTTTTCTAAATTTTCTTTTGTTGAAATATTTCTAGATGCGTCTATAGCTTTCTTTTTTTTTTCTAATTCTTTCTCCATTTTAATTAAATTATCAAAATTTTTTTTATTTAATTCATCTAATTTTGAATATATAGATTTACCAAAATTAGTGTTATTTAATACAAAATCAATATCAAGAAAAACTGTTTTTTCAGCGCTAAAAGAGAAAGATATAGAGCAGATATAAAAAATAAAAGTTAAAATATACTTATGAAATTTCATTAAAAAGTAGTTCCAAGATTAAACCTAAAAGTTTCAGTTAAATCAGTTGCACTTTTACTTATTGGGTGTGAAAAAGAAAAATTTAATGGTCCAACCGGTGTAAACCAATCAATACCAATACCAATTGCACTTCTTATTTTGCTACCGTCATCTAGGGATGTGTCATCAACACCCCAAAGATTTGCAACATCTAAAAAAGAAATAACTTCTAAGTTTTGTGCATTAGGGAGAATTTGAGGCAATGTTGAAGTAAAGTTCATTAAAGCATAATAGTTTCCTCCTATAAAATCACTACCATCTTTAGGTCCTATTTTACCATTTTCAAAACCTCTTAATCTTCTTTGAGGAACGTATAATCTTTCAGATAATTTGATATCATCATTACTTAAAGAGGTTGCGGCGCTTAATCCAAATGAAAATGTTGAAATATTGTTTTCGTACAATTCAGAGAAATATTTATAATTATAAGTGTTAGTTATCGTATTTTTTTCAGTAATAACAGGCAATCCCAAATCATAAACACTTCTAAAACCATCTGTGGTTTTATATTTTTGATTTCGTTTATCATAATCTAATCTTAAGTTAATATAGTTATCAAAATAATTTCCTGCCTGAGATTTTTGTCTAGCTGATGCTGCACTGCTAGTTGAAATTTTTTCAAGAAATACAGATGTAGAAATACCAAGATTAAAATCTTCTAAATATTCAAAATTAGTTCCTAGGGAAGTTCCATATTTACTTGACTTATATCCAAATGAAGAAAGTCTGTCATTTTCTAAAGCCTGTATTCCAAATGTTACAGATTTATCACTATTATTATAATTTGGATTAACCACATTTAAATTACCATTTATTCTTGTTGAACTTAGAGTTAAAGAAGAATTGAGACCTAATCCTTTGCCTAAATAATTATTTTCTCTAACACCAAACTCTATTACCTCTCCAGATGTACCAAAACCAGCACCTGCTGATATTTCACCAGTAGGTTTTTCTTCAACATTAATATTAATAATTTTTGAATTTATGTCTTTTCCCTCAATTACATCCATTTTTACAGATTTAAAAAAATTAAGAGATTTAATTTCATTGAGACTTCTATTTTTTAAAATATCATTATAAAAATCACCCTCATCAACTAACAATTGGTTTCTAATTACATTTTCTCGGGTAATGTTATTTCCAAAAATATTAATTCTCTCAACTAAAAACTTTTCTGTTTCTTCAATTTTAAAAGTTAAATTAATTTTATTTGAAATAATATTTTCAGAAACAGTGGATCTGACTGATTGAAATTGTTGATTTATTGAAATTAAATCAAGTCTATTTAGTATTTTTTCTACTTTATTAATCGAGTACGGCTCGTCTTTAAGGTCAGTGAATAAAATTTTAAGACTATCAAAATTTGAAGACTCAAAATCTGTTGGCATTTCAATAGTTAAATCACCAAAAAAAAACTTATTTTTTGCATTTATATTAAAAATAAGTTCAAATTCATTATCCTCATTTAAAAGTTTAGCAAATGATGAATTAATTTGAACATCGTAGTAACCTTTGTTTAAATAAAAGTTTTTTAACAGCCTTTCATCAAATTTAATTACATTCTCATTTAAATACTTTTTTCCAGATATAAATTTCCAAAATTTATACTCTTCACTGACTATTAGACTTTTTAGTGTTCCATCTTTAAATTTTTTATCTCCTATAAAGGTAATTTTTTTTATTTTAGATTTTTTTCCAAGGTCAACATTAATAATTACATCAAGTTTTTTATCTCCAAGATCAATAGTTTCAATATCTATATTAGAAAAAAAATAACCCGCATCTTTTAAGGATGATATGAGTGTATTTTTATCATCTTTTAATAAAACCTCATTATAAGAAGACCTTGATTTTAATTTTAAATTTTTAGTGACGTTTTCTTTAAGTGAATCAGATTTTATTCCATTAATAATTATATTTTCAATAATAGGGTTTTCTTCAACATTAATTCTTAAAATATTTGAGGTTAATTCTAATGATATATCTTTAAAAAAGTTTGTGTCGTACAAATTTTTTAAAATATTATTTAAGTCATTATTTTGTAAATTCTCATTGATACTAACATTTGAAAATAATTTTATTGTTTCACTTGAAACTCTTTCATTACCAATAATTTCAATACTTTTTACAATTTCACTATTTGCTTTTAAAATAGATAAAAAAGAAAATAAAATAATTAAAATTAACTGTTTAATGTAAAGAATAGACATTGACGAAATTATATACTTTTTTTTATGATTTTTAAACGGACATAACTATTTAGATCAAGAATTTCTTTAACACTATTGGGGTATTTTGTCTTCAATTTTTTAAATTCTTTTAAAGTGATTAATTTAATCAACTTTTTATAAATATCATTGAATTTAATTTTATCAGCCAAAAAAAGTTCAACTAAAATATCATTTGCAGAAACTATAAGAGTCTCAAATAAAGAGTGTTTTTTAGGTAAAAATTTTAAAATATTAATCATTGGATACTTTCTTTTATTAACTTCACTAAAATCTAAATTATTTAAAATTTTAATATTTAAATCTTTAGATGATATATTTATATTATCATTAAAAAAAAGAGTGTTGAAAATTGGAATTTTCATGTTTGTATCATGAACAATAACTTTTGCCATGCCGTTGGTAAATTTAATTAATGCATGAACATAAGAACTTGGATGAATTAAAATTTTTATTTTTTGATAATCAATATCAAAAATATTCTTTGCCTCTATTACTTCAAAAACTTTGTTAATCATTGTAGCAGAATCGACTGTAATTTTTTTTCCCATTTTCCAATTTGGATGATTTAAAACATGAGACTTTTTTAAATTTGCAAAATTTTTTAATGGTGTTTTATATAATGAGCCTCCAGATGCTGTTAAATAAAACTTTTCAACTTTTTCAACATCAACATTATTCAAACCATACCATAAAGAAAAATGCTCTGAGTCTACTGGTATAAATAAAGTTTTATTTCTTTTTAATTCTTTATGTATTAATTTCCAACCACAAATAATTGACTCTTTGTTAGCTATTGCAATATTTTTTGTATATTTAATAATCTTGTAGGTAGGTAATAATCCTTGAATTCCAATTATCGAACTCATGACATAATCAATTTTTTTATCAAAAATTTTGTCTAAACAGTCAAAATTATTAAAAATTTTTATTTTTTTATTTTTATTCAGTTTTTTTAAAAGTAAAAAACTTTTTTCATTTGTAATAATTAAATTTTTTACGTTAAATTTTTTAGCTTGTTTTAATAATTTCTTATAATTTTTATTAGCTGTTAAAAGTTTAATTTCAAATTTTTTTTTATCTTGATTGACAATATTAAGTAATGTTTTACCAATTGAACCAGTAGATCCAAGAATAGCTAATTTTTTTTTCATTTAAATAATCTTTAATATTAAATAAGAAAACGGTAATGCGAATATTATACCATCGACTCTATCTAATATTCCACCATGACCAGGTAATATTTTACCTGTATCTTTAATTTTTGCTTTTCTTTTAAGAAAAGAGATAAATAGGTCTCCCATTTGGTTAACAAAAGAGATTAATATAATTAATGTAAATGTAATAAATGAAAGTTCTAAATCTGTATAATCAAATTGAACTATAACCAATAATGGGATTACGCTGAATATAAATGAGCCAATAGTTCCAGAAATAGTTTTATTTGGACTTATTTTAGATAGTTTTTTCCCCCCAATTAACTTGCCAACAAAATAACCTCCTATATCTGAAAAAAAACATACAGATATAACTAAAAGAAAAAAAATTGGTCCTTCTATTTTGTGAATTTGATATGATAATTGAAAAAAAATTAAAAAAACATATAAGAAAGTTAGAATATTCAAGAACAAAAACTTACTGTTAAATTCTTTTTTTTTGTTTCTTTTGTAAATTTTATTATTATTTTTATTTAACATCTTTTCAAAAATATTATTTGCCTCAAAACAAATTAAACCACTCAATATAAATAAAGATAAAATAAAAACTATATTGTGACTAAAGATAGATATTAGCAATATTGTTAACAATATTATTGATGTTATTACCCTCTTAATTAAATTTTTTGACATTAAACTGTACCAAAGTTTCTTTTAATTTTTTTAAATTTTTTAATTATTTTAACATAGTCATTCTCACTAAAATCTGGCCATAATTTTTTTACAAAGAAAATTTCAGAGTAAGCTAACTGCCATAATAAAAAATTACTTAATCTTTTAGTATTTCCAGTTCTAATTAAAATTTCTGGATCAGGAACATGCCTTGTTTGCAAATATTTAGATATATTTTTTTCATTAATTTTTTCATTTTTTTTTATTACTGATTTAAAAGCATTGATTAACTCAGATTTTGAGCCATAATTTAAAGCTAAATTAATTTGAAGAGATTTATTTTTTGAAGTTTTTTTTTCTGAAAGATGCAAAAGTTTATTTAATTTTTTTGAAAAATTTTTTTTCCCAATTATGTTAAGTTTAATATCTTGATTGTGAATATCATCAATTTTATGTGTTAAAAAATTTTCCAATATATTAAATAAATAATTTATTTCTTTTTTAGGTCTTTTCCAATTCTCTGTAGAGAAAGCGTACAAGGTAAGATATTTTATTTTTTGTTTAATCGACTGTTTTATTATTTTTTCAACTGTTTTTAGCCCAGCTTTATGACCTGTATTTCTTGAATTTCCATTTTTTAAACCCCATCTACCATTACCATCCATAATAATGGCTACATGATTGAGAGGATTCATTTTATATGGTCATTATTTCTTTTTCTTTTAAAGAAACCTTTTCATCAACTATTTTGATGTGATCATCTGTAATTGTTTGAACATTTTTTTCAGATGATTTTTCCTCATCTTCACCAATTTCTTTTGCTTTAAGAAGTTTTTTTAATTCTTCATTTGCTTCTCTTCTAATGTTTCTAATTGAAACTTTACACTTTTCACCAATTGATTTTATCAGTTTTTTTAATTCAGTTCTTCTTTCTTCATTCAATTCTGGAACTGGAAGCCTTATTAATTGTCCATCTATTTGAGGATTTAAACCTAAATCAGACTTTTTAATTGCTGCATCTACTAAAGACACATTATTTATATCCCATACTTGAATATTTATCATTCTCGGCTCAGGTGTTGTTATACTTCCAACTTGATTTATAGGCATTTGTTGGCCATAAACATCAACTTTTACCAAATCAAGCATTGCTGCATTAGCCCTACCTGTTCTTAGTGACGATAATTCTTTTGTAAAAACCTCAATGGCTTTGTCCATTTTGATGTTATATGACTTTTCGTCAAACATTTATTCTCCAATTTTAATTCTATAAAACTCTTTAATTTTTAGATCAGCAATTGAAAGTTCTTTAAGTATATCTTGCACTTTCTTTTTAGGCTCCATAACCCAAGCTTGGGTTAAAAGAGAATTTTCTTCTTTGAACTTATTCATCTTACCTAAGCTAATTTTTTTTGCAATATCCTCAGGTTTTCCTGAATTTTTTAACTCCTCTGTTACTAATTCTTGTTCTTTATCAATAACTGATTGATCAATTAAATCAGAAGTAAGTGCTAAAGGATTAGAGGCAGCAATATGCATAGACAATTGTTTTCCAAAACTTTTAACCACATCAGAATTATCTTTAGTTTCTAATGAAACAATTACAGCTAGTTTTGAAATATTATCTTTAACAACTGTATGTAAATAATGATTATTTACAGTTCCTGAATTTTCAATGGTCTTTGCTTTACCAATTGTAATTTTTTCACCGATTTTAGCAATTAAAGAAACAACATTATCTTCTACAGTTTCACCATTTTTCATTTTAGAACTTTTTAAATCATCTAAATTAGAATTTTTTTCATTATTTAATTCACTAAGTTCTTTAACAAAGTTTGTGAAATCTTCATTTTTTGCAACAAAATCAGTTTCACAATTAACTTCTATAACAGATGTTTTGTTTTCATCGCCACTTACAGCAACTACACCTTCTTTTGCATCTCTAGACATTTTTTTTGATGCTTTTGAAATTCCTTTTACTCTCAAAATTTCAATAGCTTTATCAATATCTCCACCAGACTCTTTTATCGCAAGATTACAATCTTTAAAACCTGCACCAGTTGCTTCTCTTAGTTTTTTAACATTTTCAATATCACTCATTTTAATTTAATGTCTCCTTTTTATCTTTTGAAAATTTTTCATCTAATTTTTCTCTATCAATTTCTTGAACTGTTTTGCCTTGAGTTTTTTCTTTACTATCCTCTGTAACTTCTTTTTTAGTTTCAGGAACTGGAATTGAGCTCTTTGCATTATTGATAGTCTCTTTAATTAGATTGCAATATAGATCTATAGATCTACGCGCATCATCATTACCAGGAATTGGATAGTCAATGTTATCTGGGTTAGAATTACTATCTAAAATTGCAATTATAGGTATTCCTAATTTTACTGATTCTGCAATTGCTAATGACTCATAATTTGTATCAATTATAAAAACTAAATCAGGAGTTTTTTTCATTTCAGCAATTCCTCCTAATGATCTTTCAAGTTTATCTTTTTTAACACTCATTTTAAGAAGTTCTTTTTTTGTAAAACCTCTATTTTCAGCAACTAAATCAGCTTCATATTTTTTCATTTTTTTTATAGAGCCAGATATAGTTCCCCAGTTAGTAAGCATACCACCTAGCCATCTGTAATTTACAAAATACTGGTCTGTTTCTTTAGCAACTTCAGCAATAGCTTCCGATGCTTGTTTTTTAGTAGAAACAAATAAAATTTTTCCATTATTTGCTATAGTTGTATAAATCTTCTCTAAAGCAACTTTAGTAAGTTCTAATGTTTGAGTTAAATCCATTATATGGATTGAGTCTCTTTTTCCAAAAATGTATTTTTTCATTTTTGGATTCCATCTTAAAGTTTTGTGTCCAAGATGAACGCCTGCTTCTAATAATTGTTGTATTGTTATGTTAGGTATTTTCATATTTATTCCCGGTTAAGCCACCACAGTAATTTCCAATTAAGGACCGGAGGTATAAAACCAACAACTGTGTGCGTGTTAATTTAAATTAGGCCCTATTTACTAATAATTGATGAAATTAACAAGTTTTATTTAGTTAATAGTGCTAGATATTTCTCTTTTTCTTAAAAGATTTAATGATTTTCTGTCAAGATTCCTTGTATTTTTGAGTTTGAATTTCAAAGTTTTACCATCAATAGGAATATTTAAATGAACCTCTGTTTTGCCATCTTCAGTAAGAGATTTTGAAATAGTATCTAAGTTTTCATTAGAATTTACATCAAATGAAACTTCTTTAATTGGACTGTTAAAAAGGTCCATCAAAGACCCTATTTTTTGTACATTAATTCTTTTAAATCTATTTTCATCATTTGAAATACTTTTAATTAAAGTTAACAGTAAAGAACTTCCTTCTTTTAAAATTTCTCGGTTTAATTCTAAAACATCTGAAAAAATAAATATTTCAAAAACACTACTTAGATCAGTTAACTTTAATACAGCGTAGGAATTTCCTTTTGCAGTTTTTCTCTCTTGTGCTTTTAACAAAGTTGCAGCAATATTTGCTTCTCTTATATCATCATTAGAGTTAAAATTAGAATATTCAATAATCTTATAATCATCAAAAATTTCTGTAAATTGATTTAAAGGATGATCTGAAATAAAAAAACCAACAGCTTCAAATTCTTTAGATAAACGTTCTTCAAACTTCCAATCATCTGTTTCATTAATAATATCATTTTCTGAAGTTTCATCTTCCGAAAATAGATTTATTTGATTTGCAGATTTATTTTCAAATATATTTTTTGTTTTAAGAATAAAATTCGGTATAGAGTCAAAAAGTGATTTTCTATTTTTATTTATACTGTCAAACGCCCCAGCTTTAACTAAACCTTCTAGCTGTAATTTATTCATATCTTTTGGATTAACTCTATTTAAAAAATCATTAATAGATTGAAATTTTCCATTCTCAGTTCTTTCCTTAACAACATTAGAGATAGCTTCATATCCTACAGCTTTAATTCCACCTAATGCATAATAAAATTTATTATCAATTGTTCTAAAATCAGCAAAACATTCATTAATGTCAGGTCTCACAATATCAACATTTAATCTTTTCAGCTCTTCATAAAATTCACTCAACTTGTTTTGATTTGAAATATCCATTGTCATTGATGCTGCGATAAATTCTTTGGGGTAATAAGTTTTTAAAAAAGCAGTTTGATAAGATATAATGGCATACGCAGCTGCGTGACTTTTGTTAAAACCATATTCTGCAAAAGGTTCGATTTTTAAAAAAATTCCTGCCGCAACATCTTTAGCTATTCCATTTTTTAAAGCTCCTGCAATGAAACCTTGTTTTTGTTTTTCTAATTCTGCTCTTTTCTTTTTTCCCATCGCTCTTCTAAGAAGGTCAGCTTGACCAGCAGTAAACCCAGATAATTTCTGAGCTATTTGCATTACTTGTTCTTGGTAAATAATTACACCGTAAGTTGGTTTAAGAATATCCTCCAATAATGGATGAAGATAATCTGGAGTTTGTCTACCATGTTTACAGTCATTATAGGTTGGGATATTGCTCATTGGACCAGGACGATAAAGAGCAACTAAAGCAATAATGTCTTCAATATGATTTGGTTTCATCTGAATAAGTGCCTCTCTCATTCCAGCACTTTCAACCTGGAACAACCCAACAGTGTTACCACTTGATAATAGATCAAATACTTTTTGATCATCGTAACTAATATTTTCAATGTCAAAGTCTTTATTAATTTTTTTAACTAGTTTTTGAGTATTATTAATAACAGTTAGTGTTTTTAATCCTAAAAAGTCAAATTTTACTAACCCTGCATTTTCGGCTGAATACATATCGAATTGTGTAGATGGTAATAACAAATCTGCAGAGACATCTTTATATAGAGGTACAATTTCTGTAAGTTTTTTATCAGCTATAACTACACCAGCGGCATGGGTTGCTACATTTCGATTTAATCCTTCAAGTTTTAAAGAAAGATCAGTTAATTTTTTTACTCTAGGATCTTCATTTACAAGTTTTTGTAATCTGGGTTCGCCAGCAATACATTGAGATAAACTTTGTGGTCTTGAGGGGTCAAATGGTATCATTTTAGAAATACTATCAACAAAACCGTATGGTAAGCCCAATACTCTGCCAACATCTCTAATTACCATTCTAGCTTTTAATTTACCAAAGGTAATTATGTGAGCGACACTATCTGGATATTTTTTTGTTAAATATTCAAAAACTAAATCCCTTTTATCCTCACAAAAATCTATATCAAAATCAGGCATTGAGATACGATCAGGATTTAAAAATCTTTCAAAAATTAAATTAAATTTAATTGGATCAACATCAGTAATTGACAAACACCATGCAACTAAAGATCCAGCTCCTGAACCTCTACCAGGACCCACTGGGATATCATTATTTTTTGCCCATTTTATATAATCAGATACGATGAGAAAATAACTAGAATATTTCATTTCAATTATAATAGATAATTCATGCTCCAATCTATCTTTATAATCTAAGTATGTTTTGTTGCTTTCAATATCTTTTGCTTTGACACTAAAAACTTTATCAAATTTAATTTTTAATCCATGTAAAGAGTCTTTTTTCAATTTATCATCTGCATTACCATCTTTTACAGAACTAATATTTGGTAAAATTGGATTTGAAAATAATGGTCTAAAATTACATCTTAAGGGGAAGTTATAAT
>Ga0181603_10002110_pt1 | contig 16150 bp, 12 predicted proteins | sample 041ome_13_FD_148633 | JGI IMG/M metagenome (GOLD analysis project Ga0181603, IMG submission 148633) | Coastal salt marsh microbial communities from the Groves Creek Marsh, Skidaway Island, Georgia - 041409US metaG (spades assembly) | ecosystem: Environmental > Aquatic > Marine > Intertidal zone...
AGTGAGCTCAAATGCCTTTGGGGATATGGGAAACTCACCAACTTCTCATGATTGCCTTGTTGAAGTGAGATAGTTCACTTTAAAGTTAAAGCGTAAATAACTCTTCTATAATTGCTCGACTGGCTTCATCAATATTCTCAGGTACGTAGCCGCCCTCAAGCATATAGATAATCCCCTTAGACTGATATTGTTTTTGTATCCTGTTAATCATCTTGGCCACCTCTTTATAGCCCCTTGAGGTATACGCCAATCTCCCCAATAAATCACCTTGGTGAGCATCAAATCCGGCAGATACGAGGATAAACTCGGGTTTAAAATCCATCATTTTGGGAATTAAATAAGTATTAATTCCTTGAATAAACTCCTCATCACCAGCACCTTCAGGGAGGTCAACGTTTAAAGTCGTGCCTTCACCAGCACCAGATCCTATTTCAGATGGTCTACCTGAGCCCGGATAGAGAGGGTGTTGATGAATGCTGAAATAAAAAACAGACGGATCTTCATAAAATATATCTTGTGTGCCATTGCCATGGTGCACATCAAAATCAATAATCAATACCTTATGAATACCATATTCTTGTTGTAAATAACGTGCCGTTATGGCTGCGTGATTGAATATACAAAAACCCATTCCTCGGTCCTTGGTCGCGTGGTGCCCTGGAGGTCTGTTAAATGAAAACGCTGCCTTGACATTCCCTTTCATTACTTCATCAGCAGCGACTAAACCAGCTCCAACCGACATTTTTGCGACCTCTAAGCTTTTTGGGGTAATAACAGTATCGCCGGTACTTAAAAAAGTAGGGGAGTTATTAATCAGCGCCCTAATCTCATTTTCAACTAAATTGATGTATTCCTTAGAATGAGCCAAGGCAATTTCTTTATTTGTTGCTTTTCTGACCTTAGGCCATAGGAGATTGTATTTATAGTCAGGGTTTTGATTTAGCGTCTCAATAATATCAAATAAACGCTCGGGCCTTTCTGGGTGTCCTGAACCGGTGTTATGTTCTAAAAAGATATCATCATAGAGTATGGCAACGGGAGTCTTTGCAAACACGCTATTTATTCCTATACATGATAGGAGAAAGGTGGAGCAAACCGCTACCTTTCTAAAGTTAAACATATCCTTTATTTCGTATAATGTATATTATGTTAAATAGAATTAATATCCTTAATGAGATCATCAGCTCCAATTCGAGTTGCTACCTCTTTGGCTTTAGCTAGATAAACATCTTTATCTTCCTTAGATAGCTTGTAGAGCTTCAAGTATGTCTTAGCTAAGTAGTAATCTCCCCCTGCTTCTATGCATAGTTCTTCAAGGTCTTTCAAAGTTCTGATGCCTTTTTCATAATCGTTATCAAGCACTTCATATTCACCCTTTAGGATTGTGAGTTCAGCAAATTCACCGAGATATCCACTTTTCTGGTACATAATTGAACCTTTGAGTGAATATTCTCGTGCTCGATCATAAAATCCTTGGCTTGCAGCACTTTTAGCAAGACGATCATATGATTCAGCTCGCTCATCATCATTTGATGATGATTTTAATGCCATGGCAAAGTATTCGTAGGCTTTTTCGTTATCTTTTTCTTTCTCTTTAACGTCTCCCATTTGAATTAAGAAACGTCTTTCAAATTGAACAAATTTTGAATTACCAAGCTTTGCAGTTTCATAGCCGGTTGTGAAAATACTAAGTGCTTGTTTTAAATCATTATTTTCTTTATAAGCCAAACCTTTGAACATAATGGATAACATCTGATCTGCGGGATGTTGTGCTAGTTTTTCCGTTTTTTCAAATAATGCTATGGATTCTTGAGCTTTATTTTCACTAAATAAGACCTTAGCCATGCAAAAATTACCTGAATAAGGATCATTATTAATTAATTTTTCGGCTTCTTGTTTTGCTTTTTTATAATCATTTTTTGATAGTTCTTTTTCACAATTATTTTCACTATTATATGCAAAAACATTATTTAAAAACAATAGGTTAAAAAATGTTATTAATGTTAATTGTTTAATCATTTAGCATCTCCATTAGATTAATTTCGGTAATGATTGGTACACCTAATTCGTTTGCTTTATCAGCTTTTGATCCCGGATTGTCCCCAACTATTACATAACTTGTTTTCTTTGATACGCTTCCACTGACTTTGCCCCCATTAGCTTCAATGAGGTCTTTTATTTCGTCGCGTGAATAACTATTTAAAGTTCCGGTTACGACAAAGGTTTGATTATTAAGTTTGCTATTAATTGCATTTATTTCCTTAAGTGTTGGCCATGAAATACCGCTGGCAATAATACTGTTGATAATTTGTTGATTGTTTGCATTGTGAAAATATTTTACTAATGACTCAGCAACAACCGGACCAATATCATTGACCATCAAATAATCTTCAACTGTGGCGTTGAATAAATTATCAAGACTTCTAAAATGAGCTGCCAGCTCTTTCGATGTGGCTTCACCTACATTTCTTATTCCTAATGCGTAAATAAACTTACCAAGAGTTGTTTTTTTACTGATTTCAATCGATTCCTTCAGATTCTCGACAGACTTCTTACCAAAGCGGTCCATGTTTTCAATAACTGCAAAATCTAACTTATAAATATCAGCTATATTTTTTAACATGCCTTGTTCAAACAGCTGATCAACAATCTTTTCTCCCAAACCATCGATGTTCATGGCTTTTCTCGAAATAAAATGAGATATGCCTTGTTTGATCTGTGCGTTACATTTGTACTGTCCTGTGCACCTTTGTGCCGCTTCACCATCAATTCTTTCTATATCTGATCCACAAATTGGACATTGTTTTGGCATTGTGAATTTGATTGCATGGTTTGGTCTTTTTTCAAGTATAACTCTGACAACTTCCGGAACCACGTCCCCTGCTCTTCTAACCATAACACTGTCGCCAATTCTAATATCTTTTCTATTCATTTCATCTTCATTATGCAGAGTGGCATTAGTTACCGTGACCCCTGAAACAAAAACAGGCTTAAGTCTCGCAACTGGGGTAATGGCTCCTGTTCTTCCAACCTGAACGGTTATATCATTCACAATTGTTTCTGCTTCTTCCGCAGGAAATTTATATGCAATTGCCCATCGCGGAGCTTTAGAAACAAATCCAAGATTATTTTGACTCTTTATCGAATTTACCTTAAACACGATCCCATCAATATCAAACGGAAGTGCATTTCGTTGACCTAAAATCTTTTGAAAATAAGCTTCCATTTCTATATTGTTTTGAACAATTTCAGAGTATTTTGAAACAGGAACACCAAGACTCTCAATAAAATCAATCATTTGAGAGTGATAATCAAAATGCACACTTGTATCTACTTCACCTAGTCCATAAGCAAAAAATTGTAGCTTTCTCTTTGCGGTAACGGCTGGATCAAGCTGGCGAAGGCTACCAGCTGCGGCATTTCTAGGGTTAGCAAAAACTTTTAAATCCTGCTTCTTTTGTTGTTCGTTCAGTTCTAAAAAATCTTCTTTATTCATCAACACCTCACCCCTTAACTCTAGAATTTTGGGTGGGTTATCAGATCTTAAGCGCAGAGGAATAACCTTCATGGTTTTTATATTATGAGTAACATCTTCTCCCACCAAGCCATCTCCGCGGGTTGCTGCATATTTTAAGACACCTTCCTCATAGAAAAGTGATATGGCTAGGCCATCAAATTTAAGCTCAGCAGAAAACTCAATATCAGTGATATCTAGCGTTTCTGTGACTCGCTTATAAAAAGCATTTAGTTCGTCATTGCCAAAGGCATTTCCTAATGACAACATGGGTTTCTTATGGGTGATTTGTTTAAATTCGTCCAGAGGTCTTCCCCCTACCCTCTGTGTTGGTGAATCAGGGGTAATTAAATGGGGATTTTCAGATTCAATTTTTTTTAATTCTTGAAAAAGGCTGTCATACTCATGGTCAGATATGAGTGGGTCATCCAACAGATAGTAAGCGTGATCGTGTTCTTGAATAATTTTTTTTAAATTCTTTAATCTGTCTTTAATATCTTGCATTAATTAATCAGCCAAAATATTTTATCGCCTGATCACTTCCAGGAAGTAGGTCCTTATTTTTCATCTCATAGGCTATTTGATCAACAAATTTTTTAATGGTGGGGATGTACGATGAATCAATCTCTTTATTCCTTCCGTCGACCATAACAGCATTTAATTTGATACAAAACTCATTGATCATCTCAATCATTTGCGAGAATGCATTTTGTGAATTTGTTGTGGTCGGAATATCTAATGAAAAAATAATACCCTGTATAAATGCATCACTTTCAATTCTTAATGGTTGCCTGCTTAAATTCATTATTTTAAACATCTTTTCTCCATCAACCTTTGGATCAAAATACCAATGAAAGTCTTTAAATACTCTGATGTTTGCTTTGTTGAAAAAATCTTGAAACGCGCCAAAATGAAATGAGCTATCTGTTTTTGGTTGGACCTTGATCAGGATCGTCTTATTCACCAGGGATTTAAAATCTTTTAATTCGTTTGCCCTGTCAACCATATCTTCGTTTGCTAACCAAATTTGATTAACATCGAGCTGTTCTCTGATTTTTTCAATAAAACCTAAAAAATGATCTTTTACTTCCTCATTTACTTCAAGCTTTCTTGAAATTAACGGTAATGTGAGTAGAATTTGATCGAATAAAAACTCATCATCAAGAGCTTCTCCAGTTGCCCATAAGTCTTCATCTTTTCTTAAATACAATCCCAATCTAAGTTGAGTTAAGTAGTCAGCTACCCCAAGTTCAATTAAAATTCTAGCTGGCTTAGGTTCTTTTAAAGTCAGGCTCACAACAGACTCAAATTTTAAATTTATTTCACTCGGTAAGTTTTTTCTCAAAAATTCAATAGATACATTAGATGAGGAAGATTCATGAACAATATAATTATCTAATTGATCCTCTTCCCTAATACTATTTTGAAATAAGGGGTCTCTTTGGCGTTGCATTGTTTCTGCTTTTTTTTGTTTTTCTCTTATTTTTTTTAATTGGATCCAATTAAAAATAATCATTAAAAAAACAATGCTTAAACCTAAAATTAGTAATGCAATCTGAACATCACTCATGATGGTTGACTCACTTTAGATTGTTGATCCTTACGGACATCATTTAGGTCTACTTCAACAATTCGAGAGACTCCAGATTCCTGCATGGTCACGCCTATAAGTTGTTCGGCCAATTCCATAGTAATTTTATTATGAGACACATACAAGAACTGGGTATTAGATGACATTTCTTTGACCAAATCACAAAATCTTTCAGTATTCGAGTCATCTAGAGGAGCATCAACCTCATCTAATAAACAAAACGGTGCTGGATTTAATCTAAATAATGCGAATACAAGGGCAATTGCAGTTAAGGCTTTTTCCCCTCCTGAGAGCAGATGAATTGTTGTGTTTTTCTTACCAGGTGGTTGAGCGACAATTTGGAGGCCTGTGTCTAAAATTTCATTTCCAAGAAGCTCTAGAACCGCTCGACCACCACCAAAAAGTTTTCTGAAGTAATCATTAAGATTTTGATTCACTTCATTATAAGTCGCTTTTAATTTTTCTCGAGTTTCCCGGTCAATTTTTCCAATTGCCGATTCTAGTGTGGCGCTGGCCTCTGTTAAGTCATCAACTTGTATATTGATGTATTTGACTCTTTCTCTTTCTGTATCAAGCTCAGCCACTGCCGCCATATTTATCGGCCCAATGCGCTCTATTTTTTGATTCAATTTTTCAATTTTTTCAGCGAGAGTTGTTAGCGTTTCATTTTCAATTTGCTTAGTCACTTCATCATCGTGAATTTGATATTGCATGTATTCTTTAACTGAATAATCAAAATCGATTTTCTTTTGCTGTTCATTAAGTTTTTGATTTTGTTGCTGCTCAGATAAAGGGGTTATTTCCTGAACAAGTAAAAGTCTAATTTGCTCAAGTTCACGTAAATTATTCTCACTGATGGCTAATTGATCTCGCTTGGCCTTGAGTAATTTTTCAGCATTATCTTTTTCAATGATGAGTGCTTTAAGGTCATTGTTTAATGATTCATTCAGTTCCGTAAAACGCTCGAGACTATAATCATTTTTTGATTGTGATAATGAATTATACTCATTCGTTAACAGTTCTTTTCTTTCTTTCGCATCACTTATCTTGTTACTGGATAAAGCAAATTGATACTCAATTTCTCGTTTTTGTTTTTCAGCTTCATCAAAAATTCTCTTAGCTTCAGAAAATATTTTTTCCAGTCCTAACTTTGTATTTTCTAATTCAAGCAAGCTTTGTTCATCCGTTGAGTTAGTTACTTCTAGACTCGCAATTTTATTTATTTTTAGTTGCCTGTCATTTTCAATCAGCTGTTTTTCTTGATTAATAGTTTCAATATCCCGATCAATTTGCTTTAATCTTTCATTAGCGGTTTCAAGCTGATGTCTTTGTTTTGCAAACTTGATCTCAATTTCTTTTGCTTGCTTTTCTGATAACTCTCTTTGATCGAGTAAGTCACTCAAATTTTCCTTTGAATTTTCTATACTTGTTCTTAATGAATTGATTTGTGATTGCAAACCTTCGTTATCTTTATTAAGACTATTTTGACTAGCAATTAAATCTTCAATTTTTGCTTTAGTGGCGAAAGTATCAAACTTAATTTGATTGTCGCCATTAATATACTGATAATGTTTGCCATAAATATTTCCGTGGATATCGACTAGACTTTGTCCAAGACTAAGCTGGTCTCTGTATCGTTGAAGTAGACTCATGTCTTCAATCACAAAAACGCCATGCAATAAATCTTCAACAGCACCCTGATATGCACTATCAATTTTAATTAAATGGGTCAGTGGATTAAGCTCACCCAAAGAAGTTTTTATAAAAGTATGTTTAGATGTTTTTAGTAAAGTTATAGCTTGAGCGGGTTTTTCAAAAGCGGAATTCTCTGAAAAATAAGCATTTGACTTTAATCCAATCACAGCATCGAGGGCATTGGTCCATTTGTCGTCAATCTCTAATGTATTTAACAGGCTGGTATTTGCATCAATGTTATTTTGTTGCAACCAGCTGCTGATTTGTTCCTGATTAGAATGAGCTTCCATCAAATTGGTTAATGATTTGATTTCCGCACCAATATCACTTAACTGAGCTTGGAGAGATTGTTTTTGTTCATTCAGATCATCTTCACTTACTTCATAATCTTCAATAATGGTTTTCTGATCAGCGATAGCTAAGTTTAGATCTTCAATTTTTTTATGTAGGAGATCGAGATCATCTTTACCATAATCCTCTGTATCTTTAATAGTCGTCTGTTGGATTTGACGATCATTTAATAAAGCACTCAGTCTGTTTTCAAAATCTTTTAGCTTGGTTTCCATGAAGGATAAAGTATTCTGATCAAGTCTGAGTTGTTCTTTATTGGTTTGAAGTTGGTTCGATTTTTCTGAAAATTGATCTGCGACGGATTTATAATTATGTTCTGATTTTTTATACTCTTCCTGTTTGGCGCTAAATGAATTGCTGTAATTGGATAAATTTACTTCACAGTCTTTGAGATCTTGTTCAAGACCAACAATGTTTTCGTCAAGTTTGATGGTTTCTTCAGCAATTTGTTTTAACCTCTGGTTGCTCTGGTTAATTTGATTCTTTACCCTCTCCTCTTCATTGCGATTCGATTCGATTTTACTTTCAGTCGAGCTGACCTTGGAGCTGACTTCATAAAAATTCGCTTGGATTGGATTGATTGATTCGCTCTCCGTTCTAAAATCTTCGCGAGCTTTTTCTACATTTATTTCAGCTTTGGTGAGCTCTGCTTTTTTTTGCTCGACTTGAATTTCAATTTGTTTCAGCAGTTTTTGTGACTCTTGCCACTGGTGAGCAGCTGATTCTTTTTTTAAATACGCTAATTGTGCTTGGAATAATTTGAGCTCTTCCTTGAAGCTATTATATTTTTTTGCCGCCTCTGCTTGCGCTTCAAGTTTAGTGATCGCCGAATTAATTTCTTTTTCTAGATCCCTCACTCTTTGCAGATTGTCTCGTGTGTCGCGTAAACGAAATTCTGTTTCTTTTCTACGTTCTTTATATTTACTGATCCCTGCAGCTTCCTCCAAGAAGCTTTTTAAATCTTCAGGTTTTGCTTCAACAAGTTGAGAAATGGTATTTTGACCAATAATGGCATACCCTCGAGTTCCTAAGCCTGTTCCATAAAATAAATCAGCGACATCCTTTCGACGAACATTGATGCCATTAATAGAATAAGTTGAGCCTTTATCTTTTTCAATAACTCTTCTCACCGCAATTTCAGAATATTTTGCCCACTCATTGGCAGCTTTGTTTTCTGAATTATCAAATAAAAGTTCAACGCTTGCTCTTGAAATAGCCGGACGCGTGTCTGTGCCATTAAAGATAACTGACTCCATGGATTCGCCACGCAGTTCTTTTGCGGATGATGAACCCAGAACCCACTTTACAGATTCCATGATATTTGATTTTCCGCAACCATTAGGGCCTACTATTCCCACTAACTGTCCTGGAAGGGAGATGGTCGTTGGATCTACGAAGGTTTTAAAGCCCGCTAACTTGATTTGTCTTAACTTCAAATACTTCTCACTATTATTCTATAAGTTACAAAAAAATGTATAATTTCAAAAAAAATTTAAGAGCCACAGCACAACATGAAACTTACAAAACTAGGAAGTAAGCCAACCGCGCAACCAACTAAAGAGTTAGAAACTTTTAGCAATCCAAATCCCAAAGGTGATTTTCACATCCATATGGAAATACCGGAATTTACTTGTTTATGCCCAAAAACTGGACAACCAGATTTTGCTACTCTCTTCTTAGATTATATCCCTGATAAGCATTGTGTGGAACTGAAAAGTCTAAAATTATACATGTGGTCATTTCGAGATGAGGGATGCTTCCATGAGGCTGTTACAAACCAAATTTTAAATGATTTAGTAAAAGCCACCAAGCCAAGATATATGAAATTAACAGCTAAGTTTTATGTTCGTGGCGGCATTTTCACCAATGTTATTGTCGATTACAGAAAAAAGGGATGGAAACCTCAACCTAAGGTTGATTTAGATGTGTTTCCAAGCCAAAATAGCGTTGTTTAGTTAAATGGGGGTATAGCTCAGCTGGGAGAGCGCTTGCATGGCATGCAAGAGGTCAGCGGTTCGATCCCGCTTACCTCCACCAACAAAAGTCTCAATGTAATTACCTTATAAATGTCTTCATTTTTATGTTTTCCTGTGTATATTAATATTAATAAAACCTATTTTTTAATAGGAATTCTTTTTAACTACCTAGAAAAAGTTATTAGGGAGGCATCATGAGTGTATTAGAAAGTTTTAAACAATTAAAAGCCGATGGGAAAAAAATTGTAGTAGTTACTTCCTATGAATACTGGAGCGCAAAAATTCTGAATGAAACAGACGTAGACGGTATTTTAATTGGCGATGATTCATCTATGGTGATTCATGGACATGAAAATACCATGAACTCGGATGTAGAAACGATTGCAATGCATACGCGAGCTGTAAGGAAGGGAGCAAAAGATAAATTCCTTATTGCAGCCATGCCTTTTATGAGTAATCGCAAAGGCTTTAAGGAAGCGATGGACAACGTTGAAATTCTGATGAAGGCAGGTGCAAATGCATTGAAGATTGAGGGGGTGGATGGAAATGAAGAGCTTTATGCTCATCTTACCCAATCAGGCATACCAACAATTGGTCACATTGGCCTCACACCAACACACCATAATGCAATTGGTGGTTTCAAGGCCCAAGGCAAAACCAAGGAAAGTGAACAAAAAATCATCGCAGAGGCTAAACAACTTGAAAAGCTTGGCTGTATATCTATTGTATTAGAGGCAGTGCCCCAACATGTTGGAGCGGCCGTTCGAGATGCTGTTTCAATACCAGTTGTTGGCGTTGGTGCTGGAGTGGATGTGGATGGTCAAGCCCTAGTGCTCCCAGATATGCTAGGATTTTCAACAGATTTTAAGCCCAAGTTTGTGAGGACGTATCTAGATGGAGCTAGCTTGATCAAAAATGCGGTAAATCAATTCGCAGCCGATGTTCATGCAGAAACCTTCCCAGCAGCTGCAGAAACATACGCCCCAGGTAAAGGTCAACTTTAACTGAAACGCATTATAAACTTGTTTTTTTAAAGGGGCTTAACTGCCCCTTTTATCATGGAATTATTTAAATTACAGATATTTAAAAAGAATAGATTCGTCTTGGGGTAACGCAGTGAGTTAAAGGGATATCCAACTCACTCATATCGTCTATAAATTCGCAGGGATCGAATAAACTAATCCCTACCCTGTTTATGTTCATCCCTAAAGAGGCAAAAAAACGATCATAAAATCCTCCTCCATAACCTACCCGGAAGCCTTTCATATCAAAAGCTAAAAGAGGTGTAATGACGAGATCAATTATATTATTACTTTTCCAAACAGGATTGATCGGTTCAGTGATGTTTAAAGTTGTAATTTTTGTTTGGGTATTAGGTTTAAATTCTGCATTTTTTAAGGTCTTATCTTTAAAGTTCGTGACCGGCACCACAACATCAATCTTATTATTCCAACAATATTCAATAATCGGTAAGGTGTTAATTTCCCCTTTGGAATGCATGGGCAAAAAACAATGAATACATTGAGGTTGTATATCACTAATGAGCTCAATGGTATTGTGAATTAAATAAGATGAAACATCGTCAAACTCTGTCATAGAGAACTGTTGACGTTTTTTTAAATAAATCTTTCTGACGGTATCTTTGTTCAAAATAATTTTTAATTAAATGATGAACAAATAATAACAGTTAAAAATTGGCATAGAAAGCAACTGTGCTATGATCAAAGTATTATCTTTTGTCAATGAAGTCTATTTGATAAAATTTAATGCACTGCATTAATATTTTTTTTATACCTCTGTTTTTTTTAATGGTTCAACCTATAATCTCATTGTGCACACAAATTTTATTGCTATGAGATTGATCACGATTTTACTTTTTTTATTCATCACCTCTTGCTCAAATCAACATCAAGATTGGTTGAGTTATGGAAATGATTTATTCAACCAACGGTTTTCAGAGTTGGATCAAATTAATACCTCAAACATAGACCAATTGGATCTGGCCTGGCAAATTCAAACCGGGACTAAGTCTTCTTTTCAAGCAACACCTCTGGTTAAGAATGGTGTGATGTACATATCCCTCCCCTTTAATGATGTGATCGCTGTAGATGCCAAAACGGGTCAAGAAATTTGGCGCTACAAGCACGACCGGAACAAAGATTGGCCGATGTGCTGCGGTCCCGCCAATCGGGGTTTAGGTTTACAAGGGAATCAGTTATTCATGGGAACAGTCGACGCTCGTCTGATATCCCTGGATGTTAAAACTGGAAAAAAATTGTGGGATGTAAATGTGGTCAACAATACAGTCACCACAGAGACCATTGAAAATTTAGGAACCCATAATCCACTTAAAGAAAATTTTGTCAGCGGTGGTACAGGTGTGGGCATGAACATGGCTCCAGTAATCTTTGACGATAAAGTTTTCATTGGCATCACCGGGGTGGGTTATGGCTTACATGTTGATCAAGATAAAGATGCTCCACTTGGTTCTGTGGTTGGCGTAAAGGGTCAATTTGGTCGCCCTGGGTTTCTAGCAGCTTTTGATATTAAAACAGGAAAAAAAATATGGCAGTTTGATACCATCGCGTCAACCGGATGGGAAGGTCAGATGAAAAATGAAACAGATGACGGAGTTCCGTTGAATCGAAATATCGAAAAAGAAAAAGCGTCACTGACAAGATACCCAAATGCGGCTAAATTTGGCGGCGGCTCTGCATGGACCACACCCGCGATTGACGCCGAAACCAACACCCTCATTTTTGGGATTGGTAACCCTTCCCCACAAATGAATGGCGATAGTCGCCCAGGGGATAATTTATACACCGTGTCCATTGTGGCTTTAGATGTTAATAGCGGTGAAAAAAAATGGCACTATCAGCAAGTTCCTCATGATTTATGGGGTTATGACGTGGCCTCACCCCCTGTAATTTTTGAAAAAACCATCAATAACAAACGTGTTAAGGTGGTTGGGCAAGCTGGAAAGACGGGTTGGTTTTACATGAATGAATTAACTACAGGACAATTGATCGCTAAATCAGAAGCATTTGTCCCACAAAACAATATGTTCCAAAACCCAAGCGAAGATGGGGTGGTTATTTACCCAGGGATTTTAGGTGGATCGAATTGGTCTCCGGTGAGTATCGCCAAAACTGATAATCTCGCCATTGTGTCTGCCCTTCATGCCCCCATTAAATATCAATTGCATAAGAAAAATAAACAAAACACAACCGAATTTACCAGCTCAGAGCCTGTAGATGGTGAGCAGTATGGTCTACTTTCTGCCATTGATCTTAATAAGGGAAACATTGCCTGGAGCTACAAAACCGAACAGCCTCTGATTGGGGGAAGCTTATCGACTAAAGGTGGGTTAACCTTTTTTGGCGAAGGCAATGGTGACTTTAATGCCGTTGAATCTAAAAGTGGAAAACTCTTGTGGTCATATCACCTCGAGGCCGGGGTAAATGCACCCGCTATTTCTTATCAAATTGAGGGCAAACAGTACATTGCTGTCGCCGTCGGTGGCAATAAAATATTTGGATTCAAGCAGGGAGATTACATCTCCGTATTTTCCATAGACTAAATCAAAGATTACTGGGTGTCAGGGACAAACTTAAGAACAGCGCTATTGATGCAGTACCTTTTCCCTGTGGGCGGAGGTCCGTCATCAAACACATGCCCCAAATGAATACCTGAGCTGGCGCTCACCACCTCAACGCGCATACCGTCATCCTTAAAATCCAAGGCTCCAGGCATTGGATCAAAAAAGCTTGGCCATCCTGTGCCGCTGTCAAATTTAGCATCACTACGGAATAACTTTGCGCCACTCAATGGATCCACATAATAACCTGGTTCTTTATTGTCGAGTAAAGATCCAGTAAAGGGATATTCAGTACCATTCTCAAAAGCAATTTTTCGCTGTTCGGGGGTCATAATTTGCTGTCCGTACCACGCCCAAAACCGCTTTACATCACCGTCATAACCTGTGTAGCGTGAAACTTCACGTCCTTGGTCAAACATCACCAGCGTGGGTGTGGCAAATATTGGCTCATTTAAAGCAAATTGTTCAGAAGAATTAAAATCTAACGTGTGTTGCAAATGCACATCAGCAGACCAAGTATCAGCAATGTCTTGCTTAAATTTCATACACGCCCCGCATCCTTTGGCTTCGAACATGACTAAGGTTAAGTGGTTCACTGAATTATTTGTCATTTCTGGAGAATTCACAGGTTTTTCCTTTGCAATAGAAAACAAACTTATGACTATCAGGACAATGCCTAAGCCAAAATATTGTATATCTCGAATCATAATATTGTTTAAAAAAGATATTAATTTCGTATGATGATATTAAATTTTAAAAGTTCTATTTATATAAAATATTGTTATAAAACATATATATATATTATATTTATTAAGTAGTTTATAAGTAAATATGGGTTTATTAATTGTCGATTTAATCATTTTCAAGTAGGCTGAGTATAATGCACTCATTTAATTTTGATAAGCCCATCAATCGCTTGCAGACCGACTCGGTCCGCTGGGACAAGTTCGATCCACATATTATTCCATTGTGGGTCGCCGATATGGATTTTGCCTCCCCTGCTTGCGTGATTGAGGCTCTTAAACAGAGAATGAATCATGAAATCTTTGGCTACACGCATGCCCCAGAGGACCTTAAAGAACACATCGCAACGTATTTAGCAGTGCAGTACCAATGGAAAATTGAGCCCGAATGGATTGTGTTTGTGCCCAGCTTGGTTTCTAGTCTTTACTCGCTGGCCAAGAACTTGACCGACCCGCAGTCCCATATTCTCACCCTGCAACCCGTTTATCATCATCTGTTGCATGCAGCACAACATTCTGGCAGAGACTACAGTCAAATTCCCCTCAGCACTCAGGACTATCGGTTGGTTTTAGATCCTCAGTCGATTTCAAGCAGCGTAAAAAGCAACAGTGAATTATTATTTTTTTGCAATCCCCATAACCCGGGGGGAGCCGTGTATACACGTGAAGAGTTAACTCAGATAGCCAAAGTGTGTGAGCAACACGACCTTATCCTCTGTTCAGATGAAATTCACTGCGGGATGGTCTATCCCGGCCAAATACACACACCCATAGCATCGATATCTGAAGATGCCGCTGAGCGAACGATTACCTTAATGTCTATGAATAAAACCTTTAATATTCCTGGGGCAGGATTGGCGTGGATGGTGTGTAAAAATAAGGAACTTAGAAAAAGGGCGACGAGGGATTTGGGCACCCTGATACCGGATCCTCAAATATTTACTTACATTGCCACTCAATCTGCCCTGCTCCATGGCGAGCCTTGGCGACAAGCGCTCATGGATTACCTTGCCAGTAATCGACAACTATTAAAAACGGTGATGGGCGATCTACCCCAGCTGCGTTTATATCAGATGGAGGCCAGTTACCTGGGTTGGATATCATGTGAACAATTAAAGTTAGATGACCCTAGTGAATTATTTTTAAACCATGGAGTGGCCCTACAGCCAGGATACATGTTTCAGCAACCGGATCATGTGCGGATCAATATTGCCACCCCAAAAGACACCCTTAACGCAGCTCTTTCAAGAATACGCGAGTCATTAGTAGGATTCTAGTTCTCGTTAGCGCTGACGCTTGTCGCTCAAAATGGAAGCGATTAACGAAATGGCCCCCATCGTCGACAAGTAATAGCCCACATATTCAAAACCATAATTATTTGCTAACCACAGGGCAATGAATGGAGCAAACGAGGCTCCTAAAATTCCGGCTAAGTTAAATGACAAAGACGCTCCAGTGTAGCGCACGTTAATTGGAAACATATTAGACAGGACTGTGCCTAATGGTCCATAGGTAAACCCCATTAACGCCATACCCAAGCTCAACAAGATGAAAACACCAACCCCTGGAATATGAATTAAAGGCTGTAAACACAGGCCAAAAATCACGATAAATAAAGAAGCAAAAATCATCACCAGTTTTGGATTCAATTTATCCGCCAATACAGCAGAGATCGGGATAAACAGTGCAAAAAAGAAAATCGAATAGAGTTGAATAATCAGGAAGGCATCCTCAGTATAATTTAAATGCTGAATCGACCACCCGGCCACAAACACGGTCATTAGATAGAACAATCCGAACGTCGCCACACCTGAAAAGGTTGCAATCAATAATGATTTTTTTTGATGCTGAAGAATCCCTGACATTGGAATGTGTGCTTGTATATTTTGTTTTTTGCTGGCTGCTAAAAATTCAGGCGTCTCGGTAATTTTTAAACGCACGTACAAACCTAGTCCTATTAATAATGCACTGGCAATAAAAGGGATTCTCCATCCAAAAGTCAAAAAATCTTCATGCGACAAAGTTTCTGTTAAGAATAAAAAGACTCCTCCAGAAAGTAATAAACCCAGAGGGGCGCCGAGCTGAGGGAACATCCCATACCAAGCCCTTTTCCCTTTCGGTGCATTTTCAACGGCTAAGAGCACCGCTCCACCCCATTCACCGCCCAAGCCAAAACCTTGGCCAAAACGACATAGCACAAGAAGCATCGGGGCAATGATGCCGACGCTGTGGTAACTTGGAAGGAATCCAATCATGATGGTGGATAAACCCATGGTGAGCAAGGCGGCAACCAAAGTCGCTTTGCGCCCAATCTTATCTCCATAATGACCAAAAAAAGCTGAGCCTAAGGGCCTTGCAAAAAAAGCAACCGCAAATGTGGCCAGAGATTGCAACATTTGTGTCGCTGGAGTTGATTCCGGAAAAAACAGATGAGGAAAAACCAAAATGGCTGCATTGGCATAAATATAAAAATCAAAAAATTCAATGGTTGTCCCTGCTAAGCTGGCAAATAATACGGTCGTTTTTGAGTTGGGAGATTGGCTCATGATGAATATGATTTAAAAAATTGATATTTGCATGATAACTTATTTTAATAACATCTCCCTTTTGTTTTTTATAAACCCTGTATCATGAAAAGATCTTTTTTTTGGATAACCCCATGCAGACCGTTGAACTCATATT
>Ga0181603_10002125_pt1 | contig 16064 bp, 19 predicted proteins | sample 041ome_13_FD_148633 | JGI IMG/M metagenome (GOLD analysis project Ga0181603, IMG submission 148633) | Coastal salt marsh microbial communities from the Groves Creek Marsh, Skidaway Island, Georgia - 041409US metaG (spades assembly) | ecosystem: Environmental > Aquatic > Marine > Intertidal zone...
TGCCTAGCGCTGTATCTCATATCACAAAAGAACTTGGGGAACTAAAGCAGCTGATACTCCAAAAGCACACTCAGACCTCAAGCCCTCAGCAAGACAGACTATTGAACACGAATGATGCTGCTATTTTTTTAAACCTTGCTGTATCCACCATTTATAACCTCTCCAGCAAAGGAGAGTTGCCAGTGATGAAAAGAGGTAAGAAGCTATACTTCTCAACTACGGATCTTACCGACTACATCAGGCAGGGACTTAGAAGGTCTAACGACCAGATAGAGACGGATGCAATCGAGCATCTGAGTCAAATTAAGCTCAGGAGTACACACACTTCCAGCAAGTATTAATATTTAATATTTTACAATGGAACTCGTTTACTCCACTGATAACGGGGGTTCTGAAAAGACTACCCGTCCACTAATGGTATATATATGATAATAGTATATCCTACAATACAGATAATACATCTAGTAGTTACAGTAGTATTAATGTCGTAGACATAACATGTAACCCTGATTTAGTAATTAATTGGATTACTAATAATGGAAAGGCAAAAGGGTTTTCCCAATCCTTCAACGAAGACAAGGTTGCCTTTTCAAACTACATCCAGCGGATGTACAAATTCAAGCCGTTTGAAGGGGTGAAAATCGTAGAAGACTATGAGGATGCTTATTTGATTTCGGTTTTGTCATTACCGCTAGATAAATACCCAAACCAATCTATGATGATGCGTGTGGCAGATGTGAAAGCACAAAGCCAAGCAAGCACTTTTCTTAATGGCTCAAATATTACCATGGATATCGTGATGTCCACATCAGAAACAGAAACATCAGAGGGTATAAAATCTTCTACTGTAACCATGATAGAAAGTATTAAGCAAAACGCATCTGGCTTTGTAAAGGCATTGGAGTTGCTCAGCAATTTCGAAATAGATAACGGTGATAGAATGCTTTTTATCTACATGAAAAAGATGGATTGAGTAATTTCGTCTTAAACACTATACATCATGAACTTACAAATTCTTCAAGTCATACTCGGCATTCTATTGCCACTTTTATTATTGGCTTTATTGTTCAAGTCAATCAAAATTGTACCTCAGTCAAAGGTTTTTTTGATAGAGCGATTTGGTAAATACACCAGATCTCTTAAAGCAGGATTGAATTTAGTTGTGCCATTTCTAGACAATGTATCTTTCAAGGTAGATATTTTAGAAAGGCAGTTAGATCCCTTCGTGATTTCTGTTGTAACGCGAGATAACGTAGAAGTTGACGTTAAAACAACGGTTTTTTATCGCATTGTTGATGCAGGCAAAACCATGTATCGCATTTCAAACCTAGACCAAGCAGTAAAAACTACGGCAATTTCTGTTATTCGCTCCGCAGGAGGAAAACAAGAATTAGATGATTTACAGTCGAGCCGAGAATCAATGTCCTTAGAGATATCAAACAATCTTGAGCAGGCTTCTGAAGTTTGGGGAATAGAGATTACCCGAACAGAAATCATCGATATCATAATTGATGAGCAAACCAAAGAGTCGCAGCGTCAACAATTGAATGCAGAACGCGAACGTAGAGCCAGAATTGCAATTGCCGAAGGGGAGAAAAAATCAATTGAATTGGAGTCGGATGCACTGTATTACAAATCTGTAAAGGAGTCTGAATCGGAAAAAATAAAGGCTGATGCTGATTCTTACGCCATTAAGGCAAGGGCAAGGGCTAATGCAGAGCAAATAAAATTGATTTCTGAGCAGCTTAAAGATGGAGGACAGGCCGCTGCTGAGTACGAAGTACTTTTAAAACAAGTTGAAGGATTAAGTAAAATTGCAGCCTCGCCATCGTCAAATACACTTATTATTCCATCAGATATTACGAAGACGTTAGGTAGCATTTCTACCGTTTTTGATATTTTAAAAGGTGACAAAAAACCATGACTTGGTTGTTCTATTGGGAGTTTTGGATGAGTTCAGGGATGGTTCTTCTTATTCTTGAGTCAATGGAAGGCTCTTTCAATTATTTTCTTCCATTGAGTTTGGGTTCTTTTTTCACGGGAGCAATTGTATTTCTCTTTCCAGAGCTGACATGGAAGTGGATTTTGTTCGCACTTGCGTTTTGCTCAGTTGCTTCGTTCATGGGTTTAAAACTAGTCTTGAAAAAAAAGGATGATAAGGACATTAATGATTATTGAATTGAAAGATTTGGCGGTTCTTCTTGGCTTATCTATGAGGAGGAATTGCAAAGCAATTTACCACGAACCGCATTAGATATAAGCATTCAAGAGCTTCTGAATATTCATGTTGATGGTAGGAATGAAGCCCCAGCGCCCCACAAGTTCATTGCTCTTTTAGCTATTCTTAAAACTATCGAAGAGAAAAATATAAAAGACAATAAAATCGAAATCAACCTGGAGCTTGATGGTCTTTTTAAAGAAATATGGAAGAAATACGATAGGGCGACAGATGGTCGTGATCCAAACCTTTCGATGCCTCTGAAATCATTGTGTAGGGATACTATAATCGATTTACAAGGTGTTGATTGCCAGGATAGAAAGCCTACCGATTACAGGTCGATTAACGCCTTGATGGAATCTTGCAATGAGCTCTATATTCGAAAAGATTTTTGGTGGCATTTTTCACATCAAGACTCGCGAACTAGAATTCGTCAAGCTATTTTGAAATTGCTGGAAAGGCGTTATGGTTAGTATCTTTCGAAAAAGGTTAGCACAAGTATAAAGCTTGATTTATTTAAAGCATCATCTTTAAGGAGACCCTCTGGAATCAATTTTAGTGAATGCGTCTTTACAGACTATACTGGTGAATATGGGTAGTATAAATTGTGTCCTAGCTTAGACTTATCTTTTTGGAACAACGAATTCCGCTAAGAATAATAAAAAGCCCAAATAGTGCACAGCGCTATAGGCTTGATCCATTTCACGGCCAAATACTGGTCCACCGACCAGAGGGAGGTAATCCAGTTCAATTCAATCGCGCTAAGAATAATAAAAAGCCCGAATAGCGCAGCTCTATAGGCTTGATCCAATTCACGGCCAAATACTGGTCCACCGACCGCAGGGAGGTAATCCAGTCCAACTCAATCGCGCAGAATGATAAAAAGTCCGAATAGAGCGCAGCTCTATAGGCTTGATCCAATTCACGGCTAGACACTGGTCCACCGACCGGAGCTTACTCCTTTGGCCAAACCGACCCTCTAATTCTTAGGATTATCATCTCCTCCGAGCCGTTCAGCTCCACAGAGATTGTTTTATTGATCGGTCCTATTCTTCGCGAGTCATAAATGCCTTTTATTTCACCTGATTCTCCGGGCTCGATGGCTTCTCGTGGCCATTCTGGAACTAAACAACCGCAACTCGACCTGACCTTCATAAAATAGAATGCCGTGTCGCCCACATTGCTGAAGGGAAAGTGGAAGATGGCCTTTTCGCCTACGTCCATGCTGTCTTTTGTCTGAAGCAAATAATCGAATGCAATTCGGTTTTGGATCGTGTCTTGCGCGATCACGGTTCTTTGTGACAACCCTGTGATTAACAAGACAATGAATATTCTAGTTCCTAATTGCATTATGCTAAATTGCATGATCCCCAACTATAATGCATGTCGGTTAACTTGTGGGTAACAATGGATTTTTGGAATATTGACTCGAAGCATTACTTTTAAGGCAAATCTCATCCTATGAAGCACTTTACTCTAATTGTTATACTATTTTCTGTATTCTCCTTGGCTCAGGCGCAAAACTTCAATTACGATACAACTACTCATTTTTCGATTTACGAGGAGGCTGGCGGAACCTATAGCATGAGTGTGCATTTTTTACCATTTGATTCATCTGACATTACATTTAAATGGAAAACCGTAGAAAACACCTTGAGTTCAGAATGGAGCATGTCACTTTGTGATTTTCCAAATTGCTTTTTTGAAATTCCTGACTCTGCTACCATGTGGCCGATCACAACCGCTCAATTCGAATCTGGTACCCGAGGGTTTTTCACCTTGCTGGTTTCAACGGACGATACAGCCAGAGTTGGATCTTTGAGTATATACGTTTATGATTCAACGGATGTGACGATTGGTGATACCATTCGCTGGGATGTGGAGACATACGCGGTAGAGGATACTACGGATACAGTGACCAGTGTGAGCTCTGTGATTGCGGAGGATATTGAGGTTTTTCCCAACCCAACAGAACAATACTTGAACATTAGAGCTTCTTTAATTCAAAGTGTGGAGTTATTCGACTTATTGGGTGCTCAAGTCATGAAAAGAGGCGCAATAATGAACGATAAATTTACCATCGATCTGAACGAGTTTCCATCGGGCATTTATATGTTGTACGTATCTACGGAAAACGGTTCATATACCGAGAAAGTAGTCAAACGATAAGGCATTGTTCAAGGCTATCCTTTGTCGGTTAATCATTCTGTGGTCGGCTTTTGTTGGATGCGATGCACGAGCTCAAGAAGTATTTCAGAGACTATACATCAACTCAGGGGAATATACCGCTGTTGATAGTGCGCAATTTCCATTTTCAGCTTTTAATGCAACGCCTCAGTTTTTTCCTGAGAATGTTCGAATCTCGATTAATGCAGGAGAAACGCTGAAAGTTCGAGTCGTTAATAACGATTCAGTAAACCACGCATTTCAGATCAAAGACAAAACGACTCAAGTGGGCATTGCACCTGGAGACTCCATTTTAGTCACTGCTGTTTTTGACACCGGAGATGAAGTATTCATCTACCATGATCCAATGGATTATCCGCGTTTGACGGCCCTTGGATTGGCGGGCTTGATTCATGTGAAATCTAATTCGAATTCAACATTTTATTGGAATGTCAAGGAGTTTCAGAAGGAGTGGGCGACACAGCACGCATTGGGGAATCCTGTGAATTGGAGCGATTATTATCCTGACTACTTCACCATTAATGGGCGCAGTAATCCGAACATCAATAACGATGCTGTTGCACGAATTGTGGGTGGAGTAGGAGAGACATTGAGAGTGGTTATTGCAAACACAGGGCAAAGTATTCATTCCTTACATTTTCACGGCTATCATGCGGAGATCATTTATTCCAGTGAAAACTCCCAGCACGAAGGTCGCTCCAAGGACACTTTCCCCATCAAACCTATGGAGTCCTTAATCTTGGAAATAGTGCCCGATAAACCGGGTGAGTATCCAGTGCATGATCATAATTTGGTCGCGGTATCGGCTGGAGGTATCTATCCTAATGGTATGTTTTTAACCATGCTCATCCAATGAGAGCGTTACTATGCATATTGCTCATTTGTTTTGGAACAACCTGTTTAGCGCAGGATCCTATTCAGCTTATTGGACGCAATACTGGTAAAAAGCTATTGTCAGATGGTAATGAGATTAGAACCTTCGGTTTTGCTCAAGAAATTGGTGAAAACCCTGGGGTTCCAGGGCCAAGCCTTGAGGTGATTGAGGGTGATTCTGTGGTAATAGATTTTTGGAACATATCTCAAGGTGCTCCCCATACGATCCATTTACATGGATTGGACGTAGATCAACAGAATGATGGAGTGCCGCACCTATCCTTTGAAGTGCATCATATGGAACATGGTTTTTATCGCTTCAAGGCACCTCATCCAGGCACATATTTATACCACTGCCACGTGGTATCAAGCATTCATGTGCAAGCTGGAATGTTTGGATTATTGATAGTACGACCTGCAGTAGGTGACAATTATACTTGGGAGGGTGGCTACAACTACTGGTATGAATCATCGCTCTTGATGTCAGAGATTGATACCAATTGGCACCACGATTCCGTCTTGTTGCATGACTATGATACAAACATGTCTCATCATCATGTTCGTATTCCAAAATATAAGCCTCAGCATTTCCTAATAAATGGCTTGGCCGAGCAGCAATTAGATGACTTGACAATACGAGGTGTTAATGACGGAAACCTCTATTTGCGCTTGTCGAATATTGGTTATTTCGGGAATCGAATCATATTCCCTTCGGGACTTAATGCTAGAGTCATAGACTCAGATGGTCGACCACTACCCGTGGAAGAAGTTACGGACACATTGGAAATATTGCCGGGTGAGAGATATGGCGTATTAGCTGCGCCAGATTCAGCATTTATGGATAAAGTCATTGTTCAGTATTTCAATTTGAATACTGGAATCGTTTTGAATGAGCAATATGTGAATGTCAATATTGAAGATGCCGCTGGAATTAAGGAAAGCTCAAAAGAAGTGGTTCGGATCTATCCAAATCCAGCTACTAGCTCGCTAACCGTTGAAGTGGGGCTTCAGGAAGCAGAGATTCAGATTGTTGACTCTCAAGGGAGGTTAATATTAGAAACTAGCGTCACGGGATCAGAATCATTTGATATTCGGAATTTACCTTCTGGTGCATATATCCTTTCCTCTCGTACAGCTTTGGGCATCGAAAATCATCCGTTTATTAAGCCATAAAAAAAAGCCCCATCGAGATTCGACAGGGCTTTTCATATTTAGTTCAAAAAGTGGATTACCACTTCTTTGCTCTAGGCTTCTCTTCAGCTTTCTTTACAACGATTTCTCGTCCGCGTAGTGAACTTCCGTCCAATTCGCTCATAGCGTTCATAGCATCTTGATCGTTTTCCATTTCTACAAAACCGAATCCTTTAGATCGGCCAGTATCGCGGTCAGTTACAACATTGCAAGAGTTAACAGTTCCGTATTCTTCGAACACAGTTTGAAGAGCATCGCTGCTTACTTCATAATCTAATTTGGCGATAAATAATTTCATCTTAAGTAATTAATAAATTGTTGAGTCTATTGTTAAAAAGACCGGTGGACAGCGACTCAATGCCCCTCGGCCTATGTTATTAGTTTACGAATGTCAGTGCTACTCCCGTTTTGCCGGCACGTCCTGTGCGACCAATTCGGTGAATGTAGCTATCATAGGTCATTGGTAATTGATAGTTGATCACGTGGGTGATGTCATTAACATCGATTCCTCGTGAAGCAACATCCGTTGCTACCAACACCTTTACATATCCATGTTTGAAAGCGTTCAAGGCATTTTGACGTGCATTTTGACTCTTGTTGCCATGAATGTCGTCAGACTTGATGCCGGCTGCGTTCAGCTTTGCACAAAGCTTTCTCACTTGGTGTTTAGTTTCTTCAAAAACCAGCACCTTCTCATAGTTTTCTTGTGAAACCATGTTTAGCAACACCTGAAATTTGTCTTCTCCTTGAGGTACCCGCACCACATCTTGACTGATGTGGTCGTTGGTCTTTTCGCCTGAGCTTACCTTGACCGTTAGCGGGTTGGTTAGGACTTCATTGATCATCGACTCCTGCTTTTTATCCAGTGTAGCACTGAATAGCAAGGTATGATTTCTGTTTTTCATTCCAGCTATGATTTGCTTCATGTCCTTCACAAATCCCATGTCTAGCATGCGATCAAATTCATCTAGAATGAGCGTATTGAAACGAGATAGATTGATGGCTCTTCTTTGAACGAGATCTAGCAGTCTACCTGGAGTGGCAATAACGATATTGCTATCGCGTCTGGCGTTTTTAAGGTCAGTGTTGATGTTGGTTCCACCGATGTAGCTTGCGCTGTAAAGACCCATTCCTTTGGTCATGCTCTTGAATTCATCTTCTACCTGCATCGCTAGTTCGCGCGTTGGAAGCAGGATGAGAGCAAAAGACTTCTTTCTATGGATTTGTAAATCTTCGATAATTGGAATGAGGAAAGCAGCTGTTTTACCAGTTCCAGTCTCAGCGATTCCTAGTATATCTCTTTTATCTAATAGATACTCGAGGGACTTGTCTTGGATTTCGCTTGGTCGTTCGTAGCCCTTTGCTTTGAGGCACGCCTTAAGTTTATCGCTAATAGGTAGTGAGTCGAATGTTCGTTCGCTTTTGTATTCAACGACTTCTTTTCCTGATGCTTCTTTTACTAATTGCTCTGGTTTCAACGGTGAAACCATCTTCTTTTTTGGAGCTCTGTTACGAAATTGATTAGATCTTGGTCGACCGGAATTGTTGCCTCCAGTACGTGGGCGTTTTTCTTGAGTATTGTTCATGTATTGATTAATGATTCTCTCCGCTCCATCCCATTAGGATATTTTTAAGCGGGATATTCGATCAGCTTGGCAGAAGTCAATGTCATTGACATGCTGATCAATGCTCTGTGGAGCATCTAATAAAGTGAGAGGTTGGAAAGAATGTAGTTTGAAATTTGAATTTGGCTTAAAATGCTTAGCCGATTCAGAAAGTTTTGGGGATGTTCCGAAAAATTAAAGTTGGAACCACCGAGACAAAAAGTCTGCTAAGAATATGGCGCAAAGGTAAGGGAATAAGTATTGGTTTTACATTAAAGGTCATTGAGGTCAATAATAAATGGTGATTCAGTAATTAATAAACCTACCTTGACGCACATTCCAAAGTCAAATTCGAGGCTGGAATAACCCCAATCATACATGAAGTATTCAAAAAGAGAAGTACCTGCAAATGCGGGCAACTGGTATGTACAAATAGGCAGATTAAAGCGAATATATCCAGCGTTGACTTCAAAGGACCTGAACTTTGAACAAAGTCAGAGACAGGATATGGTAGAGGCATTGAGTGCTACTTTAGGCGTTACGAATGATGATATTCTGGATGTCATGTATAGAATAAAGTTGGAGGCATAACCGATTCGGATAAATACTTAGTTTAGGTCTGGATATTTCAATTTAGCGATGTTTCTTTGGCGCTGGTGAATAAGCTTATCCAGTTTTTAAGGCATTTTTTTCGGTCTAAGACTCGACACGGAACGCATTCTCCATTTGTCTATGCGCTGATAGATCAGTGCATCTATCAAAGTATAGAGATTCCAACTGAGGTTAGGGTGAATTTCGAAAAGCTTAAAAAAGATGTGCGCAGTTTCACCGGTTTAGATCACGGAAAAGGAATAGAGATAACATATAGCATAGGTGATTTGGCGAAGAAATCTGCGAGTCAAGATTTTGAGTCCATGCTCATCGCTCGACTTGCGAGGTATCACAACTTAAAATCATTATTAGAACTGGGATCAAATTTGGGTAAGACTTCAGCTTATGTTGCATCTGCCAACCCTCAATTGAATGTGCTGGGAATAGATGGCAATGAAGCATTGGCATCCTTTGCGATGAAAAATTTCCAAACTCTTTCGATCAAGAACGCAGAGATTAAAGCCACAACGTTTACTGAGTTTTTTCAAACCAATAGCAGGACGTTCGATATGATATTCATTGATGGAGATCATCGGTATCAGCGCACACTCGATAATTACGAATCTTCTAAGAAGGTCCTGAAGGGAGAAGGGCCAATTGTCTTACACGACATCTATTGGAGTGATGGAATGAACGAGGCATGGGAAAAAATAAAAGCCGATAATGACGCCACGGTCACCATCGACTTATTCTTTTTTGGATTGGTATATTTCAGAAAGGGGCAAGTCAAAGAGCACTTTGATATTCGCTTTCCGCGAAATCCTATGAAACTTTTACTTTGACTTTTCCTTGGTTTCTTCTTTTTCCTTTTTTTCTTGAATCAAATGGTCTAGGTATTCGCCCATTTGCTCTGGCATCAACTTAGTAGCAATGATTTTCTTGTTTTCATCCAATAGATAAACCTTTGGAGTACTGAAAATATCATACGTATCTCGAAAGTTTAGACTCTGCAGTGTTGTTTCGCGTTTTCGCATCAATTCCTGAGCATTGGCATTGATCTCTGGATTGTCACTCACATTGATCCAAGGCAATTCATTTTTCTTGATGTACTTCTTCCAATCCTTGTTTTCAAATTCGGTACCCACAGCATATACCTCCACACCTTTGGTTTTGTAGAGCTCATAGAACTCCTTAAGCTTTGGAGTAACCTTCTTACAATGTCCACAGCCACTGTCCCAGAAGTATAAGACTGTGTAGTTTGCTTGAATCTCATATAGCTGACGCCATTTGCCTAAGGTGTCCATTAGAATCAAATCGGGAGCATACTTGCCTATGAGCAATGGTTCCATTTTAGATACACGTTCGCAAAACTCTTCTCGTTTCTTTTCGCTCAACCACCAAGCCTTATCAGGGCAGTAATAATTCATTCCCATGTGAACCAATACGGCTTCCATTCCCATGATCTTGGAATCTTCATACTTACTTGTGATGTGGTGCACCACGTATTTGTAAGTTTCTTTGTTGCCATTGGTTCGTTTTACCAACGCATCAGCTTCTTTAATGATGCTGTCAGGTGCTTGTACCACCAACTTAGTGATGTAATAATTAAGTTTATTGTGTAAAACGGGTGTTCTCAATAATCGTTCATCAGCAAAGTCGACATCCTTTAAGTATTGAATTTTAAATTCCTTGTATCTCAATCTCTGACGCTCGTCCTCATCCTTGACTTCGTTATATTCAGGAACATCTGGCTCTGCGGAAGCTTTAAATACCTTTGATATTAGGAAGTCTGGATTGTCCTCAATGAATTTCAATTTATAAGTGATTACCTCTTTATCTAGCGCTCCTAATTTGTCTTCAACAGCTTTTTTGTCTTTCAGTTTGGCGCCCTCGCGTTCCTTCTTGAGTTTCTCAACTTCTTTGGTTTTACCATCGATGTAACCCAGATATTCATAGAACTTCTTGTTTTCCTCAGAAGTTTTCACCTTCATGGAATTCACAAAGTCACCAGCTTTTGTTTCCATTTCGATTTTTGGCTCATTCACCACAAACTCGAAATATGATTTCTTATCCGATAGAATAATGGAATAGATCCCACCCATGATGGAGTCTCCTTTGAAATGCAATACACCATCAGGAGTGAACGTGGCGGTATCGAAGTAATATTGTTTGCTTCCGTAATAGTTTGCCATGTATGCCACACTATCAGTAGAATCACTCAAATTGGTGATTTTGAAGGTGTAGTCATAAGAGGGCATGCGCTCTTGAGCGATGGTTGATAGGGAAATTAGAAGGATCGAAATCAGTGTATAAACTCGGTTCATTCCGTAAGTTAATTTAATTGGCTGTAAAGCAATTCAAAATTGATATGTGACAAAAGTCCTTTTAACATGGTTTTAACAGCCGTTTATTTGTATTGCTTTGGTAGACTTAAAAACAAAATAGAACGTCTTATGGTTTTGAGAAATATGCTATACAATAACAGACTCTTACTTATTTCAGCAGTTGCATTGCTGAGTGTTAATTCATGTAAAAATGACGGATGTGATGATCCGCTCGCGTTTAACTATGATAAAGATGGTACAAGCAGCGAGACTTGTATCTACGAACCTAAGCAAGTTTCGTTCAAAGTGACACCAGTTTATGATGGTTTGGCCTTCAATGCTGAGGATACACTTGATATTGACGATGGACGCAATATCGTGATAAGTTATTATGGTGCTTATCTCTCCAATCTCTCATTCAAAGAAGAAGCGGAAGAAGACTACATCGCGTGGGGAGAAAACGATGTAATGCTGGCGAAGGAAGGGCAGTTATCGGTCGAAGGCCTTTATCTCAATAGAAGTGAAATCACGGGTTTTAAGTTTGACATTGGAGTTGATACGGCCATTTATAATGGAGATCCAATGGATACAAATCAAGTTTCAACAAACAGTCCATTAGCAATACAGATTCCTTCCATGTACTGGGGTTGGGCTGGTGGCTATCGCTTTATTTCTGTTGAAGGCATGGTGGATGTTTCTGCTGCTAAAGACGGTTCTCAAATGATGGATTTCGCTTTTCACTGTGGATTACCCGCTAATCTGAAGACAATGACGTTCGAAGATGAAGCAATCGATGTAGTTGGAAATAAAATCAACCTTGAGTTGGAGATGGAATTGAAAACTCTTTTTGAAGGAATCGATTTTGAAAATGATGATTTGGTGATCCATGATGGAGCACACCCAGTGACAATAAAAATGATGAACAACGCTATTAACGCTTTTGAACTTAAGTAAAAACATATACATACTTGTTCTTTTCGCTCTTTTTGGCTGTAAGGAAACAGTACCGCCTTTTGAACCGGTTGAGCTAGACCCAAAAGTGGTTTTACACTTCTCTGTTGTCAATAATGGAGAAGTGATAGAGATTGGCGACAACTTCACAGACGCTGATAACTGGAATTTGACACTCAAAACACTCAAGTTTTATCTTGCAGATATTGCCTTGGTAAGTGGTAGCGAGGAAACTGCATTATCCGAGGTAGAATTGGTGGATTTAAGCGGAAGTGAAGCTACTAACTTTAACAGATCTTATACCTACATCATTCCAAAAGGCGAATACAATCAGTTAAAAATGTCCATTGGATTGCCAGGTGATTTGAACGCTACTGACCCTACGACTATGCCTGCAGACGATCCTTTGAGTTTGCAAGGAGGTATGTACTGGGATTGGGCAACGATGTTTGTTTTCGTGATGATGGAGGCGGGCATCGATACAAATTTTGATGCTGCAATGGATGCCAATATCGCATTTCACACTGGGTTAGACACTCTGTTTAGACCTGAGCAATCCTACCCAATGACCTTTGATATTCCGGCTTATGCTAAGGATACCCTATTTGTAGATGTAGATTGGAATATGATTTATCACCCGATGGAAGGAACGCCTATCGATCTTAGCACTACGCCATTTTTTCATGCAAATGTGGATGAGGAGGCTTTGGCGGCATCACGCGTGTTCACGGATAATTTCATCAAATCCATTGACATTAGAAAGCAATGATGAAGTATCTTCTTTATTCTGTCTTGTTCATTGCCATAATGGGTTGTGATGAGGCAGCGGAGGAAGTGAACGAAGACCTGTTGGCCTGTAGATCCATAGCTGGATTAGAAATGGATATACCCGCCAATAATCCAACTTCCATCCAAAAGATGCGATTAGGAGCGAGACTTTTTTTTGAACCACTTTTAAGCAGAGATTCAAGCGTGAGCTGTGGCAGTTGTCATTTGAAGAAATACGCTTTTTCGGATACGGTGGCGTTCAGTGGTGGGGTTGGTGATAAACATGCCGCGCGAAACTCGCCTTCATTGGTTAATGTGGGTTACCTGCCACACTTGATGGCAGAAGGCGGGGTGAAAACACTGGAATTGCAAGTTATTGCACCATTAGAGAATGAAGATGAAATGGACCTCGGAGTTTTGGAGGCGTGTAAGAGGTTGAATTCTGTTCCTTACTACCAAGATTTCTTCCAGAGAGTTTGGGGTGATTCTGCCACTCCATTTACGCTGACACGCTCACTTGCTGCATTTGAACGGACCATTGTTGGAGGGAGCTCTGATTATGACCGATTTTTAACAGGTGACTCAGCGGCACTTTCCTCGAACGCTCGAAAAGGCATGGACTTATTTTTTTCTGAAAGACTCTCTTGCAAAACCTGTCATGATGGTCCGCTATTCACCAATTTCGAAATGCAGAATAATGGATTGGACGAAGAATATGCAGATAATGGGTTGTTTCGTTTAAGCCTTGATGCAAAGGATAAAGGAAAGTTTAAAGTACCATCATTGCGTAATGTCTCCAAGACCTATCCTTACATGCACGATGGACGTTTCAGACATCTCGAAGAAGTCATAGATCATTATTCTTCAGGTGGACAGAGCCATCCAAATAAGCATGCTGCGATCCGAGGTTTTAAAATAAGTCAAGAGGAACGAAACCAGTTGGTGGCATTTTTAGAATCACTTACGGATCAAGAGTATCAGTAAGAATTCATGCATTCATCCACTTCTGATAAGAGCACAGGAATTTGAGGTAGAATATCTGCATTTAAAGCCCTAATTTGATCTAAATCGGCTGCCGCTTTTCCAAGGTCTTCGATGATTTGAAGCTTCGTCCAGCAAGACTCGACCCCCAAACTTCGCAGGCCAGATTTTACTTTGTGAGCGTCAGTCCTGATTCTTTCGAAATTCCCTTCTTCAATAGCATTGTTCAAAGCTTCATAATCCTTGATCAAATCAGATTTAAACACGGATAGCAGTTCCGCAATGAACTCAGGTTCATCACTCACATTTTCCTTGATAAATGAAAGATATAGCAAAGGCATAAAACAAGAATAGTTTATATCGGTGATTACCTTTCTTTAAAGTAGGCCAAATGTCAAATTCATACCAAGTTTGACATTGACTGGAGATCCATAATACGGTCCAAACCCAGCATCTTCTGGATCCAGAATTTCCTTTTTACCTTGATAATCGTAAAAAGTGATGATGTTGCTTTTATAGCCTAGTCCACCAAACACATCAATTCCCAGTACGTCATTGTACATCAATTGAGTGCCAGCTATGAAGTTTATGTTCATTTGGGTGAAATCAATTTTTTGAATAGCGATATTCTTGTCTTTGAAATCGGCTGAGGCATAAGAACCGTTCAGCCCCACATACAATCCCGATGGCAGAAATACTTTGGACAACTGTCGTTTATTGTAAAGTTTCAAATAATAGTACCTCACTTCTCCCTGAAAGCGAAAACCGGGCATAGCGATGTTTCCACCAAATAAGGCTGGAGTGTTGTTAAATAGAGCGTTGAATAGCGGGGATAGATAAAGATATCCAGCACTTCCTTGATACGTAAAATGATCTGAACCAATTACCTCGAAACCAACTCGAGCCTCCCCACTGTAGTATGGAATGGGACCTTGTAATAAAGCCAAAGGGTTTGTTTTGAAATAGATTGACTTAGGTGGTTTGTCCATTTCAATAGGCTCTTTTCCAAGGGTCTGAGAATAGATCGGGGTAGCGCTGAGGCTAACCAGAGTCAGTATTAGATATGAAAAAATGGTGCGCAATTCAAAAAGAATACCTGGCCTTGGGAGCTGAAGATAAGCTCCCGAAATTATCCTGTAAATATTGATAATGACCATAGACTGCAATCATAGCTGCATTATCGGTACAATAATCAAACTTGGGTAGAAAGACTTCACAACCCTCTTTTCGTAAATCTAGCATCGCCTCTCTTAAGGCAGAGTTTGCCGATACACCACCGGCAATCGCGACTTTACGAATTCCTGTTTTTTCAACGGCCAATTTCACCTTGATCATCAAGGAGTCAACTATCGTTTTTTGAATTGAAGCACACAAATCATATTTGTTCAATTCGATGAAGGCGGGGTCTAGCTTTTTTTGATCTCTCACAAAGTATAAAACACTTGTTTTTATACCGCTGAAACTAAAATCAAGCTCTGGTATGCTCGGTTTCGAAAATGAGTATTTATTTGGATTGCCTTCTTTGGCATATTTATCTATTAATGGTCCACCCGGATAAGGCAGGCCGATGATTTTAGCTGTTTTGTCAAAAGCTTCTCCCGCAGCATCATCTCGTGTTTCGCCAATTACTTTCAATTCCAAAGGTGATTTTACAATGACTATTTGTGTATGACCACCGCTTACGGTCAAACACAAAAACGGAAACTCAGGGTTTTCTTGTTCATCGTCCACGATCAAATGTGCTAAAACATGTGCTTTCATATGATGCACTTCAACCAATGGAATGTCAAGTCCAAGCGAAATGCCTTTGGCAAAACTGCTGCCGACCATTAATGCCCCAACCAAACCTGGTCCAAGGGTATAAGCGATAGCATCAATTTCACTCAAGTCGACATTTGCCTCTTTTAAGGCTTGGTCTACTACAGGAACGATATTAGACTGATGAGCCCGAGAGGCTAATTCTGGAACGACACCTCCATATTTTTCATGTACGGCTTGATTTGCAATTACATTACTCAGAACACGTTTATTTCTAAGCACCGCAGCCGAGGTGTCATCGCAGGATGACTCAATTCCGAGAATCGTAATGGGCTTCATGCATTCATGTAATTTTGCGCGCCTTGAAACAAGCATCTACACAGCCCCGCAAAGCTATCAAAAAGGCCATCAAAGTGATGGTTGTTTTGTTCGTCATTTTGCTTTTGATTCCCATCATATTAGCTGGGTTGATGCTGCTCAATCCCATACAGAATAGGGTTGTAGATTGGACTGCTCAATATATCGGGACCGAAATAGGACATGAAATAAGCATCGGTTCGATATATCTCGAGCCATTTTCTGGATTCGTAGTGAATGAAGTTCTACTCAGAGACTTCA
>Ga0181603_10002138_pt1 | contig 15984 bp, 10 predicted proteins | sample 041ome_13_FD_148633 | JGI IMG/M metagenome (GOLD analysis project Ga0181603, IMG submission 148633) | Coastal salt marsh microbial communities from the Groves Creek Marsh, Skidaway Island, Georgia - 041409US metaG (spades assembly) | ecosystem: Environmental > Aquatic > Marine > Intertidal zone...
ACCCTAACATTGGTGTCTCGTCGCGCGCGCGCGTCGCCAAATGTCACATGTCAAGGTGGTTGTATTACAATGTAGCTCACATGGCTGATGTTCTGCGCGACACACGCGTGTGTGCGTCGGTGACGAGCACGTGCAGACGGTGATGAGGCATGGAGCCGTGAATTGGGGCGCGGATGAGGTATTCGGCGCAGCGGGCGGAGCGGGACGGGCGCGAAGCGCGAAGCGCGGATCTGGCGTCTTCAGAGTGACATTCTGACGTCAATACGCGGTGTGCGGCTCGCGTGGTGTTGATTTCACGCTCGGTGTCCCATTTTGAGGCGGCGATGAGCAATGCGTCGAGCAATGCGGGTGGCGCGTCGGGGAATTTTTTGTGCAAGCTTTCGGCGCGCGCGGTGGCGCGTTCGGCGAGTTGCACCGCGAAGACGGCGCGCTCGTAATCTTCTACCGTGAGTGCGTCGTGGTCTTCGCCGCGGGTGAATAACGCCGAGCACGTATCTGTGGCAATTTTCACCGCATCGACCGTGGTGGCGTTTGCGCGCGTCGTATACGCATCTGTAGACGCGTAAATGCCAAGGATGGCGGCGCACGCGCATCGCGTCAGTTGCGCAAAGAGCGCCGCCGCCGCGACAGTCTCGAGATGATGCAGCGCTCGCTCACCCTCGACCACGGGGTCAAAAATCAACGCTTGCTTACTCGCCGCACACCTCGGAGTGTTGCGCCAGAGTTCTATCCACGTATTTCCCTTGTGACGCATGCGCGCGGATAACCGCCCGCGAGGCGCGAATTCGTCTGTTGAAACCGTCGCCGCGTCTGGCGTCCAATCTTTGGGCGAGTGCCAGCGCACAAAGTCTTGGAATTTCGCCCCTGGATTGGAAGCCTTGAATGCAGACATGTCAGAACACAACTCGATGCTCTGCATACGCTGACGAGCGGCGCGTCCTTCATCGTCATCCCCCAAGGCACGCATGGACGCTTCGCGTTCGGCGAGCGCGTCCTCGGTGTACATTGGCGCGTCTTGAGTGAACGGAGCGCGCATGAACGCGTGAGGCGGTTTCGATAGACGAAGTGTCAATATCTCACGAACGCCCTCGGGTTCGATTCCTTCGTCGTTTGCTTCGTCGTCTGTGTCGTCGTCGTCCATGTCATCCGTGTCGTTTGACGGTGAAACTGTAGCGCCGTCGTCGACGCAAGCGTCAGCGTCTGTCAGTTCTTCATCCGCGCTCGCGTACTCATCGTCGTCGTCCAACTTCCCAGCTCTATTTTCGCTAGTTGATCGCGTCATGGGCTTACTAGTCAAACTTGGAAGGATGCTGCTTTCGTCGTTCAACAACGCGCTCAAGTCTAAATCAGCATCGAGGCCCCATCCAGCGGCGTTCTCGCGAGCGTCGAGCGTCGCGAGCTCGTCGAGTTCGTCGCCGCTCCAACCACCACCAGCACTGTCCCATTCGGCATTGATTTGAGATTGCTGCTTTTCGACGTACACCGCGCTTTGTTGTAAATCACTCGAGCTCCTTGCGTTCCGTCGAAGTATGCACTGGTTGAGCATTTGCAGTTTTTGATTTAAAACGCACGCCCCGTGGTCAATGCCGAATGTTGGATCAAAAACCACCGCCGGGATCTCGCGTCCGCGTTCCCAGTACGTATATCGCAATTCATGAGTGAAAGCATTCCATAAGTGCGCCACGGCGCGCGCATTCTTCAACAAGCACGCGTGCAAGGCGAGTCGCGTCAACAGTGTATCGCGTGGCGCCGACTTGCTAGGCTCGCGAAGTTCTCCTTTCTTCGCCTCAGCGGAGTGAGTTTGAGTTGACACATCGAAAATCCCTCGTATGGCACCGCGAAGGACGTGTTCGCTTGGTAGCGAGGGCGCATCCATGTTGTTACGATGCCAATAATCCATGCCAGCCAAAGTGGCGGTGTCCAAACCAGCCGCGGTGGCGACGAATGCGGCGCTTTGAACGAGTTCGTACAGCATCTCGCTCAATGTTGATGTATCACGGGAGAGTAACTCGTCGTCCTCCTCGCCTCTATCACGCGCTGCTTGCGTGAGATCACCTCGTAGAAACCATTTCGGGGCGTCGTCGATGTTGAGTTCTGAAAACGCGTACATGGTTTCCAAACGCTCGCTCGGCCAAACGGCATCCAACGCTAACGACCGCCATGGGTCTTCCATGTTTACCCACGGCGACCAGGGCGCGTCGTCGTCCCATTCATCAAGAAACAAACCAAACTCTGAACTATCTAAATCCTCATGCACGTTCTTCCGTTTTTGATCGCCGAGACGCACGCGCATGTCTTCAATGTCGCTATCATCCTCCGAAGCGTCGGCATCGGCGTTGTCAAATTCGTCGCGCCCGCTGGATGTCGATGAATTCAGCGACAACGTGATTCGCGCTGATACCAAAGAATTGTCTATATCTTGTACTTCATGGCCAGTCGCATCCGCACTTTCTCGGGCGTTACGGACTTGTTTTAAATATCGATTGACGCATCCGACGTACGTGCGCTCGGCGATTTCTTCAGCCGTACTAAACCGCGTGAACCGCGTCACATCCGTCTCTAACACCGCATCACCGTTAACATCATCACTCACATCTCCAGAAAACTCTCTATCATACTCTCCACGCGGGGTGATCACGGCCATGTGTCCACCCACGCCCAACGTCGACATGGCGAGCGTAAACGCCGAACGCACCGTCAACGACTCGTCTTGATCAAAGAACCGACCCGTCGCGCTCGCTGGTCGAATCATCAACACGCACGATACTCCAAATAATGTATAAAAGTCGTACACGTCACCGGAACTCTTACTCGTAGCGTACGCCACGCTCGTACTCGCGCTCGACGACGACGTCTTCAACCACTCGCGCAGCGTCGCCTTCGCGTCGCCCTCCTCCTCCTCCTCGCGCGTCCTCGTCAGCGCACACACGTACGGCTCACGTCGCCAATGTAATCCGTGCGTAAACGCGTGCACCCACTTATCCTCCTCGTCGTCGTCGTCATTCGTAGCCGTCGCGTCAAGCCACCGTCCCAGGACATCTTCCACGTCGTACACCAACCGTTCGTACGGCGACTTGCACGAATAGTCCTCGTACGCGCGGTCGTCATCGCTCGCGTGACGACGCTCGCGAACGGTGCCGCGTTCGTCGCCGCCGTCACCGTCGTCGTCGCGCATGACTGTCAGCCGCGCATGACAGTTGACGCAGGACGTCACACACTGTCGCTCGGTGATGGCCCCGACGTCGTCGAAGTGGTGGACGACGACGACGAACGCGGGACAATCGCACGCGAGTTCGTTTCGCGTCTCTCGCCTCGTTCGAGCGTTCACGAGCGACTCTGGCGCGCTCGAACGGGCGTTTACCGCGGCGAATAGCGCAGCCGTTATCGGTTGGAGCGCATTGGTTGTGACGCAGTGTTTGCCGACTGAGTATAGCGGCGGTAGCGCGCAGCGCGCGGTGCGAGTGATCGCCAGCGCGTTATCGATTGCGTATTTACTTTTACTCGTCGCGTGCGCGTGCGTTGAGGGCGCGCCAGAGTCGGCGTCGTTTTCAACGTTGGCGGGCGTGAAGGCGTTGTTCACGAGCGACGTCGCGGCGTTAGCTGGGTGGGTGCACTATTTGGCGTTTGATTTATTAATCGGTGCGCGATTGGCGCGTGAAGAGCGCGCGCGAGGAGTGCCGGTGTGGTGTACGGTGTGCTTGACGTTCCCTCTCACGTTCTTGGCTGGACCGGTTGGGTTTTTGTGTTCGGCCTTTGTCGTCGAGGCGTTTGGACGATGACGACGGCGGTAACGCACGACGCGGTGTTACGCGCGGGGTACATTGGCGTCAGCGCGTTGTGCGTGCAAATGATTATTTGGATTTGGTTCGCGCCTGGTTCGTGTACGTTGTTACGATCGGCGTTGCGAGACGAGATGTTTTCCTCGGGCTCCAACAAGTTTGTCCCGAGTAATTTGGTGCTCAAGTATCGCAAACATTTCGCCGTGTGCGCGACGCACGTCTTGCCGGCGAGCGTGTGGTGCGCGCTCATTCCTTTTCAGCTGCACCCAAATGCGCGGAAACAGTACATGAAGCTCCACCGCATCACGGGGCGCGTGTTTTTCGCCGTGGGCGCGAGCATGACGTATGGGTACTATTTGATTCACAAGCGTGGCTTGCATTTTCACATGACAGACTTCCCGACTTTACCAGGCGACGCGTCGATTTCATTCGTGTTCGACTATGCCAAGGTTGGCATGGCATTTGTACACTTTGAGCACGCCGGCGCCGTGTGGTTCGCGTACACACTCGTGCGCGCATTCACCGCCGTCGCCGTGTCGCGAGATTTCATACAGCATCGCGTATGGACGTGGCGACACGTCGCCGCCGGACTCACCGTGGCACTTCAGCGCGTATTCATTTTCTTCCATCACATGTTCTTCACGCTCGCATACGGTCACGGATATTCTCACGTCCCTGAGATTCAAAAGCCCATTTTTGCGGATTCTCTCGTGTACGGAGGCTTGGTCGCCGTGCTGTATTGCGAAGCGTGCGTTTGGCGCGTCGTCGGCTCGCCACGCAAATCAAAACACGCGTGAAACGAGCGCACGTTGTGACTACAGGAGTGTTCACCCATTATCGTGTATTTAATGTCATCATTAGTATTGGTACACGTCACATCGACACATGATACCCATTTCATCCGTCGCTCGCGCCCCGACGTCTCCCGCGTGAACACGAGTGTAACCCCAGAACTCGTCACTTGTCCACGCGCACGACACGCGACGTCCGCGCGATGCCCGTTCGCATACGCCTCGCGCGATTCGGTCGTAAAAACGCCCCACACTACCGCGTCTACGTCGCCGATAGCCGCGCGCCGCGCGATGGGAAACACATCGAAATCGTCGGGCACTACGATCCCGTGGCGCAAGTGGATGGACATAAACACGTCGGTTTGAACATAGAACGCATCAAGTATTGGCTCAGCGTCGGCGCACAACCGTCGGATACGGTGGCGCGTTTACTCGGTCAGGCTGGGGTGTTACCCACGCTGCCGCGCCGGCGAGGGGGGAGCGAGGTGAGAGGGTTCGCGGCGTCGGCGACGTCGAGCGTCGGCGAGTGAGCCGTAGAAGACATTCCTTAGCGTAGCGCCTTGGTAACGAGCGCGAGTGTATTTGTAATTAGCTAGATTTGGTTCTCAAAACCGAATGCAGCGGTGTGCGTGCGTGCGTGCGTGTGGATTGATTAAAATGCATATTCTTTTGCTACACTTCTCTCTCGCGCCTTTGTAAACGCTCAACGTCTTCTCCGCACGTGTCAATCAATGCGTCGCCGTTGAATACTTTTGTCGAAGCGATGACAAAGTTACATCCGCAGTGTTTGGTCTGAGCCAAATGGCGCAAACACGCGATTTCAGCGTGCGTTACACCGCCGATAAAGAATACGAGAACCGTCGGCTTTGGCCATAGCTCGTCTCTGCCGTCGAGCGGCGCCGATTTGGCGCGACGCTTGTCAAATTCCCTGTAACTCGCCTTGGTGTTCACTGCGAAACCGTAATCATCAAACGTTTGCGTGTACTCAAACAACTGACCTGGAAGCGCTTTGAGCACGTCCTCGCCCGTGTTGTTTGGTGCTACAGAACGCCACGGTCCACGCGTGGCGCCTTCGACGAGCCGACAGCTCAGCGGCGCGTACCCAGACGATGAATACGCGAACGTGATATCCTTTGGCGCTTCTGATCCATCAACGTCGTCGGCGACAAGCTTGAGAGGCTTACGAACGCTTGCAAAGCCGCGCGCTTTAGCCTTGGCTTGTTCCTTGTCCACAAACAACCCAGCATGCTCCAGGGCGAGAAGCTTGAGACAAATCTGCATCCCAAAGGCGTTGAATAAATCGCTAAATGTCTTTTCATACATCTTGGTGGGCAAGCCACCAAAACAAATGCACGCCAGGCAAATCATGCGCAAACACGGTACAGCTTCATCGCCGCGATAAATCATCACTTCGATAAAGTCCATGACCTTGTTTAGCTCCTGACCTTCGACGCACAGCCGTTCGCATTCAAGACGATTTTGAAACCAAATCTTCTTTGTGCAGTCAATGAGATACTTTGCGAGCGTGGCATGCAAGTCTAAACCCGCACCGCCGATGTTTGCTTTAATCTTCTTCACAAAACCACCGATTTCACTCACGTGCTGATCTTCAACGTTACCGCCTTTTATCGCAGCGTAGTCCTCTTTAATTGCCGTCGATTTGTCGCGAATGACGTTACACGCCCTGCCGAAATTCATGTCACGAATTTCATGGAAAAGAGCGTCGGTATTATTAAGCTTCGGCCGCATTGCGATTTTCCCAGCCTTGTGAGCGCGCGCCCGCACGTACACGTCAATAGGTTGATCGTCATCGTCTCCTGCTTTAACGTCGCCGTCGTCAAACGCGCGTTGTGGAATAGCCACCGCGCCCTTTTCTACACCTAAAATTTCATCAATCAATCCTTCGTACGTCAACTGCGTGCATAAAGGAGTCACCATATCAACATCGCGATCGAGCAAGACAATCATGTCCACAAGTGAGTCCCCATCGACGCCTGGCTCGACGTGTTCTGGTTCGTCAATTTGCCCACCTTTGCGCATTTCCAACATCAACTGCGCGCACTTGTGCGCGATGTCTCCTTTGCCCTTCACTACGTGTGCCAATCCCGTGATATCACGCTGGAGTTTATGCAAAGCCGAAGCAACGTAGTACACACTCGCTTCGTAATCTTCCGTGACGACTTCAGCGTACGCTTCTGGGTACTCGAGCGTCAACAAATCTGGCTCGAATGGAATTAAATTCACGTCGCACGCCACCAATTCAACGTATTCAAGCACGTGTAAATCCATCAGTGCATCCTTACACATTTCCTCCACACGAGGCACGCACACTACCGTCATCTTTGGCAACGGTTTTACCTCTATGCTCGCCTCGTCGTTCGCCTCGTCTCCTCCGCGCCCGCGAGAACTCGTCACGCGCGTCAACAAACTCGACGCCGCTTTTGAAGCTTTTGACACCGCCGCCGCGCGCGCACGCAACGCGCGCTCACGTGCATCTCTCAAACCCTTCACATGTTCTGCGATCGTTTTCATCACATCCAGTTGCGGGCGACACATAAATACCACTCCGTCGCTCTCATCCGTGTCTGGAATCTCCCCACCCGGTTCGAGCGCGTAAAACGTCTTCACGCCCGCGCGTTTCAACCCCGCCACCCCGCACGTGCGAACGAGCCCATTCGCAATCACTGGGTCAAGCGCTAACGACGTCGCATCTCGCCCTTTACACACGTCGTTCATCACCGCTAACATCGTTCGCGTGTTGTGCTCGTACACATCTCTCGCAAACGTCAATCGGTCATTCACGAGCGTCGACGTGCTCGACGACGTGGAGGACGCGTTCGACGACGACGTCGCGCGCGACGTGCCCGACGACGATGTCGCCATGCGTCACGACCCGCGGCGGCGGCACCACCGTCGCTCGTAAACCGTGCGGCGTCGCGAAGTAGAGGATGAATCATTCACGCATGCAGCGTTGAGTTTTTCTTTGAAAGTCGTTGCTCAGCGAGACGTCAGAGCGCGACGACGCCTCGCGTGTGTGCGTGTGCGTGCGCGCGATGAGTGGTGGTGATGGTGATGGTGGATCGCGCGTGCACGAGCGATCTCGCGTGATGCATGCGTCGTCGTCGGCGTCGTCGTCGGCGTCCCCGTCGATGGAGTTTCTCAAGTTTGCCAATCACGAAGTCATACAAGAACTCATGACGTGTACGGTGGACGAGCTTGAACGACGCGCGTTGGAAGTTGAGCAGAAATTATCACTCGTTGAAGCGCGATCGATCGATGAGCACGCGAAAGAGTGCGAGAATTTAATTGCGTTGAAGACGGACGTCGACACGTGCGAAGAGATTTTGCAATCCATGGAGCTCGAGCTCGGGGCGTTTGCGGATGACTTGGGGAAGATTTCGAGCGAGATTCGTGGGTTACAGACGCAAAGCGAAGCGTTGAAAGTGAAAGCAATGAATAGGCACGCGGCGGAGCGCGCATTAGGATCGGTGATTGAGAACTTGACTGTGGACCCGTTGATGATTCAAACGTTGGTGAACGGTGCCGTCGAAGACGAAGACTACTCTCGACGCGCGACAGAGTTGGCGCAAAAACTTGATGTCATCGATAACCTCCGTCGTCCGAACGCGCGAGGTGGCGCGACGACTGTGCTCGCCGCGAGCGACGTCGCTCCTGAACTCGAACGATTGCGGGTGAAGACGTGTGAAAAGTCTTGGGCGTTTTTGTACGGCCAATTTCACGCGTTGAAACAGCCGAGAACAAACGTGCAGTTGATTCAAGAGAACACATTGGCAAAATATGAGCCGCTCGTGGCGTTTCTGCGCGCGAGAGGGCCAGAGGTGTATTGGGAAGTAAAATCCACGTACGTGGATGTGATGGGCAAGGTGTTGAAAACAGCGCTCGCGTCGTATGTGGAATCACTCAAGCGTGTTACGTTGCCGCCAAAGGCTTACATAGCGCTCGGGTCGAAGAAGCGCTCTCCGGGTGGTACGAATGAAATTTCAGGTGTGAGTGCGCTGTCTGGAATTTTTGGTGGCGGTGCGAGCGGTGCGGCAATGTCGGGCGACGACGCTGGCGAACACGCCGAATTATTCTCGCTGCGTAGTCGAGCGCAGACTTTGCGCGACGCCGAAACGGGGCCACCTTTTGTGCTGCACCAGCCATCAGATAGGGTGCAACAGGAAATGCGAGAGTATGAAGAGTTGTTTCGAAGCGCGCACCGTTTGCTCATCGACACGGCGACTTTTGAGTATGCGTTTTGCGAGCAATTTTGGCGCGGCGAAAAAGACATGTTTGAAAAGGTATTCGCCGGACCGCTCACGGTGTATAACGATTTCGTCGCTCAGGGCGTCGCCACGGCCTCGAAAGATGCGATTGGGCTCTTAATCGCAATCCGTGTAAACGCGGTGAATAGAAGAGTCATGAGTCGCCGCCGCGTTCCTGCGTTGGATGCGTACTTTGACAACTTGAACATGACGCTTTGGCCAAAGTTCAAACACGCGTGTGACGAGCACGTCAAGTCACTGGAACAGATGAAAGAATCGTTTGAGCCGAATCCAGAGGCGCCAAGTTTTATAGTTAGACGATATGCAAACTTTGTCGTGGCACTCACAACTGTCGCGCACTCGAGCTTTGAATCGTCAACTGTTGTTGACGACGAAGAGGTGAACATTGCAACGCAGGTTGACTTGGTGCTCGACCGCATGCGGCGAGCTTTGTTTGATTGCGTTACGAATAAATTGTGCGCATCTCTGCGAGAGTCGCCGAAGCGTCGAAGCGCGTATTTGGTTAAGACATTTGATTTTGTATGCACGACGTTGAGCTCGCTTGCGGACATTAAAGACGAGCAAACAACAGAACTCGCGACTTTACACTTCTTCGAAGAGAAATTTCTGAACGAATCAGCGGCTTTTGTGACGCACACCATGCATGAGCGTTTCCCCGAGCTCGAAAAGCTGGATGGCGATGTCTTGTTTGATGCCACTCTTGACGCGTTGAGCGCGTTTCACCGCAACTGGCGCCAATCATTGGCATCTACGCACGCAGACTGCGTGGCGTGCTTTGGCACATCCGATTGGCGAGCGGTTGAACTCTTCCGTCGCTGCGTCACCGAACTCACCACGCGCTACACCACCATCGTTGATCGCGGATACGTGGCACAATTTGGTGATGAAAAGGCGTCGCAACTCGCGGAATACGTCGTCACCAAGCCCACGTTCACGCTCGAAGGAAATCGTTACACGTCAAAATCCAACGACCGACTAGCGTCTCAATAGGAGACACGTTGTTTTTATATGAGCCTCATCGCTCCTAGGTGATTGTTCATCGCGTCATCTACGCCTCGGTGCCCTCCAATGCGCTCGCGTCGTGACGACGCCGTCGTCCCGCGTCGGCTAGTCATCAATAAAGTGGATAAAGCACCCCTCACACGTCACCGCGTGCTTTTGGGTCGTAGTGCGCGCGATGTTAGCGTCGTCATCCGCTCTCGCGTCGGTCGGGGCATCGTGTCGACGCGTCCATCGCACGCGCGCATCAGGCAGCGACAGCGGTGCGTCGTCGTCGTCGTCGTCGTCGTCGTCGTCGTCGTCGTCGTCATGGACCGCACGCGAGAAGACGCAACGAGCTAAAGGTCGCGACTATCTCGTCGAGCTCGGGAAAAACGACACCGGGAACACGAACACCAACGTCGGTGCGCGACAAGGGATGATTGATGACGTGTTCACGCGCAACGCCACGGGGGAGTTCCAACTGGGCGCCGACAGCGACATCGCGAATGGTGACTTGCGTTTTCGGTTTCAAGAGGCTCGACAATTTGCAAACTTGACGGGCGACTATCACGTCCCGGAGGAATTCATGGAAAAGGTTAGTCAACACGTGGTTAAAAACTTTATATTCGGTGGGAATTTGAATCACGTCAAGGGGTTGAGGAATGTTCATGGCGACATCGTGACGCCGCCAAACGTGCCGCTGATTCTCGGTGTATGGGGCGGCAAAGGGTGCGGGAAAACTTTTAATTTAGAACTCGCGTGCAAGGCGATGGGAATCATGCCGATCGTGACGTCTGCTGGTGAGCTGGAAGATGAAAATGCGGGAGAACCAGGTCGATTGATTCGATCGCGTTATAAGCGTGCGGGTGAAATTGTCAAGCGTCACGGCGTGATGAGCTGTTTAATCGTCAACGACATTGACGCCGGATTGGGATGGTTTCAGAACACGCAACACACGGTGAATAATCAGACGGTGTGCGGAACGCTGATGAACTTGTGCGACCATCCAGAAATGGTGTCTCTCGGCGAAGATCGCGCGGATGATGGGAGAAATTTGCTCACTGCGCGCGTTCCAATCATAGTCACTGGCAATGACTTGTCGACGTTGTACGCGCCGCTCTTGCGAGACGGTCGCATGGACAAGTGGTATTGGAATCCTTCACGCGATGAGATTTGTAAAATAGTGCACGCAATGTTCAAAGATGACGGGCTTTGGACGATAGAAGCCACGAAGAAGCTCGTCGATGCGTTTCCTGGGCAGCCGTTAGATTTCTTTGGCGCGGCGAGATCAAAGGTGTACGACGATGCGATTCATCGATGGATGTGCTCCGCCGATCCTGTTCAGCGCTGTGAGCTTCTCATGCGCAAAATGGGTCTGAGTCAAGATGTAGATATATTCGGAAATAAAGGAGAAGAATCATCGTTGTGGCGCTATCATACCCCACCCGAGGTAGTTCAAGGCGCAACGGTGCGTCCAGAAAATGTATTCCGCGCGGCGCAAGAATTGGCTCGCGAACAAGAGTACGTCGTGACGCAAAAGCTCTCACTTGATTATTTAAAGTGGCAAAAGAATCCAGAAGACTTGACGGATGAAGAGCGCGAAACTATGGAGACGAGGTCTAGTAGAGAGCGTAAAATGCGAAAGCTTCAAGAAGATCGTCGTCAACGTCTCACTGATATGAGGAAGAGCGTGGCGTCGGATGAATCGCGCGCGGCGCGCGCCGTACTTTTGGAATCCATTGCGAGGCAAGCGAGGGAAAAACGTGAACGAGAAATGGCAGAGAAAGCGTCGATTGTCACTACCGGGGTTGATGATGCAACGTCTGTCGCATCATCATCACCCCTCAAGATTCCTGGCCCTCCGCAAACAAAGCGCTGGATCACCGTGTCTCCGGACGAGGCGTTTGATGCCTTCAAGGCGAAAGAATGTGTCGTGATAGATGTGCGTGATAGTCGATCGTTCCGACGAGAATCCATCTCAGGTTCGATAAATATGCCACTCATCAACGTCGAAGGGCGACCGTTGGCGTACACGTATACGACAAACGCTCCGGCGTTCATGGAGGAATTTCTCATAAAGTTTCCAAGCAAGGACGCCGCAGTCGTATTTGTGGGCGGGAATGAAATTGACGCGCATGGTTTGGATGACCCTGAGCGTTGTGGATGCATGGATGCCCTCATCGATCGTGGATACACAAATGTCGTCGTCGTTGCAGATGGATACGACGGATGGGTTCGCGACTACACGCCTGGTGGCAAGAAGCGTTTAAAAGAGTGGAAACTTGACGTCGTGACTGGAGCGTCTGGAACATCATGCGTCGGTGCAGAACTTCCGGTCGTCGGTTCATTAGCGGAAGAACGCCGAAATGCACAAATCGCTCGATTACAGGCTATAGAAGCGAATATGTCGTCGTTATCAGCCGAGTGGAAAGGAGCATTCGACCGCTACGGTCGCTTATACTTTTACAACGCTGAAGGTGAATCGACGTGGACCGATCCCGCGACGTACGACCATGTGGAGAAAAAGTGGAAGCTCATCGCACCGACTGGACCCGCCTTAGATGAGATATCAGTCGAAAATGCCGTTGAGTCAGTGTTAGCGAAAAGCGTCGTGCTCATCGACGTTCGCAATCAGAGTGAATTTAGGATGGAGGCAGTGAACGGAGCGGTGAACATTCCGCTGCGTGACAATGAGGGCACAAAATTAGCGCCCATCTTTGTACCAGTGACTAAAGAATCTTTCGCTGAAGCGCTCAAAAACAAAATTTCAAGCGCCGATGCACACATAGTCGTCGTTGGCGGTGACGACGCCGACGAGCTGGCGGAGATCGCAGGGCGATATGTCTTTGAGGCGGGGTTCACAAACGTTGCGATTGTCAAGGAAAGCGTGTCGCAGTGGCTCAAGCAGTTCACCGCAAGTGGCAAGAGAAAAAAGGTTCTCGCGGCGGGCGCTTACAAATCCGATTTATTAGCAAAAGGCGCGTTCAATCCATTTGCGGGCGAAAGTTAGAAAAATAGACGTCGTGTATTTCAAATCGATTATGTTTTAAGCGGCCACCGTCTTTGGCCATTTTGCGTGAATCCAACTCTTAAACGACGCGCATGCCTTTAAGAATCCTTGAGCATTCTCGGCCGAGTCAGCAATCACTTCGTCACCATGGACGAAAATCATACGCATGTCTAAATCAACCTCGCCTTGGGGCGCGCCAAGCTTGACAGCCTTTTCGTAGGCACTCTTTTCACTCGCGACCAAGTGTTCAGTTTCTTCGCCAAGTTCTTTGACCCACGCGTCGTGTGAAAGCGGACTGCCGGTGAGGTTCTCAACAATCTTCAAGAAACCAGGCTTACCTGAGCCAGGGTTCCAATATTGATCGATGAGCGTCGGACCAACCTTGGGGTTATCGACAATGTATCCTTCGGTGCGAAAGAAGTACTCGCGCGTTTGGTGCACTGCCATTTCTGCAAATACATAGCCATGGTAGTAGCATGAAGACTCATCTGCTAAAATGTGCGGGACGCTCATGAGCGGTCTACCCGAGAACCCGCCTTGAATCTTTTCTTCGATTTCATCCGCAACCTTGCAAATGTTTTCCGTAGTCAATTGGTCTTCCGGCATTTCATAGAGTGCCTTTTCAAAGTAAGGGACGGCGAGCATGCCACGCAAGGCGAGAACCTTGTAATCGTGCTTTTCACGAATGTTGCGCTCGATCAACTCCCACGGAATAACGTCTCCCTTGCGATTGCGCGCATATTTTGCCTGCCACTCGGCGTCTTCGCACAACGCATCAAGGAACATGGATTGGGTCTCTGCCAAAGCGACAGAGAACGGAGCGCGTTCCTGTGAGAACAAAGGCGAGCCTTGCACGATATTGGCAAAGTGCGCGGCATGACCACCTTCGTGCATGAGCGTCGTCAAGGCAGTGTTCCCAGAGCCAACCTCGTCGGGCGTGGCGAGAGACGTGAAGTTCGCCTCGCTCGGCACCCAAGAGCCGTCCGACTTCTTATAAGGCGGTGTCGGCCAATGACAGAAACCATTCGGATACTTGCCGGCACGGTCACACAGATCCAAACGCATGGTTGTCCCCTTGTATCCAATTTTCATGGCACCGAAGGAGCGCCCCCAGACTTCAGGAGCGTTTTCAAACGGATAATACGGATCCAAAAGCGCCGTTAATTCGCCACTCAAGGCAAACGCGGTGTTCCACGCCTTGGTCGCGTCGTCGCCCTTTTCGCGTTGTAATTTCTCGCGAGCAGCGTGCATGAGCGGTCGCGTCGCTTCTTCAAGGCCATCAAGCATCTCAAAGCATTTCTTTTTGCCGAATCCTTCGGCGTTTGTCACCTTCATGTCGTAAAAATCTTCAAATCCCAACGCGCGCGCAAAACGGTTTCTTTCGGCGATGATAGCTGGAAATCCGTTATCGCACAAGAACGGCCCGTTCGAGCGCAAGGTCTCCCAGCAACTCTTACGCACGGCTTCTTGGTCAGAAGAGCGAATCTTAGTTCGCAAAACCGTGGGTGTCGCTTCGATGTACTTGCCGTTTTCATCCGTGTAGCCAAGCTTTTGCGTGTTTCTAGACGCTTGCAAAGCGTTCTCTTTGGCAATCATGCTCTCACGGAGCTTCGTCGCTTCATCACTCTCGACTATGTAGCACGACAACGTCTTGACAATTTGCTCAAGCACTGCACGTTGTTCTTCACTCACGTCCTTGGCGTCTAACATTGCGCGCGCTTCGGCGAGCGTCGCGGCGTCACCCAAAAACGCCTCCAAATCGTTAAAAGACTTGGTCAAAGCATCGACGTCGCACCCCGTGAGGTTCATCTTCGTCGCCCAGAAGTTGTCTTCATACGTCTTGTGCTTATCAGAGTACGTGGCGTTGAACTCGTCAATAAACGTCGACGCTGCGGCGTGCGTCATCGTTCGTGACGTCTTCTTCGCGATTGGTGTCGTCACCGGTGTTCGCGACGACGTGTACGACGACGTGTTTCGAGTGCTCACGATCGCACGAACGAGAGTGCGTGTGCGCGTGATGTGCGTGAGCGCGGCGTGCATGCAACGCGGGTATCGAGTTCGTGAGGGACTCGGTGTGACGCCTGGCTCGAAGATGGAAAATGGTTGGTGACGTGCGCGCACCTGTGCAACGTTGTGCACTGCGCCCGAGCGACGACGACACCGTCAGACGGTGGCGCGGAAGGTATTGGCCCGGGAATACGCGCGCGCTATGGGCGTGGGTGCCGACGCTGTCAAGGCTGACGGCGTCGATGTCGATGTCGACGACGACGACGACGACGACGCGTTGAATGCGCTGATTCGCGCGCGCATCGTGCGCGTGTGCCAGACACGTGGACCGACGAAATCGTGCTGACCGAGTGAGATTCCGCGTCTGGTTTTTCGCGAAGCGCCATTTAATGACTCTAGAGATAACACGCGGTGGAAGGCGCACATGGAACGCACGAGAACGATCGCCAAGGCGCTCATGCGAGAGGGTGTCATTGAGATTACGCAAAAAGGCGAGACCGTCGCCGTGGACGCGTTCAAGGGACCCATTCGACTACGACTCGCTGAAAACAACTTGAAGAATAACGAAGCGAGCATTGAAAGCGAATGCAGTGCGCAGAGCAAACGCTCAGCGCGCGAGGAGGATGAAAATAAAGCCGTGAAGGCACGCGAGGCAAAACGCTCGAAATCGGGCGAGCCGCGCGCCTGATTTTTTATTTTTCAATCCGGGGTCACACCACTCGCGAACGTGCACAGGGCGCACACGACATTGCCTGAATGTTTTGTGTTTCGCGTGCGCGTGCGCGTTTCATGTACGATACGCCGCGCATGTATTCATCTGTAATTTGCAAATTTTAGTCCCGCGGGGAGACATTTTTTGTGCCTGAATTTTATCCACTTTCTTGCCCAACCCGCCATTCGCGCGCGCGCGTCGAGTTCGCTCGCACTCGAACGCACACCCATTATCGTTCGTGATGGTTTCATCCGTGATGTGCGCACTGGTCGCGCCGACCACGACGACGACGACGACGACGACGACGACGGCGACGGCGACAGCTCGCGCGCGACAACGTCACGCCACGATGTCTTCCGCGAGATATTCTTCGACGCCAGCGCTGGGTCGACGCGTCCTCGCGCGCGCGACGGAGGCT
>Ga0181603_10002150_pt1 | contig 15939 bp, 17 predicted proteins | sample 041ome_13_FD_148633 | JGI IMG/M metagenome (GOLD analysis project Ga0181603, IMG submission 148633) | Coastal salt marsh microbial communities from the Groves Creek Marsh, Skidaway Island, Georgia - 041409US metaG (spades assembly) | ecosystem: Environmental > Aquatic > Marine > Intertidal zone...
CGCGACTCAAGAAGTGAGATCCAAATCAGACGACTACGCACGTAGAACCATACGAATAAGTCTCGCGGACGGGGGTTCAATTCCCCCCAGCTCCACCATATGCAAGTTTAAAGGCCGACAGGGATGATTACCTGGCGGCCTTTTTCTTTGGTAAATCAATCACTTGATTGACGGTAAAGGTCAACAAGGACTATTGACAGCTAATTCATTGCGGGGGTACAAATGGGGGGAGATCCGACGAAATAGGGGGGAATTTCAGGTTGTACCCCCAGTTGTCGTGTCGCAACTAGGAGTCATACCCCATGCTGACCGAAGCTGAATGCAAGAACGCTATTTGCCCACCGGAGAAGAGGCAGGCTCGGTTTGCCGATTCCGGTGGTATGTACCTGCAGGTAAGTCCGGCGGGATCGAAACGCTGGTTTCTTAAATACCGGGTGGGCGGCAAAGAAAAGCAACTGGCTTTGGGCAGCTACCCCGACATGTCCCTGAAATCCGCACGCCTAGCGCGTGACGCTGCCAAACTGCAAAAATCCGAGGGCATAGACCCAGTGCAAGCCCGCAAGCTGGAAAAGCTCAAAGTAAAGCGCAACACCCGCGACACCTTCAAAACTATTGCTTTGGAGTGGTACAGCAAGCAAGCCCCTCAATGGAGCGAAAGCCATGCAGGACGAATGCTTAGGCAATTGGAACGTGACTTGTTCCCATGGATTGGGGATCGACCCATTGAACAGATTCACGCAATGGAACTTCTTGCGGCATTGCAAAAGGTAGAGGAGCGTGGCGCACTGGAAACAGCCGATCGCGCATTAATGCTGGCACGGCAGATTTGGGACTATTGGCTACCCACCTCGGGCTTGGCGCAGCGCAATATCACTGAAGGCCTCAAAGCGCGATTGACCCCTTATCACAGTAAGAGCTTTGCAGCTATCGTAGAGCCGAATCGGTTTGGGGACTTGATGCGGGCCATCAAGACCTACAAGGGCGGACCGATTGTTCGCACGGCGTTGCAGCTGGCGCCTTTGTTGTACCAGAGGCCCGGTAATCTGCGCATGATGGAGTGGTCAGAGATTGATCTAGACGCAGCGCTGTGGACTATTCCAAGTATGAAAATAAAACGCACCAAACAGGAAAAGATAAACGGCGAAGCCCATGTCGTCCCTTTGCCTGTGCAGGCAATAGCCTTGTTGCGCAACATCCAGCCTTTGACAGGGCATGGGGTTTATGTTTTCCCCGGAGAACGCAGTCACGACCGTCCGATATCCGATAACAGTGTGCGCAGTGCCTTGTACGCGTTGGGCTTTGGTAAAGAGCAAACTTGGCATGGATTTCGGGCAAGTGCGCGGACGATGATCGTGGACGAATTGAACCTTGACCCGCTTGTAATTGAGGCGAATCTTGCCCATGCAGTGAAGGATTCCAATGGGCGTAGTTACAACCGCACGCAGTACTTGAAGCAGCGGTTTGAGATGGTGCAGCAATGGGCTGATTACTTGGACAAGTTGGCACGAGGTGCGGATGTAATCTCGTTCAAAGCAGCTTAATTTTTTAAGCCACGCCTGACTATCGGCTGATCCCCGATGGTGAAAACGGAGACACCCTGATCCGGCGGCGCTGGTCTCATTGGGGCGTTACAGGGAGCGACTATGGATTTTCCGGCATACGTTCCGGCTGCAGTCCGGACACACATAGAAAGCATCTTGTATGGAGAGCAGACTATGCATATCCAAGGGTTTGTGAGATCGCTTGAGAAAGCCCAGCATGAACTTGTAGCTATTTCAGAGTCTTTAGAGAGAGAGGCTCTCCGCGGCGAGAACGAATATCTTGACAAGTTGCGAACGCAAAGGGTTGAAGCTTTAACGCATCAAAATGAATTAGCCAACGACGTGGATTGTTTGCTACGACTAGCGACCGATCCACGGATGCGCGAAGCTTTTGCGGTGCTAACACGCGAAATAAGTGAGGATGAACAGTGGCGCGGCTTCATTTATTCAGCATGGGCTGCGCGGGTGGATTTTACGAAATACCGCGACCGATTGAAAACAGCCATGATGTTGAAGGGCGAAATCGCCGAAGCTGCGGAAAATTTGTCGAAACTGATCCATCAATTCGAAGATACCGGAGTGAGCGGCCCAAGCGAATTTTATTCAGTCCCCGAGTTACTGAGGCAAACTGACAATATTGAAATGAATGGTCATAACCTGCACATGTGGAGGTCTATGCGGCGGCATGTTCTGGGCGATCTGCCAAGGCGGGATATTCATGATGCGAAGAAAGAGGGAAGAATTGAGGAATCAAACCAGTCAATTGAAATTGTCTTGGTGCCGAAGAGAGGGAAGGCCGATATTGACCCTGAGGAAGAAAAGCGGAATATGCTGCGCTATGCATGGGGTACCGCCCCCGACTTTTCCGCATTACTAAAAACAATGGCTGATGCGGCACGGGCCTTCAAACCTAGCGAGCCTGGGATGATCGGCGCGGCGATCGAGTCTCGACAAAAAAATCCCAAAACGGAATATGTACGTGCGTTCGGAAACCTTTTGACAGAAGTACACAAATTCGAATTGACGGCACCAGTTCACAAGGCAATTGCAGTCGTGGCGAACGTAGTGATAAACCAGCCTGATGTTGATGTGACATATGACGACGTTCGGAAGGCTCTTGTAAGGACGAGCGGCGAGCGGATGGAAGACTCAGGAAAAAAATAGCTGAAGAGTTTTCCTGAGTGGCGGAAAAGTCAGCCCCTAAAAACTTTCTGAGTTTCTTGGACTCAATCCTGCAAAAAAATCATCATTACCCCAATCGCTAGCAATCTTTAGCGAGACCCAAAAGGGGATAAGCAATGTTGATTTTGAGATTACCCGAAGTCAAACGGGTTCTAGGGCACCGAGCGGATGCTAGCGTTTACAACGCAATTCGTGCTGGGTTATTCACTAATGGTGTAGCCATTGGGCAGCGAGCAAAAGGCTGGCCCGATTACGAGGTTGATGCCATCAATGCGGCCCGCGTCGCTGGAAAGTCAGAGGGTGAAATTCGTGAGTTGGTGAAAGCCCTGCACGCGAAACGCATTGAACTGGCAATGGTATGAGGCGGCACCATGACCTTCAACACCATTGAAAAAGCCCTCAGCGCTTGCGCCGCCGAAGGCTTTCATACTGACACTCACGAGGCAGATTTTGCCACCGGTACCCAGCGGAGTAAAGCAATCACGACACTGATTGCAGATCTTCCCCTTGCTGGCTTTCTGGCTTGCAATTGTGAGCGCACGCAATACGTACAAGTTGCTCATGCGAAGCAAGCGCTTTCCTACGGGGTGGGGGGGCGCAAATGGTAGGCATCACCAATCAATTCAAAGATGCTATTTCGTCGGCGGGGCTGAATCAGCCGGAGGAAATCATTGATGACGGCAAGATTCACCGTTTTAGTTCCAGCGGTAAGCCGCGCGACGAGGCGGGCTGGTATGTGTTGCACAACGATGGTGTAGCGGCTGGCGCTTTCGGATGCTGGCGCGAGGGCTTCACGCAAAATTGGTGTAGTAAGGCCACCGCGCAAATGACTCAAGTAGAGCGCGACGCCCACCAGAGGCGCATACAAGCCATACAAGTGCAGCGAGACAGTGAGCAGGCACAACGCCATGAATTGGCGGCTGTGGAGGCGGCAAGTCGGTTTAACGCTGCAACAAGCTGCACCAGTCACTCATATCTGACCATCAAGGGAGTACAGGCCTACGGCATTCGGCAAGAAGGCGAGAGTCTACTGATACCCATGCGGGATACGGCTGGGAAATTGCATAGCCTGCAAATAATTACATCCAACGGCGACAAACGATTTATCGCGGGTGGTCGAGTAAAAGGCTGCTATTTCGCAATCGGCAAACCTGGTGCTAAGTTGATTGTGTGTGAAGGTTACGCGACTGGAGCGAGTATCTTTGAAGCTACGGGCGATGCTGTGGCAGTGGCCTTCAACGCAAGCAACTTAGAGCCAGTAGCGTTGTCCTTGCGCGCCAAGTATCCAGACTTAAAAATTGTGCTAGCTGCTGATGACGACTACCAGACCAACGGCAACCCCGGGATGTTCAAGGCTCGGTCGGCAGCGATATCCATTGGGGGTGATCTGGCAGTCCCTGACTTCGGCGATAACAGGCCCAATAAAGCTACAGACTTTAATGACCTGCATTTACTGGCCGGGCGAGATGCAGTGAAGGTATGTATTTACAACGCTCTCAACTCAGCGGCTGCTTTTGCGACGAATACCGTTGTTCCAGGCAAGTTAGACATATGGCTCGAACCAAAGGAGGTTAAAAGCGATCTTCCTCCGGCTCCCGCATTTGACGCGAAGACGCTGCTGCCCGCAACGCTCGCAGACTTTGTACTAGACGAAGCCGACCGCATGCCTTGTTCGCCGGACTACATTGCGGCGGCGCTGATTGTCTGCTTGGGTTCAGTCATTGGCGCACGCTGCGGGATCAAGCCCAAACGCCGGGACGACTGGCTCGTCACACCGAACCTCTTTGGCGGCATTGTGGGAGATCCTTCTACCAAGAAGTCACCGGCTCTGGGCACGGTGACTCGTTTTTTGGATCGGCTGGAAGTCAAAGAGGCCGAAAAACTCGAAGATGAAAAGAAAATATTTGAAGCAGAGAAAGCAGCCTTTGAAGCGCACCAGTCTGCCGTCAAGGCCAGCATGAAGAAGGCCGCAGGTGGTAAAGGTGACCGACTTAGGATGGACGCTGCCATTGCGGACTTACAGGACTTAAAACCTCCAGAGGAACCCAAGGAGCGGCGTTTCAAATCTAACGACTCCACCGTGGAGAAGTTGGGTGATCTCCTGGTGCACAACCCGCAGGGCATGCTGGTCTACCGGGACGAATTGATGGGCCTGCTTGCCTCCTGGGAAAAGGAGGGCAAAGAAGGTGACAAGGCTTTCTATCTGGAGGGCTGGAATGGCACGGCCAGCTTCAATATTGACAGGATAGGCCGCGGCAGTCTGCACGTCAAAAATCTGTGTATCTCTGTGTTCGGCGGCATACAACCGGAATTGCTGGAACGCTACCTTGCCGGTATCACGACGTCGCTGGATAACGATGGCCGAATCCAGCGCTTTCAGGTGATGGTCTACCCCAACGCAGTTGCTTGGGAATGGCGCGACCGCTACCCGGTAAAGGGTGCACGCGAGGCTGTGCGCGATCTGTTTGATCGGCTTGCGGTGTTTGATCCGGTGCAAGACGGCGCAACTCCGAGTGACGACTTTGTGAAGTTGCCCCACTTCTGTTTTGACGACGCGGCGCAAGCCATCTTCGTGGAATGGTGTACCGAGCTGCATACGGTGCATATCGCCAATGAACAAAATCCATTGATGCAGCAGCACTTTGGTAAGTTTGAAAAGCTGTTCTGTTCCATCGCGCTGATCCTGCATTTGGCAGAAGGCTCCATTGGCTCGGTAACGGCTACCAGTGCCTTGCGCGCAGCAGCCTGGTGTGAGTATCTGACCGGCCACGCACGTCGTATCTATGCCCTTGTGGAGACCGCAAAAGTGACTACTGCCCGCATGGTCAGCCGCCGACTGGCCGAAGGCAAGTTGGATGATGGCTTCACTGTACGCGACATGGTGCGTAAACAATGGTCTGGTGTCACCACAGTCAAGCAAGCCGAAGTAGCCCTTGCCATCTTGGAAGAAAGTCGTCATGTGCAAAGTCAGGACGGCATAAACACGCTGGGACGCCCGACTATTCGCTACTACATCAACCCGCAAATTAAGAAGGTGGCGAAATCATGACCTGGGCGGAACGTGCAAAAGCGGCGATTTCACAAAAGGGTCAGAGCGGTACTGTCAATACTGACGAAACTGCTGTAACGAGACTTTTGGCAGTTTCAGCAGTCGTTACCGAGGCTGCTTATGCTGTGCCAGAGGGGCTTTCGTCAGTTTTGGCAGTACCCCCTAACCTTGTATTGGAAAAACACGACGCACGCACTCCGTTGACTCAAGACCCGGATCGATGGTGCTGGCCGCATTCACCCGCCATGAATGGATCGGAAATTGAAACCTTTGAGATTCGCATGCACCAGTTCACCCAAAAGGGCTTGGCCCTCAAAGATGCCGAGGTGCTGGCCGATGAGTTGATGTTCCATGACCGCGGCCCGGACAAGCGACACGTTTGCCTGGAGGGTCAGCATCTTATTGGGCTTGGCGTTGGTGCTTGGCGCTGCACGAATTGGCAGGTGGCTGGCATCACTATCCGATTGCGAGATGCTCAGCTGCATGCCGATCTAGCGTTGCAACTTCAGAATTGTCGCGGATTTAATGCGCAACTGAAGGTCCAACCAGTGACTGAAAGCGATGATGACGACCCAGATTAAAAAACCAGCCACGGCTCCCGGAAGACACCTAACTTTTAAATGAAAGAGCAACGCCATGAACTCACACCCCGCAGATACAAAAATTAGTAACGACGCTATCAGAAACCTTTTTGCGCAAAAGCTGGCCGAATATTCTCGGAGAGACCCAAAGTCGTTCCTCCAACTCGACGGTTTGTATGTTGCGCACCGTGGATGCCGCGAGATGCAATCTGACGTAGATGGCGATTGCCTGAGTGCATCCCCAACGGTCGTACTAATGATGGGCTCAACTGTACGTGTGCTAATCCCAGAAGGTACCGATCGGCGCACTGCTATCCGTCAGCTCAAGAAACTTACCAAGTGGTTAATTAAAGATCCTAGCCTGATGAGGTTCACAAAGTGCCCTCAGACCAGATTCGATTACACGGACGACGATGAGCTACCGTTCTGATTGACGCCAATAAAGCTAATGTGCACAAGGAACACTATGGCTATCGCCAACGAAATTGCCCAACCCAATTCTCAGCCGGATGAGTGCGTTCGTTTTAACGCCCTAAAGCAAGGAATCCTTCGTCGCTGTGCGGTTCTAAGGAGGTAGCAACATGAGCAACGCAAAAGATAGACCAACAGCGACAAATCCCAAAATACTGGAAGTCAGAGTCACAACAGGCCAAACTGAGGCGCAAGCCGTCGCCGCAGCAGCGGCATCGCCATCAATCAACGCGGCGATTGTGATGGACGCCTACCAAGGCAATATCGCAGGTGATGTAAATCTGATGGCGCTGATTGCGTCCGTGCAAGAGTCCACCGCAAGAACTAAAGCGGGCGACCTTTCAAACCTTGAAGCGATGCTTCTCGGGCAGGCGACTGCACTACAAACAATTTTTACCAGTTTGGCCAGGCGCGCATCTCACCAAGATTATCTGACGCACTACGGGCTTTACATGACGCTGGCACTTAAGGCACAAGCACAGAGCAGGGCGACCATATCGGCGCTGGTTGACATGAAATACCCCAAGCAGTCGGCAACTTTTGTGAAGCAGGCCAACATGACCACTGGGCCGCAACAGGTCAACAATACCTGCGCAAACACCCCCTCCTGTGGTGGCAAACAGTCGCGCACAGAAAATATTGAGAGTGAGCCAAACAAACTATTGGAGGCAAATCATGGCCAACGGCTGGACAGAGGAACGCAGGCGCAAGCAGGCAGAGCTAATCAGGAGGTGGCGACCCTGGGAGCAGTCCACCGGCCCGATATCGCCTGAAGGAAAGCGGCGGGTCAGCAGGAATGCCTGGACGGGCGGTCACCGGGCGCAACTGCGGGAGCTGTCGAAGAGGGTGAACGCAGAATGTCGACAGGCGCGGAAGCTGATTAAGTCCGGGCACTAACGGTCCCGAGCGGACATCGGGAATAAGGGCTTTGGCGGCTGCTTTGACCTATTGCGGTCGATCCTGGGTGTTTTTTGCACTGGCTTGGCTTACATCTTATTTTTCAGAGTGATCGCGCTGGTCGGCGCCAGTAAAGCGTTATCGGTGACCTTTGCCGTGCCTGTATTTGCTGCCTTCTACGGCGTCACATTTTTGGATGAAGCCATCACCTTGACCATGTTCGTCTGCGCACTTGTGATTTTGTTGGGTATCAGTCTGTCGACGGGTGTGGTCAAATTGCTCCGATCATGAAACCGGAGGTCTCCCTTGCTCGTTGATAGCCTCCCCCTGATTTGGGTCGATGCGATTTTGATATTCACGCTCTGCGAGTGGCTCATCCTGAGCTATCGCAGTCGCAAGACGCAAAGCGGTCTGTCGGTCGGCGACATCAGTTTCGGACTGCTACCGGGATTTTTGTTGATGCTCGCCTTGCGTTTTGCGGCGCCGCCAGACATCAACATGGTCGTGTTTGTTTGCCTGAGCTTAGCCGGTCTTGCGCACGCTGGCGACTTCTACAGACGTTACAAGCAGCACGCCAAAATTGGCGGGAACCGCAAATGAACGGCCTCTTTTCATGGCGCAAACGCGGCGTCTAACGCCTTTGGTTTAAAGGGTAACTGGCCCCAGTCGGTGGTTGACAATCTTGAACGACCACTGTCGCCGTCACAGACTTTCTCGGCGCCGTGAGCCAAGGTCAAATTCCAGGGTGCACCCGACGCCACGCGAAGGCGAAGGTTCTGCCCGCCTTATCGACAGGCCTGTCCGACCAGATCGGCCGCCTTCTCCCCGATCAGGATGCAGGGCGCATTGGTGTTGGTCGAGACCATCGTCGGCATGATGGACGCGTCGGCGATCCTCAGGCCCTCGACACCGCGCACGCGAAGCTGGGGATCGACGACCGCACCGGGGTCGCTGCCCATGCGGCAGGTTCCGATCGGGTGCCACGAGGTCTGGCCCGTGGCGCAGGCATACGCCAGCAGCTGCGCGTCGCTGGCCAGCTCCGTGCCGGGCAGCAGTTCGCGCTTGATGAGGCGGCTCAGCGGTGGTTGCGCCGCAATCGCGCGGATCAGCCGCAGACCCGCGACGGTCAGGCGACGGTCGGCGTCCGCCTGCAGATAGTTCGCCTCGATCTTCGGGGCGGCAGCGGGATCGGCCGAGCCCACATGCACACTGCCGCGCGAATGCGGCCGGACCTGAAACGAACCCAGCGTGATGCCGGGGCAGCGGTCGATACCACCGCCGCCGGCACTGTAGCGATCCTTGCCGCTCATCAGCGCGAGCTGGACTTTCGTGTCCGCATGGTCGCTCTGGTCGCTCGAGGGCATGATGGCATGCGCCGTCACGGTCGACGTGGCCAGCAGGCCGCGCCGAAGCAGCAGATAACGCAGGCCCTCGAGCGCGCCGAGCAGCGGCTGGTTCAGTATGTCGTTGACGGTGCGTTCGCCCGCGATCTCGAACGACATGCGGACCTGGAGATGGTCCTGCAGGTTCTCGCCGACCTCGACACGCGCCAGCCGCGTGGCGATGCCGGCCCGTTCCAGCACCTGCGGATTGCCGATGCCCGAGCGCTCCAGGATCGCAGGCGATTCGATCGAACCGGCGCACAGCACCACTTCCCGCGCGGCGTGCGCTTCGATCCGACGGCCGCCATGCAGATACACGACGCCGACACAACGCGTGCCTTCGAACAGCAACCGGTCGACCGTCGCATGCGTGCGCACGGTCAGGTTGCCGCGTTGCATCGCGGGTCGCAAATAACCGACGGCGGTCGAACATCTGCGGCCATTGCGCACCGACAACTGCAACGGTGCGACGCCCGCGTTGTCGGGACCGTTGTAGTCGTCGAGCCTGGGGGCACCCAACCCCTGGCAGGCCTGCTCAAATGCGCGCGAAACCGGCGAGGCGTGGGCCACATCCGTCACGGCGATCGGGCCGCCGACGCCCCGATGCGCCGGGTCGCCACCAGCGCGATCTTCCAGCTTCTTGAAGTACGGCAGCACCTCGTCGTAGCCCCAACCCGGATTGCCCAGGTCGCGCCATGCATCCCACGCCGCGCGGGAGCCGCGCACGAAGACCATGCCGTTGACGGAGCTGGAGCCGCCCAGCACGCGTCCCTTGGGCCAGTAGACGGCCTGCTCGACCGGCGCCTTCCCTTTCTCGGTGAAGTATTGCCAGACGAATTTCGGGTTCGTGAGCAGTTTTCCGACACCCAGCGGAACATGGATCCACCGGTCTGTGTCCGGCCCGCCCGCTTCCAGCAGCAAGACGCGCTTCTTCGGGTCCTCGCTCAGACGCGCCGCGACCACGGCGCCGGCCGATCCGGCACCCACCACCACATAGTCGTATCGATTCAAATGCATGCGATTGCAACGCCAGCGCGCGAAAGCCTTTGCGAATCAGCCGTCCTGTTCAGCCGCATAAGCCGCTCGCGACGTCCATCGTCAGGAGTTGGCCACCGTATCTCGCACGGCGCGTCCAAGCCGGTCAAGCAGTTCATCCACCTCTGGCGCCGTGATGATCAGCGGCGGCCAGATCACCAGGAACGAGGGCCTGAACGGGGCCGTGAAGGCGAGCAGGCCGTGGCGCACGGCCGCGTGGCGCAGCCGCGCCCCGGTCTCGGGAGTCGGCGTCTCGATGCCGGTGAACAGGCCCAGTTGCCGACTGCCGATCACGAACTCCGGGAACATTGCCTGCAACGCCTGGTAGCCCTGGCTCAGTCGCTCGCCCATCGCCACCACGTTGCTCAGCAGGGCCGGGTCCGACAGCAGTTCGAGTGCCTTGGCGGCCACCAGGCAGCCGATCTCCGAGCCGGAAAAGGTGGATGGATGGGCCAGAGGCACCTCGTCGACGAACGCCAGCACCCGGTCGTTGAACAGGCAGCCCGCGATCGGGTAATAACCACCGCCCAGCGCCTTTCCGACCACCGCCATGTCGGGCACGATGCCCCAGTTCTCGAACGAAAACAGCTTCCCGGTGCGTCCCATGCCGGCCTGGACCTCGTCGCAGATCAGCAGCACGCCGTGCCGGTCGCACAATGCGCGCAGCGCCTGCAGGTAGCCGGGCGGCGGCAGCAGCGCTCCGGCCGAACCCTGGGCCGCCTCGAGCAGAACCGCGGCCGTGTCTGCGTCCATCGCCCGCGACACGGCGTCGATATCGCCATACGGCACCGGAACGATGCCCGGCGTCAGCGGACCGTAACGCGCGTTGATACCGGCGGGCGCGGCCGCAAGGCCGAATCCGACGAAGCCGTGGTAGGCCTTGTCCATCGTGATGATGTTGCGGCGGCCGGTCGCCCCGCGCGCGAACTTGCACGCCGCCTCGATGGCTTCGCCACCGGTCACGGCAAACTGCACATGGTCCAGGTTCCCCGGCGCCGCCTGGGCGAGCTTCTCGGCCATCCGGGCACGAATGGCCGACAACAGCATCCAGTCGCCCATGTCGGTGTCCCGCGCGGCCGTTGCCAGCACCCGGGCGACTTCCGGATGGCGGTGACCGAGGTTGAAGACGCCACCGGCACAACGGCAGTCGATGAAACTGCGGCCGTCGATGTCGTGGATCGTCACGCCCGCAGCCGAGCCCTGGACCAGCCCATAACCGGCCGTCGCATGCATCGCTTTCACGCGGCCGGAGGAAATATGCCTGGCGGTCAGATCGCAGGCGGCTCGGCTGGCAGAAACAAGCTCGGTCGTCATGGACGCCCCTGGTTCACGGCGGCACCCGGGCCATCACCTGCCGGATGGGCCCTGGGGTGGTGACAGGCGACACGGTGGCCATCGCCGGCAAGCTCAGGGTTTTCGGTCGAGCACAACGCGCCGGCCTTCGGGCAGCGATTGCGAAATGCGCAACCATCGATCCGGGCCAGCAGACTCGGCTGTTCCGCCTTCAGCATCGTGTACTCGGACGCCGGCAGCGGATGGAGCCGGGGTACGGCGGCCATCAGGGCGTTGGTATAGGGATGCTGCGGCCGCAGGAAGACGTCTTCGGTCGCGCCGCTCTCGACGATCCGGCCCAGGTACATCACGGCCACGTGGTCGCACACCCGGCGCACCACCGCCATGTCATGGCTGATGAAGACCATGGTCATGCCGAGATCGCGGATCAGCTTGGCCAGCAGGTTCAGCACCGAGGCCTGAACCGACACGTCGAGCGCGGCCGTAGGCTCGTCGGCGATCAGGATATCGGGTTCGAGCGCCAACGCGCGCGCGATGGCGATGCGCTGGCGCTGCCCGCCGGACAGGCCGCCGGGCTTCTTGTCCAGCGCCTGCACCGGCATGTGCACCTGTTCCATCAGTTCGCGGCACCGCGTCTCGATGCGCTCCCGGGGCACGATGTCGTGAAAGCGCAGCAGTTGCTCCAGCATCCGGCGCGTCGTCATCGCGGGGTTGAGCGAGGAGCCCGGATCCTGGAACACCATCTGGATGCGCCGCCGCTGCGCGGGCGCGCGTACCGCGCCCAGCGCAACACCCTGCAGCGACACGGATCCACCGGTCGGCGCCGTCAATCCGCTGAGCACGCGTGCCAGGGTGGACTTGCCGCAGCCCGATTCGCCGACGATGCCGAAGACCGTGCCTTTGGCAACGTCCAGCGAAACCGAACGCAGGGCGCGCAGAATCGCCGGTGCGCGGGAACTGCCGCCCACCGGGAAGTCCACACTCAGATCGCGCACCCGCAGCCAGTCACCCGCTGCGCCCGCTGTTGCGCTGCGCGCGGCGGAACGCGTGCCCGGCAAGGATCCGGTGGTGCTCATGCGACTCTCCCCACCTTGAAACAAGCGACGCTGACGCCTGCGCCCTGATCCTCGAGCGCCGGAGTTGCACCGCTGCACTCGGCACCCGCCAGCGGGCAGCGGGGCGCAAAGCGGCAGCCAAGCGGAAAATCGACCGGGCTCGGCGGTGTGCCCTCGATCGGCGTCAATTCGCCCGTCGACGCCTCGATGTCCGGAAGCGCCGCCAGCAGCGCGCGGGTGTAGGGATGCCGGGGATTGGCAAACACCTCGGCGCACGGACCCGACTCGACGATCAGTCCGGCATACATGACGCAGATCCGGTCTGCGATCTGGCGCACCAGCGCCAGATCGTGCGTGACGAAGACGATGCCCAGCCCGTCCTGCTTTTGCAGGTCGCGCAGCAGATCCACGATCTGCGCCTGTATCGTGACGTCCAGCGCGGTCGTGGGTTCGTCGCACAACAGGATCTCGGACGTGCATGCCAGTGCCATGGAGATCACGACGCGTTGCTTCAATCCCCCCGACATTTCGTGCGGCCAGAAGCGCACGCGGTTCTCGGGATCCGGCACGCCGACACGCCGCAGCAGTTCCACGGCGCGCGATTTGCTCTCGGCGCGCGTGCAGCCGGAGTGCTCGCGCACGATCTCGGCAATCAGGTCGCCGACGCGCATCAGCGGGTCCAGCGCAGCGCCCGGCTCCTGCGAGATCAGGCTGATCCTGCGACCACGCAGCTCGCGCGCAGCACGTTCGACCAGTGTGCCGCCCTCGGCGATCTGCTGCCGGCCGGTTCCACGCGACAGGCCGTCGGGCAACAGATCGAGGATCGCCTTTAGCGTCAGGCTCTTGCCCGAGCCGGACTCGCCGACGATTCCGAGGCACTCGCCGGCGTCGAGGAACAGGTCGACGGGGCCGACCGGCGATACGACCCTGCCATGCGACGCCAGATCGACGCGCAGGTTCTCGATGTTCAGGATGCGTGTCACCGGCCAACCTCCAAGCTGCGCCCTGCGGGATCCGCCTGGGGAAAGGCCCGGCAGATCACCAGGGTACCTTCGTGCTGCGCACTGCGGTATCCGCTCTTGAGGCGACCCGACGCGCTCATGACCGGTACCAATCGTCCAGGCCATCGGCAATCAGCGACAGCGCAATGCCGAACACCATCAGCATCAAGCCGGGCATCACCGCCAGGCGCCAGTGGCTGTGCAGGAAGGGCTGGCCTTCCGCGATCATGCGTCCCCATTCAGCGGTGGGCGGCTGAATGCCCACGCCCAGGAACGACAACGAGCTCAGCACCAGCACCATGAGCACGATGTCCGACATGAAATAGATCAGCGTCTGCGGCAATGCGTTGGGCATGACGTGCGTGACCAGGATATTCATCTCCGGCAGGCCCGTCACCCGCGCCGCCGCGATGAACTCCAGCGATCGCAGCCGCAGCACTTCGCCCCGCGTCAGGCGCGCGTACCCGACCCACGCGATGGCCGTCGCCGCGACGATGAACGAGGTGGCCCCGCTGCCCAGCGCAAACACCAGCACCAGCAGGAACACGTACACCGGGAACGCCTGCACCAGGTCCGCTGCCCGGCTGACGATCATGTCGGGCAGCCGCCCGAAATAGCCGGCCACCGCACCCACGGCGGTGCCGATCACCATCGGGAAGAACGCGGCCAGAAACGCGACCGGAAGGTCGACGCGGATGGCGATCAGCAGCCGGATCAGGAAGTCGCGGCCCAGCTGGTCGGTTCCAAGCCAGTGCGCGGCGCTGGGGGCCTGCAGGCGACTCAGGATGTCCGTCTTGTCCGGATCGAACGGCAACAGCATCGGGCCCAGCACACCGAGGACCACGTACACGCACAGGATGCCGATCCCGGTCTTGACCTTCGCCGGCAATGGCTTGCGCGCCGCACGCTGCAGCTCGCCCGGCGCGCCGGTGGACACGGCGGCTGCAGCGGGTGCCATCACTGCAGACCCCCGCGCGGATTCAGGAACGAGACCAGGATGTCCACCGTCAGGTGGACAAACGTGACGAAGAACGCCGTCACCAGCGTGATGCCCTGGATGATCGGAAAATCACGCTGCGAAACCGCGGTGACCAGCACCTGCCCCAGGCCGGGCAATGCAAAGGTCTTTTCGATCACCAGGCTGACGAAGATCATCGGCCCCACCTGGACCGAGATCATCGTGAGCAGGATGATGGCCGCGTGGCGCGACAGGTGGCGCAGCAGGATCGCCCTTTCGCTCAGGTCCGCGGCCCGCGACATCATCACGAAGTCCTGGCGGTACAGGCCGATGAATTTGGCGCGCAGCGCGCGGATCATGACAGGGGAAATCGCGATCGCAAACGTGGCTGCCGGCAGCACGATGGAATGCAGGTGGCCGGCGAATCCTTCGCCGAAGCCGGAAATCGGAAACAGGCCCGTGGGCAGCGCAACCAGCAGGATCAGCATCAGGCCGACCCAATAGGTCGGCATGCTGATACCCCCGACGCTCAGCCCGATCAGGCTGTAGTCCAGCAGGCTGTCCTTGCTGCGCGCCGATGCCGCGGAGACCACGGACGAGACGAGCACGCTCAACAGCGTTCCGCTCACCAGCAGCCAGATCGTCGGCGCCATGCGGTCCACGATGATGGAATTCACCGTGCGTCCGGACCGGGTGGATGTGCCCAGGTCACCCTGCAAGGCATTGCCGACGTAGGTCAGGTACTGCACCGGCAGGGATTTGTCCAGGCCGAGGTCGACCCGGATTTTCTGCACGGCCTCCTCGCTGGCATTGAGGCCGCCGATGGCACGCGCCGGGTCGCCGGGAATCACATGCAGCAGCAGCAGCACGAGAAACATGATCGCGGCCATCAGCGGGATCGTCTGCAACAGACGCTTCGCTATGAAACCGGCGTGGGACATGGGTTGGTCCTTGCTATCGAGGGGATGGCTGGCGGCATCGAACCGGGCGTCGCAGCCCGGGTCAATGCCTTGACGCGACAACCGGTCAGCTTAACGTTCCAGCCGGATGGCATCGAGCCGGTAGGCCGTGGTCACGACCGGGGCCAGGCCCTTGACGCCGTCCGCCACGCCAAACACGGTGGCCGGGTGGCCGACCGGAGCGGCCGAATAACTAGCCCGCATCAGGTTCTCGAATTTCCCGACGGCCGCCTTGCGGCTGGCCGCGTCCTTGGCCGTGCGGTATTCGTTGAGCGTCGCGCCGATGGCCTTGCCGTCCCATCCGCCAAGCGGGCCGAACGCAGACGCGTAGAAGTTCAGCATCTCCGCGGCGGTCGTGCCGAAAGTCGTGTTGCCGAGCAGCCAGACATCGAAATCGCTCTTGAGGACTTGTCCCATGACGGTATTGAAATCCGACACGTTGAGCTCGACCTGGAAACCGGCCGCCTGCAATTGCGACTGGATGGCCTGTACCAGCACCTCGTCGACACCGCGGATATAGGCCGCGCTCAGTCGG
>Ga0181603_10002151_pt1 | contig 15936 bp, 15 predicted proteins | sample 041ome_13_FD_148633 | JGI IMG/M metagenome (GOLD analysis project Ga0181603, IMG submission 148633) | Coastal salt marsh microbial communities from the Groves Creek Marsh, Skidaway Island, Georgia - 041409US metaG (spades assembly) | ecosystem: Environmental > Aquatic > Marine > Intertidal zone...
GAGGCCGCCCGGCTTGGCGCCTTTGCCCTCGAGCCCGGCTCCAAGGACGCCGCCCTGCTGGTTGAGCTCCCCCCCGGGCTTCACACCGCCCACGCGGGCGGCGTGGAAGAAGCCAACGGCGAGGTGCTGTTGGAGCTCTATCGCCTGCCGGTAGACGGCTATTGATCGGGTCCAGGCGAAGCACCGCACGATTGCTAATCGCTCCCACGATCACTCAATGGTCCGCATGTACAAACGACTGCTCGCGACCGTCCTGGTCCCCCTGCTCGGCTCCGCCCCCCTGCCCGCCGCAGAGGATTTGATTCCACTCGAGTTCAGCCTCGAGCTGATGGACCCGACCGTTGATCCCGGCGAGGACTTCAACCGCTACGCCAACGGCGGTTGGCTCGATGCCAATGAAATCCCGGCCGACAAATCGCGCTGGGGCGCTTTCGATGCCCTCGGCGAGAACAACTGGCGCCGCATCCACAGCCTGTTGGAGGAGACGGCCGCCGCGGGCGCGCCCGCCGGCTCAAACCCCCAGAAGGTCGGCGATCTTTATCGCACCGCCATGGACACCACCGCGATCGACGCCGCCGGCATTGAGCCGCTGCTGCCCAGCTTCGCCGCCATCGACGCCATCGCGGACCTGGGCGACATCGCCCGCTACACGGCCCACGCCCACCGCGGCATCGGCAGTCCGTTCTTCGGCATCTACCCCTACGCCGACCAGCGCAATAACGAGGATGTGATCATCAACCTCACCCAGGGCGGCCTCAGCCTGCCGACGCGCGATTACTATTTCGAGGAACAGCACGCCAAATACCTCCCGCTCTTCGTCGACCATATGGCGCGTATGTTCGAGCTGGCCGGCGATGAGCCTGCCGCCGCGCGCGCGCAGGCCGAAACCGTGCTCGCCCTGGAAACCAAGCTCGCCGGTTTCTCCAAAACCGTCGCGGAACTGCGTGACCCGATCGCCAATTACCACAAAATGACCTACGCCGAGGCGGCGGCGATCATGCCCCAATTCGATTTCCTCACCTACAAGACGCTCTTCGGCGTGCCCGAATCGGAAGCGGAACTTGACGTGAAACAGCCCGAGTTTTTTGCCGGACTGAGCGGCCTCCTGGCCAGCGAACCCCTCGAAAATTGGAAGACCTACCTGCGCTGGCATGCACTGACGGATGCGGCGCCCTATCTCGCCGCCGATTTCGAGAACGAGAACTTCCGTTTCTTCTCGACCGAGCTCAGCGGCACCCCGCAGCCCGAGCCCCGCTGGCAACGCGCGGCCCGGGTGATCGACAGCACGGTGGGGTTTGCCCTGGGTGAGATTTACGTCGCCCACTACTTCCCCCCGGAGGTGAAGGAGCACCTCGACCATATGATCGGCATCATGCGCGAAGTGCTGCACGACCGCATCGTGAACCTCGAATGGATGAGCGAAGCCACCAAGGAGAAGGCTCTGGAGAAGCTCTCCACCTTCGGCGTGGCCGTCGGCTACCCGCCGTCCTGGCGCGACTACTCCGCCCTCACCGTCGAACCCGTCGGCTACTTCGGCAATGTCATGCGCGCCGCCGAGTTCGCGACCAACTACGAATTGGCCAAGCTCAGCAAGCCCTTCGACAAATACGAATGGCTGCGCACGCCCCAGCAGGTGAATGCCTACTACCAGCCCTCCGCCGGCCAGCTGGTGTTCCTCGCCGGCATCCTGCAACCGCCCTACTTCAATCCGGAACTCGACGACGCCGTCAATTTCGGCGCCATCTGCGCCGTTATCGGCCACGAAATCACCCATGGCTTCGACGACAAGGGCCGCAACTACGACGCCTACGGCAACCTCAATGACTGGTGGACCGAGGCCGACGCCGAGGCGTTCAAGGCGCGTGCCGACAAGCTCGTCGCCCAGTATTCCGCCTACGAGGCCCTGCCGGGTCTCTTCGTCAAAGGTGACCAGACGCTCGGCGAAAACATCGCCGACCTCGGCGGCGTCTCCATCGCCTACGAGGCCCTGCAGCGTTCACTGGCGAACAAGCGTGTCGGCCTGATCGATGGCCTCACCCCGAACCAGCGCTTCTTCCTCGCCTGGGCCCAGGTCTGGCGCACCAAGTATCGCGATGACAACCTGCGCCGGACCGTCGCCAGCGGCGTGCACTCCCCCGGCATGTTCCGCGCGGTTGGTCCACTGGTGAACCTGCAGGAATTCTATGACGCTTTCGACATCACCGAGGGTGACCCGATGTGGCGCGCCCCGGAGGATCGCGCCAAGATCTGGTAATGGATCCTTCCGTTGATTCCGCGCCGGACCCCAAGCAGGGAGAACGCGAATACTACGCCCGAATCGGGGCCGAGGGCATCCGTCATGCCCTCGGCAAGCCCTTCACCGACGACGTTTGCAATCAAAAGCTCAGTCACGTCGCAGCCATTTTCAACCTGCTCGAGGCTCCCCCGAGCCGCGTGTTGGAATTCGGCTGTGGTGTCGGATGGCTGTGCCTGATGCTGGCCTGTCATGGGCACCAGGTGACCGGCGTCGACATCGCCCCGGAGGCCATCGCAGCGGCCGAAGCCCAGCGCGACATGTTTGCAGTAACCGGACTGCAGTATGAGGTGGGTGACTACGAATCCTTTCAGCCACCGGAAGCGGTGGATGCGGTGATCTTCTATGAGGCACTGCACCACGCCGAGGACGAAGCCGCCGCCATTCGTGCGGCGTTTCAGGCGCTCAAACCGGGCGGCATGCTGATCGCCTTCGAGCCCGGTGAGGGTCACCACGATACGCCGGCCGCCCAGGAGGTGATCGCCCGCTACCGCTTACATGAAAAGGACATGCCCATCGCGCGGATCGTGGAGCTTGGCCGGGCAGCCGGTTTCACCCGCCACCTCACCCTGCCCGAGCCGTGGGATTTCCTGCGCCGCGTCTATCGTCGCTCTTACGGGCGCGCCACAACGTCCGGCGCGGCGCGCGGGAAGTTCATTCTCGGAACCCTGCGGGCGTTTCGGCACTATTTTTTTCCGCGTGAGGATCAGTCGTTTGCCGTGCTGTGGAAATGATGCCGGGCTCCATGGAAGACTCCAAAAAAGGTGAGCGGGAATACTACCGTCGACTCGGTCCCGAAGGGCTTAGGCATGGACTGGGCAAGCCCTATTCCGATCACGACTGCAACATCCACCTTGCATACCTCACCGCCATCTTCCAGCTCCTGCCGCCACCACCCGCGCGCCTCGTCGAATTCGGCTGCGGACCCGGCTGGCTCTGCCTGCTGTTGGCTCGACGCGGATACGACGTGCAGGGCGTGGACATCGCTCCGGACGCAATCGAGGCCGCGCGGCGCGCAGCCGCCGATGCCGGTGTCGGGCGACTGACGTATGACGTGGCCGACTACGAGGCATTTGCCACGACCGTGCCCGCCGACGCCGCGATCTTCTACCACGCCCTGCATCACGCCGAGGACCCCGCGCTGGCACTGCGCTGCGCGGCGCAGAGCCTGAAGCCCGGCGGCATGCTGATCGCCGTGGAACCGGGCTACGGACATCACGCGACCGCGCAGTCACAGGAGGTGATCAGCCGTTACGGCGTGCACGAGAACGACATGCCCGGCCGTCGCATTGTTGCGCTCGGCCGTGCCGCCGGTTTCTCCCGCGACCTCCGCCTGCCCTGTCCCTGGAGCGCCATGCGGCAGCTCTACCGGCCCGGCTACAGCCGGGCTGATTCCAGCCGCGAACTGCGGGGCAAGTTTCTCCTCGGGGTGGGACGTCTGCTGCGGCACGTGATCCGCCATCGGCGCCAGGAGCGGGAACTGGTGGTGCTGTGGAAATGATGCTTCCACCCGCGCCGCTGCTGGAAGGTTGCTCCCTGAAACAAAAGGCGTTGGCTGAAGCCTCTTCATGATCGAAGTCCGCCATCTTACCCGCGTCTTTCGCACCTATAAAAAGCAGCCCGGCTTCTGGGGGGGCGTGAAGGGGCTCTTCAAACGCGATTTCGAGGAAACCGCCGCGGCCAACGATGTCAGTTTCGACATCGCCGAGGGCGAATTCGTCGGCTTTCTCGGGCCCAACGGCGCCGGCAAGACGACAACGCTGAAAATGCTGTCGGGCTTGATCTACCCGACCAGCGGCACCGCGAAGGTCGCCGGGTTCGACCCTACCAAGCGCGAAAACGCCTACCGCCGCATCTTCGCCCTCGTGCTGGGTCAGAAGAACCAGCTCTGGTGGGATCTGCCCGCCCAGGAGTCGTTCACCCTCAACCGGCACATCTACGGCCTTCCTGCCGAGCAGTTCCAGGAAACGCTCGATGAATTGGTCGACCTCCTCGATGTTCGCGCGAAGCTCAATGTCATGGTACGAGAGCTCTCCCTGGGCGAGCGGATGAAGATGGAGTTGATCGCCGCCTTGCTCCACCGCCCCCGGGTTCTGTTTCTCGATGAGCCCACCATCGGGCTCGACGTGGTGTCACAACGCACGGTGCGCAACTTCCTCCGCGCCTACAACCAGCGCCACAAGGTCACCATCCTGCTCACCAGCCACTACATGGCCGACATCCAGGAGTTGTGCGACCGCGTGATCGTCATTCACAAGGGCCGCAAGATTTACGACGGCGACCTGGATCGGCTCGAATCCGGTTCGGCGGGCACGCGGCAGAAGATCATCACCTTCCTGCCCGACCTGAACAGCACCGATGCCGCCAAGTTTCCCGGGTTCCCCGCGGACTGGCAGTCGAGCTACGGCGTAACGAGCCGCGACGCCGCCGGTAAGTTCACCCTGCGGGCGCCCGGCAACCGGGTCAGCGAGGTCTCGCAGGAAATTCTGCGCCAGGGCCCGGTGGCCGACATCACCATCGAGGATGTACCGCTGGAGGACGTGATCGCCGATCTGTTCGAGAAGAATTGAAGGTCTCGCGGCGGAACCTCTCCGGCTTCACCCGGTCAGGCCGTTTGCCCCATGAATACCCATCCCCCCGCTCTCTCGTGTCTGATCGGTGCCGCGTTGTGCCTGGTCTCCCCCCTTCTCGCGGCCGAACGCGCCCAGCTGACCACCTATGCGCGCACCCACGGCAAATATGAACGGGTACCCAGCCACCCTGAGTCCTTCGTGATTGTCGAAGGCGGGCTGAACCTGACCGGGGTCGATGACGCGTATCTGGAAAACGTGCCTTTCGCGGCCATCAGCGGGGTATTGGCCGACGCTTTGACCGATGGCGGCTTCACCTCCGCTCCGGAAAGCCAGAACGCTGACTTGTTGATCGTGGTCCACCGGGGCCGAACCGCTCCGCACGAGGGCATTGGCATGTCCACGGCCACGACGTCCGATGTGAGCCAGGACGTTGTCATTTCTCCTTTGGGCACCCCGGTGATTGATCGAGTGAATTCGGGCAGCCCGCACACCGGCATCACCACCGGCGACAATCGGGTGCAGGTCGCCAAGGTGCTGGGGTTTCACGAACGCTTGTCCGAACTCCATGAAAACCGCCGGTTGCCCGCACACCAGCAACGCTACCGGGAGCTGCTCGACGAGGTTTCGCAGCAGCGCTACTATCTGGTCATTGCCGCCTACGACCATCGCGCCCTGCAGGCCGGAGGACGTCAGGTCCTGCTGTGGGAGACGCGGTTGAGCGTGGCGGCACAAGGGAAGTCCTTTGCCGACCGATTCGCCGCCATGCTGGAAGCCGGTTCGCGCTACTATGGCAGCAACACCCCTGCGGGCTTGGACCGTCGCTCGATCGCCACTTCCGGATCGATTTCCCGGATACGGCCCAAAGCCGTGATCCCGTCCATATCCGGCATGCGGATGTCGAGAATGACCACGGCGTAGCGCGTGCGCCGGACCTTGGTCAACGCATCCGCGGCCCGCTCTGACTTGTCGACCGTGAAAGTTTTGCCCAGGGTGAAAGCGATGGACTCACGCGGACCGTATTCGTCATCCACGATCAGGACGCGCGGGCGTTCGATTTCAGAGGAAGTTTCGACTTCGGGTTCTGGCACCATGAAGGAGGGTTTTAAAGAGGGTGCGGATGGCCCGACGCGATGATCGGACATGAAGAATCATAGGGGCGCACCAGGCAGTGGCCGCTGATTTAAGCCGGAAGTGTTTGCTGGGGTCATTTTACCCTGTCAAGGAGTGCAACCGGCAGTAATTTGCAGTAAGCTCGAGATCATTACATTTACATGGATTTTACGGTGATTCTACTTTCCACCGGGCTGCTCATCGCTGCGATCGTGGCGACCTTCGCCCGCGCAACTGCCTCTGCCGCAACCAAACGCGCCGACGAGGCCGAAACGGAGCGAAGCCGCTTGCGTAATGAACTTGCAACTACGCGGGAGCGATTGGTGGCGGTCGAGGCCGACAGTCGGGCCAAACTGGAGGCGGCCCAGCAACGCTTCAGCGATCAGGAAGCGCGGGCCCGGCAATACCTGGCCGACTTGGAGAAGCTCCGCGCCACGATGCAGACCGAGTTCGAGGCGGCGGCAGCCAAGCTGCTGGAGGAGAAGTCCCAGAAGTTCACCCATCAGAACAAGGAGCAGGTCGACGCCCTCCTCCACCCCCTCCGCCAGCAGATCAAGGAGTTCCGCGAGCGCGTCGACACCGTCTACAAGGGCGACACCGAGGACCGTGCGGCGCTCAAAACCCAGATCGAACAGCTGCGCCAGTTGAACACCCACATCACCGCGGAAGCCTCCGCCCTCACCCGGGCACTGAAAGGTCAGTCGCAAGCCCGTGGCGCCTGGGGCGAACTCGTCCTGGAGCGGCTGCTCGATTCCGCCGGACTGGTGAAAGGGGAAAACTATCTCACCCAGGAGTCCATCCAGACCGAGGATGGACGTCGCCTCCGGCCGGACATTCTCGTTCGCCTCCCGGACGAACGCCATCTGGTCATCGACTCGAAGGTCTCGCTCATCGCCTACGAACGCGCCGTCAACGCCGAGGAGGATGCGACCAAGGCGGCCGCCATCAGTGAGCATGTGCGGGCCGTGCGCACCCACGTCGAGCAACTCAGCGGCAAGCAATACGACGACACCGGCACCTTGGTCACTCCGGACTATGTCTTCATGTTCGTGCCGTTGGATCACGCCTTCGCCATGGCCATCCAGGCCGATGCCGGGCTTTACGAGTGGGCTTTTGACCGGCGCGTCATTCTCGTCACCGCCCCCAGCCTGTTGGTCGCCCTCAAGACCGTCGCCATGGTCTGGAAACAGGATCGGCAGACCCGCAACGTGCAGGCCATCGCCGAACGCGGCGGCGCGCTCTACGACAAGTTCGCCGGGCTGATCTCCGATCTTGAGGCGATCGGCAAACAACTGGCCAACGCCCAAAGCAGCTACGAGGGTGCCATGAACAAGCTCAGCACCGGCCGCGGCAACCTGCTCAACCAGGTCGAGGACCTGAAGCGCCTGGGGGCCAAGGCCAAGAAATCGCTCCCCGCAGCCGGCGATCCGGAGCTCGACGAATAGCGCCGGCGTCCCGCGCGCGGGCTACTCCTGAAACACCCGCCGCGCCTCGGTGTAGCGCTTGAACTCCAACCGGGCCGGCACGCGATCGAGCACCGAGAAGTCCGTGACCTCCGTGATCGAGGCATCCCCGACGTCTTTCGACACAAACCGCACGCCGATCGAAATCGGTTCCCGGAAAAACCCGGCCGGTGTGGACTCGATTTCCACGGCTTGCGGAGCGAGGCCAATCGGCTGGCGATTCACCACGACCATGCCGTGCGCCGGTTCGGAGGTCACGGTGATGGTGGTTCGTGCCCGCGGCACCGCGGCCGGCTCCGACGAGGTGATCGCCGCCGTCTCACGCGGGCGTGTGCCTTCACAACCGATCCCCAGCACCACCAGGAATCCGGCCAGCCCGAACGCGAAGCGAAAATGCGGCAACGGCACCTCCGCGATGACCTTGCCCCGCACCGTCGGTTCCCGCATAGCCTGACCGATGCCGCAATATGTCGCCTTTCTGCGTGGAATAAACCTGGGCAATCGCCGCATCAAGATGGACGACCTCAAGGCTCTCTTCGAGGAGCTGCCCTTCACCGAGGTCGCCACCTACATCGCCAGCGGCAACGTGATGTTCACGTCCTCCGCCCGTTCCGCCACCAAACTGGAGGCCACGATTGCCACCCACTTGGAAAAGCGCCTCGGCTACCCCGTGCCCACCCTCGTGCGCACCCGGCGGGAGGTGACCGACATCGTGACCCACGCCCCGCTGGGCGACCTCTTCACCGATTCACCCGTCGCGTCCACTCAGGTTACTTTCTTCACGCAACCCCTGCCCGACGACCTGGCCGCCGGAATATGCGAAGTCCGTACCGCAACGGACCGCTTCGCCGTGAAGGGCCGCGAGCTGTACTGGCGTTGCGCCACCCGGCTTTCCGATTCCGTGATCTGGCAGAACCCCAAACAAAACCCCCACTCCCTTCCCGCCGGCACCACCCGCAACCTCAACACCCTGCGGAAGTTGGTGGAACTGTATCCCGCGTGACACCGGCCTTTCCCCTGAGCACGGAGCGCCTGACCCTTCGGCGCGCAGAGGTCACCGATACCGCGTTCATCGTGGAACTCGTCAACGATCCCGGCTGGCTGGAATACATCGGTGACCGCGGTATCCATACCACCGCCGCCGCCCTGACCTATATCGAGGACAAGCTTTGGGCCGCGGAGGCGCAGCACGGCTATGCCATGGGCATCCTGACGCGGCGCGATAGTGGTCAACCCGTCGGCGCCGCCGGCTTTCTGCGCCGCGACTTCCTGCCGCATCCGGACATCGGCTATGCCTTGCTTACGGCCCACGCCGGCCAGGGCTACGCCACCGAAATCTGCCACGCCCTGATGGCACAGGGACGCAGCCAATTCGGGTTCAGCGCCGTGCTGGGACTCACCTCAGCCCACAACACCCGCTCCCTCGCCGTCCTGCGCAAGATCGGCCTGACCTATCTGCGCACGGAGCAACTCCCCGGCTGGAGCGATCCTTCCGTCATCTACTCGACCTGATCTCGTCCGGCGCCGCCGGACCGCTCAGTCATCCCGCCGCACCCGGCCCCGCTGCTGCTTCACCCGGCTGCGGCGGCGCTTGTCGTCGACCATCCGACGTTTCTGCGCGGCCGACTTGGGCCGACGACGACGACGCTCCCGTTCCCGCTCGGTCTTGGCTGCCGCCCGGGCAGCCCGGCGCCGCTCCTCCAGCTTGGCGCAAAGCGTCGCCCAGGCCTGCTCCCGGTTGGCCGCCTGGGAGCGGCCGGCCTGACATCGCACTTCCACGCCAGTCGGGCGGTGGCGCAGCATGACGGTCGATGACGTCTTGTTGATTTTCTGGCCACCCGGACCGGTTCCGCGTACGAACGACTCGTCGACTTCTGCCGGCGTCACCCCGAGCGCCGCGAGGCGTTGCTCGATTTGAGTTGGTAAATCCATGGTGTCCTCTTTTTCCTGCGCAAAACCCTCCGGGCTGCGACGAGTCCCAAATCATAACCCGTCCCGGATCGCAAACTTTCCACCATGAACAACGGAACCAACTGGTCCCAAAATCTTCGCCAAGAAATCGGCAAGGCCGTCATCGGTCAGGATGCCGTCATCGAACGCATGCTGGTCGCGCTGCTGGCCAACGGCCACGTCCTGCTGGAGGGCATGCCCGGCCTCGCCAAGACCCTGCTCATCAAGTCCTTGGGCACGGCCCTCGGCGTGCAGTTCGAACGCATCCAGTTCACCCCCGACCTGCTGCCCAGCGACGTGGTCGGCACCATGATCTTCCAGCCGAAGACCGGCGAGTTCACCGCCCACCGCGGCCCGATCTTTGCCAACCTCGTCCTCGCCGACGAAATCAACCGCGCCCCCGCCAAGGTGCAAAGCGCGTTGCTCGAGGCCATGCAGGAAAAGCAGGTCACGATCGGCGGCGGCACCCACCCGCTGCCCCGACCGTTCTTCGTCATGGCGACGCAGAATCCCGTCGAGCAGGAAGGCACCTACCCGTTGCCCGAGGCTCAGGTCGACCGGTTCCTCTTCAAACTGCTGGTCGACTACCCCGATGCTGATGAGGAGGCGCTCATGATGGAACGCTGGGGGCAGGTCACCCAGGCCCCCGAGCTGCAACCGGTGTCGAGCGGTGAGGAGCTCCTGGGCCTGCGCACGTCCGTTGACCAAGTTCACGTCGCCCCCGCCGTCCAGGGCTACATCCTTTCACTCGTGCGCGGGACCCGTGCGCTCACCGTGCCGGACAGCAAGGGATTCCGACTGCTCAGCTTCGGCGCTTCCCCCCGCGCGTCGCTGGCACTTTACCAGGCCGGCCGCGCCCTCGCCTGGCTGCGCGGCGAGGACTACGTCAGCCCGGCCACGGTGCAGGACATCGCCCATGACGTGCTGCGCCACCGCATCGGCCTGACGTACGAAGCCGAGGCCACCGAGAAAACCGCCGACCAAATCCTGACTGAACTGATCGAGAAGACCCCGGTCCCGTCGGTCTGATGCCCTCGGACGCCCAAGACTTCGTCACCACCTCCGCCCTCGCCCTGCTGCGACGACTGGAGTGGCGCGTGCGCCACGCGGTCGAAACCGTGCTCAGTGGCGAATACCGTTCCGCCTTCCGCGGACGCGGCATGGAGTTTGACCAGGTCGTGCGGTATGAGTTCGGCGACGACGTGCGCGACATCGACTGGAACGTCACGGCCAAGCTCGGTGAGCCCTACCGCAAGAAGTTCGTCGAGGAACGCGAGATCACCTTTCTGGTCGTGTTCGAGGACTCACCCAGCCTGCAGTTCGGTTCCGGCGAGCAGTCCAAACGGGAGGCCCTGCTGGAGCTGGCCGGGCTCGTCATGCTGCTCGGCGCCATCAACCGCGACCGGGTCGGCTGCATTCACGCCAGGCCCGACGGCTATACGTTTTCCGAACCGATGCGCGGTCGCGGTGCCATCATGCACTCCGCGGCCACGCTCGTCGGTTCCCCGGCGCCCGCCATCGACGCCGATCCACAGGTAACCCTGCCGTTGAGGCTGCTGGCGAAAGCCGCGCCGAAGCATTCCATCCTGATCTGGCTGGGCGATTTCCCGCCGCGCGAGGCCCCCGAGGGTTGGTCGGTGCTGGGTCGCCGCTACCAGACGATGGGCTTCCGCGTTGACGACCCGTGGGAACGCGAACTTCCCGCCGGCGATCGCTTCGCCGCCTACGACCCGACCCAGGGTCAGCTGGTCACGCTCGACGGGAGTCGCGGCGAGCGCGCCGCCCATGCCCGTTGGCGCGAGACCCGTGAAGCCGCCTGGCAAAGCCTCTTCCCCGATCCGCTCGGACGCCTCGTCGTCGGCACCGATGAAAACCGGCTCGATGCCCTCGTCCGTTTCTTCCACGCCCGGCTCCGCGCGCTCGGCTGATTCCGCGTCATGGTCACCTGGATATTGCATGATCCGCTCTGGTTGCTCGGCTGGCTCTGCCTGCCGGTGATCTATTGGCTGCGGTCCCGGCGACGCCTGCCCGTGCGGATCGTGCCGTTTGCCGCCGCGTGGCACCGTCCGTCCGCCGTCAGCGCTTCCAAGCTGCCGGCCATGCTGTTCAGCGCCGGGGTCCTGCTCCTGTTCGCCGGTCTCGCCCGGCCGCAGCGTGTCGAGGACCGGCGCGAGGTTCGCCAACAGGGCTACGACCTCATCCTCGCCATCGACCTGTCCGGCTCGATGCTGGCCGAGGACTACGAAACGGGTGGCCAGCGCATCAACCGCCTGCAGGCCATCAAGCCGGTCATCAACGCCTTTATCGACGAGCGGCCCGGCGACCGCATCGGCATCGTGGTGTTCTCCGGCCGGGCCTACACGCTCGCCCCGCTCACCTTCGATCACGGCTGGCTCGAGCGCCAGGTGGAACGGCTGAAGATCGGCCTGATCGAGGACGGCACGGCCCTGGGCGACGGACTGGGGGTTGCCCTGTCGCGACTGGAACAGGCCGACAAGTCGCTCGGCAACCAGCGCCAGGGCGCGTTCGTAATTCTCCTCACCGACGGCGCGAACAATCGTGGCGCGCTGGCGCCGCTCGACGCCGCCAAGATCGCCACCAACCGGGGCATCCCGGTCTACACCATCGGCGCCGGCCGCAGCGGTTTTGTCCCCTTCCCTGTCCGCGATCAGGACACGGGGCGCCTGCTCGGCTACCGCAACGTCATGTCCGACCTCGACGAAGGCACCCTGCGCGAGATCGCCCGGGCCACCGAGGGACAATACTTCCGCGCCGACGACAGCAACACCGTGGCTGATGCCTTCGCCGCCATCGACGAAGCACAGAAAATCGAGTTCCAGGCCAAGTCCTACCTGCTCGCCGACGAACTGTTCGGATGGTTTGTGGTTCCCGGCGCCGCCTTTCTCTTGCTTGCTGCCGCCGCCACCTCGTCTCGCCGCGTCAACACCGCGCCCGCCCTCGCCCGCCTGTGATGAGCTTTCAATGGCCTCACCTTTTCTGGTTCCTGCTCCTGCCCGCCGGGCTGGCGCTCGCGGAACTGTTTCGACGGGTGCGGGCGGCCGGCACGCGTCACCCCAAGATCCTGCGCGGTGAAGCGTCCCCTACCGGCGTCACCTTTAATCCGGCGGGCATGGGCTCCGGTACCGAACCGCGGCGACGCGTACGCTGGCGGCTGTGGCTTGGCCTGATGCTCGTGATCACCGCGCTGGCCCGACCCCAATGGGGCCGTGTCGAAGAGCCGGTCTTCGAGCAGGCCCGGGAAATCCTGATCGCGGTGGACCTGTCCAAATCGATGCTCGCCCCCGACGTGTCGCCCTCGCGACTGGAGCGGGCGAAGCTGCTTATCACCAGTCTGCTCGAGCGCCTGGAAGGCGAACGGGTCGGGTTGATCGTGTTTTCCGGCACGGCCTTCCTGCAAAGCCCGCTGAGTGCGGACTACGAGATCCTGCGGGAATTCCTGCCGGCGCTTTCGCCCGACTTCCTGCCCGAGGGGGGCACCAATTACACCGCCCTGCTCGATACGGCGCTCGATGCCTTCGGCGACGAATCCGACGCCGATCGTTTTCTCATCATTCTCAGTGATGGCGAATCGCAGACCGACGACTGGGAGCAACGCGTGCCCGCCCTGCGCGAGCGCGGCATCCAAATCCTCGGTCTCGGAATCGGCACCGTCGAAGGCGACATGCTGCCCGACGGGGCGGGCGGCTTTGTGAAGGACGAACGCGGCGCCGTGGTACTTTCCCGTCTCAACCAGACGACTCTGGAGGAGCTCGCCCGCCGAACCACCGGCACCTACCGCGATGCCAGCACCTGGGTCGACCTGGCCGATCTGCTCGCGCAGACCGTCGAGGCCGGTCAGGCCGGCGAGTTCACCGAGACGCGTCGCGCGCGGCTGATCGAACGTTTCCAATGGGCGCTGGCTCCGGCCGTCCTCCTGCTGCTCTGGAGCTTCTGGCGCGAAGTGCCGGTGCAACCGCGCAGTCGGGTGGTAACCGTGCCGGCCAAGTCCCGGACCCGCTCCGGCCTGCCGCACTCGGCCACCGGAGCCGCCACGCTGCTGATGCTCGCTAGCCTCTTCGTCGGCTCAGCGCGGGGCAGCCACGCCGCCACGCCGGATGACGATCCCCTCGGCGCGCCGCTCAGCCTCCTCATTGGCAAACTGGCCGCCGCCCCCATGGTCGACGCAGACGACTTCGCTCAGCTCGCCGAGGAAACCATCAGCTACGGCCATCGCGTGCTGGGTTCCGGCCAGAAACCCACCCTCGGCGTGCTCTACGACGGACTGGATGCGGTCGACGCCGGTGAACTGCTGGACCCGGCCGCCGCCGACTGGCCTGCGCTGCGCGCCGCCCTGGAGGAACTTATCAATCAGGCCGAGGAACCGCCACCCGATCAGCAGCCACAACAGAACGACGAACAGCAGGACGACCACGAGCAGGAAAACCAGGACCAGCAGGAACAGGACGGTGAACAATCCGGCGACCAGCAAAACGAGTCCGGCGAAGGCGAGTCCGATCAAAACGAAAACCAGGGTGAATCCTCCGACCAGCAGCAGGACGGGGACAATCAGGGCGATCCGCAGGACAGCCAGGACGGCGAACAGTCCGAGCAGGACAATCCGAACCCCGGTCGCGAACCCTCGGAACAGGAACGCCAGAACGCCGAGTCCGCCTTCGGTGACATGGACGAAGAGGAGCCGTCTCCCGAGCAGGAGCAGCCCCAGCCGGCGCCCCAACCGCAGCGTCCGCCCCAGACCCAGCGCGTCGGCGGACAGGCCACCCAGAATGCCGACGCGGCCGATAATCCCGAACTCGCCGTGCCGCTGCAGAAACTCGACCAGCTCAAGAAACAGGACTCCCCCGCCCAACTTTTCCAACTCATGCAAGATCCCAACGCCCAGCCGCCGCCCACCGGGCGCGATTGGTGACCGCCCGGCCATGCGCTCCCTTTTTACCAGCCTCATTCTCCTCCTCTGCGCCACCACCGCGTTCGCCCAGCGCGTGTATTGGTCGACTGAGGACAACTTTCTTGAGATCGGCCAGGTCAACAGCCTAGCGCTGGTGTTCGACAGCTGTGAGCCCGAGGGCGAGATCACGCTGCCCCCGGTGGCCAACCTGCAGTTCGGGTCCCCGCAGCGCGGCGAGCAGAGCAACACGACTTTCGTCAACGGCCGCATGACCCAGGAAAAGCGGGTCTACTTCGCCTACCCGGTGCGCCCTCAGGATCGCAACCAGGTCACCATCCCGCCTTTCAGCGTCCAGACCACCACCGGCACTATGCAGGTCGCCGGCATGACCTTCGAGGTGCGCGAGGCCACCGTGGGCAACACCGCCATCCCGGTCGCCACCGCCGCCAACTCGATCCTCAGCATCGGATCCGGCCAAATCTGGGCCGGGGAGGTCGTGCCCGTGAACTACACCCTGAGCGTCTCCCCGCGTTTCCGCGCGTCGCTGGCCAGCCAGCCCGAATGGGACCCGACGCCCCTGGTGGTCGAGGAGTTCCCGGAGCAGCCGACCCAGTCGACCAACACCGTCAACGGCGAGAACCGCGTGCAGGTAACCTACCAGACGCGCGGCTATTTCCGCACCGACGGGGTCTACGCCGTGCCCTCGGCACAGCAGGTGGTGAACATCAGCGTCCCGACCAACAGCTTCTTCAATCTCAACACCGAGCAATACAGCATCACCAGCAATTCACCGCAGGTCGTGGTGCGACCCCTGCCTTCGCCGGCCCCCGCGACCTTCAACGGTGCGGTGGGCGACTTTGAGCTTACCTCCACCGTTGTGCCCGAACGCGCCACCGTGGGCGAACCGGTCACCTGGACACTCGCGCTCACCGGCACCGGCAACTGGCCCGACATCAACGCCCTGCCCGCCCGCGATGTCTCCGTTGATTTCCGGCTCGTGCAGCCCCAGGCGTCGCGCGACATCCCCGAAGGCAAGCTTTTCGAGGGCCGCATTTCCGAGGACGTCGTGCTGATCCCCACGCGGCCCGGCACCTATCAAATCGGACCGGTGACCTGGACCTACTTCAACCCCTCCACCGGTCGCTACCAGGAAGTCACCTGCCCGGCGGTCACCTTGGAAGTGGCGCCCGGCGCCGCACCCAGCCCTTCGACCCAGCCTCAGCCGGCCGGCGGCAATTCGAATCCCAACCTGCCGTCCGGCGACTTCGAGCCTGCCACCTCAACGGCTGTCCCCACCGCCGCGGCCCCGAACGCGATTGTCCGCGATCCGCTGTCGGGTGCCGACCAGGCCCGGTCCCCGATCTCCCGCCTTCAGGTCCTCATGGTGGCCAGCGGAATCGTGCTGCTGCTGCCGCTGGTCTGGCTGGCCCTGGCCTGGCAACACGCCCGGCGCACCGATCCGGGGCGCGCCGCCCGGGCCGCGCGCCGCGCCCTGCACGTGACGCTGCGGGAGTTGGCCGGCGGCACCACTCCGGAGCTGTTGCTGCGCTGGCAGCAACAGACGGCCACCCTTTGGCAAACCCGCCATGCCGCCCCCAACGTCGGCCTGTTTGGGGCCGATGATGCATGGAGCCGCCTGTG
>Ga0181603_10002203_pt1 | contig 15750 bp, 13 predicted proteins | sample 041ome_13_FD_148633 | JGI IMG/M metagenome (GOLD analysis project Ga0181603, IMG submission 148633) | Coastal salt marsh microbial communities from the Groves Creek Marsh, Skidaway Island, Georgia - 041409US metaG (spades assembly) | ecosystem: Environmental > Aquatic > Marine > Intertidal zone...
TACGAAGTTATCCGCCAACTGCCAGGTCAATGCCAGTTCGACACCTTCACGGGTGGTCTGACCTGCGTTGCTGATACCACTGACAAGAGCACCATTTTGTTCTGCAACCGCGTTGACCTGAAGGTCCTCATACTCGTAGCGGAAGACCGACGCGTTGAGGCGAACCCGACCATCCATCAGCGTAGACTTGAAGCCCGCCTCCATGTTGGTCATGTTTTCTTCATCGTAAATATCGGGACCAACTCCAGCTGTGTAGGTAGATCCATTGAAACCACCACTTCGGTAACCGGTCGAATAGGTCGCGTAGGCATTGACGTTGTCCGAGAAGTTGTACTTAGCAGTAATTCTTCCGGAGAGGTTGTCGAAATCGGCACTGTGCTTGGCGCCGTAGTACGAGGCCTCTGGCATTGAACCTTCATTCGCACCAGAATCGATGTAGCTACCTGCCCAATCGAAACCTTGGAAAGTTGCACTGCCCGTGGTGATCAGACCGAGGTACAGGTGGCCAAACAAACGGTCAAACGTTGCCGGCATCGCACGGTGAAGGTAGGTAATATCCTTAGTCTCTTCGGTGTACCGCAAACCACCCGTCAGCGACAAATCACCGATATCCCATGTCACTTCACCGAAGGCCGCCATTGCCTCGCTATCGAGGTCGAAACTGACGCTATCGGAATAAGCCAGCGGGAACGTGAAGCTGCGAATACCGCGATTTTCAGAGCTGTCCTCGTAGTAATAGAGACCAGCCACGTAACGCACGGTATCCGACAACTCACCGATAAACTGGATCTCTTGTGAGAACTGATCGTAGTCATTTTTAGAGTCGATCAATGTGTATAGGGGTGCAGAGCCATATTGATTAATACCGTCAATCATAGAAAGCGCCATGGCAAACTGACCACCAGCCGCATCAACCAAGGCTTGACCAGGACCAAAAGGCACCTGATTGAAGAGCAAACCTCCAATGGTAGCCAGCGCCGTGTCATGCAAGGTTCCGCCGTTGACACGATTGTCCATGCCGTCGATGTCGTTAGTCGCTAGGGCTGTGGTGTCGCGGTAGCCCGTTATTGACTTTATCTGGAGGGAATCACTGACATCCCAGGTCAAGGTCAGCGAGTGCATGTCGACTTCGCTGGCACTGCGGTTAGAATAATCGGACTCACCGCCACCGTCGGAAGTGCCAAAGAGCTCTTGTCGCTCGCCGTACCAGTTGACATAGTTGTCAGCCCAACCAACGAACTGCTGGATCTGTGGCAGCGGTGCAACCGGTAAAACGAAACCCTTCACACCAGCAGAAATTCCAGCCACGGTTTGGGCACGGAAATTGGTATCAAATGAGATCTTGTTCGGGTAGCCGGGTGAAAATGCAGCTGTGGTTGCAGTCGGATAGAAACCGTCTGCTTTCAACATCACGCTATTTTCATCAACTTCGCTGTAAGTGTAGCTGTAGTCGGCGGTGAACGAGTCTGAGGGCGACCAGCGCAGGGCCAGTCTGTAGCTTTCTCGATCCAAACCCTGGAAGTCTTCCGCTTCTCGGTTTGAATTGTCGTAGAAAGGATCACGCTCGCGCGTCTGAAACGACGCTGAGGCGGAGAAAGTATCAGATAGTGGCAGGTCTATGCGCCCTTGAATTGCGGTATAGCCGTAATTGCCCGCTGAAACGACTAGCTTGCCGGAAGTCTCATCGCCAGGTTTTCGGGTGATGAAGTTTACGGCACCACCGGTAGAGTTTCGGCCATACAGCGTTCCTTGGGGACCGCGCAAGATTTCTACTCGCTCTAAGTCAAGGGCATCCACCGCATTGCCGGTTCCTTTTCCAACGTACACGCCATCGATGTAGAGCGCGTTAGCGGGATCTTGCCACAACGTGGGGTTACCCGAGCCAACACCACGAATATTCAGACTGATGGTTCCCCGTGAAGTTGGGCTCTCGTAGCCGACAACACCCACAGCAGTATTGAACAAGTCTTGAACGTTGACGATGCCGCGTTTGGTAATGTCTTCCGAACTAAAGGCCTCCATGGAGATGGGCGTGTCTTGGATGTTGGCCTCACGGAATTCGGCAGTAACAACCACCTCCTCCAGTTGCGCATGCGCCGCTGTCGATGCCGTTGCGACTGCAATGACTGCAGTGGCTAGCAGAGATTTTTTAGTTGTCAGTTTCATGGCCCTACCTTCTCTTTTGGTGGTTATGTTGGGATGGAGTGGGAGTGGGCAGTTGCCCGCTCAATGTTAATAATGTTGTCAGACGCCCTCGGCAACATGACATGCCGATCATCGTCCGCTAAAAATTCAGATATGACTTTGCGATGCTGAAAGTGAATATCGCCCGCATTAACGGCGAATGTATCGAAATAGCGCCCCAAAGCAACAACCTCAGATCGTCCCTCGCTGGAGATGAGGGTTACCTCGTAGCGCGAGCGAGCATGCCATTCGCGTTCGCCTGCCATCAAAATTACGTTGCTGACTCGGTGTATGGTCCCGGGGGTGCCTGTTGCTGGATCCAGCCGCACAGTCTTCTTGAAAAAACCTGTGATTTCAGCTGCACCCGTCAGACACAGGCCGCTCGGAGCATAGGCAATAGATCCCCGCGCAAACAGCGTACCTAAGGCTTCAAAATCACCCTCATCAACGCACTCTGCGTAGCTGTAGATCAAATTGTGTATGTATTGACTAACGTCCATTCGCTTGAAAAGGACCTCTTGGGTCTCATTATCTTTATCACTTCTACCTAAGGTATGCCGACGGCGTCGAGATGAGAACAACCAAAACCGTCATGTTGATATACAACAACATTCAGCTCTGCTGGGAGAGTTTTGGCTCAGGCAGACCCTCCCGCCAGGCTTTTGGTGTCAAACCCGTCCACTGACGGAATGATCGACCAAAAGAGCTCTGCTCGGTAAAGCCCAGCCGTTCGGCGATGTCACCCAAACGCGCACGGGGGTCGGCTAACAGCTGCATCGCCAACTCGCAGCGCACTTCATCTTTCAACACTTGAAAGCTAGTTTCTTCATCCAGCAGCCGGCGGCGCAAACTTGACTCGGAGGTGTGCAATCGCTCAGCGACCTCCGCAAAGGTAGGCATACCCGTACTAAAGTCTTTACCAAGTAAACGCTTGACGGCCTCACCGACGCTCGCAGGTCGCTGCTCTACTTTGATCAGCTGCAATACGGTGTCATCTAAGAAATTTTGAAGGGACTCATGGTTCTGAACCACACGAAAATCCAGGTGAGCCGCGGGAAACACAAAACACGTTCTGCTGGCTTCAAACTCAGGCCGGACTGCCATCACTGCAGCCACCGCATCGGCGTACCCTTTGCTAACCATCTGGGCCGAGATGTGGGCAGATGTCGTTGTTATGACGTGCCCAATCAACCAGCTGAGCAATCCGTGCCACACTAATAAACCCGAGGTCAGGGTGACGGCTTCTGCCCCCGCACTTCGGTACCAATTCTGAGGAGCAAAGACCTGCGTCACGCCGGCCGCTTGCCAGTGATAGTGCAGTTCCGCATGGCCCTCAGACTCTCTAAGTTCTATGCGATTGCCGGTGATGGGTTGTAATGATCGCGAGAACCGCTGAGCACGCTCGAGGGCTTCTCTCAGGGTACCGCTACCGATAATGGCTCTACAGAGCATCTCGAAGGCGTCCGTACCGACGCCGGCAGCCCAGGGTACTTGCGGGTCAAGTCGCTGCAGACCCAGCACCGCCTGCTTGTATAAACGGGAGTAGTGAATGGCGGGAAGCGCGGTGCCGGGTGAGGCCATCTGGATTTCGGCGTGGTCGAGCCCTGCACCTTGCGTAACTTGGCGCGAATCGATCCCCACAGCATCTAAGTAGCGCAGCAGCTGCTGAAACTTGTCGACTGTCAATGTGGGTGCTGCCATACGCTGCCTCCGCATAATGAGTGCTGACGGTTTATGTCCATCAAAAAGACGGATGTTGTCGTGTCAGTGAGCACTGCGCTTGGCTACTTTATACGCAAAATCGACGGCCGCCAAAACATAAGAGTATTAGAATGACGCCCGCAGAGCTCAAGCACTACCTGACCCATAACGCTACTACAAACGGACTAACCAACATGGCGGCAAACGGCATCATCTGCTGGCTGCTCATCAAGGATAAGGGCGTTGTGACCTGGTGGGGAGCCAGTAACTTTGGTGGCGACCTACTCGCCACTGGATTCATTCTGCCCTTCATTGTCGCCTTAATTGTCATACCTCTTCAGCGTTCTAAAGTACGCAAAGGAAAAGTTGCAGGCATTGGTTCCGACGCCGTGCCAGCAACCTTCCGCCGTTGGCTCGCCATGCCCAGCAACCTCTGGGCGCGGGCCGCGATCTTTGGCCTGGTTGGCATGTTGTTGGTCGCAGGCCCTACCCTGGTCCTACTCGCGGCAGTCGGCGTCGCCGAATTCAGCCCGCTCTCCTACGCCATTTTTAAAGGCGTTTGGGCTGGCATTTTGGCCGCTCTTTTAGTGCTACCCATGATCATCGTCGCGCTGCACGATGGCTTGCTTCAAGCCTCCACTAGCCCGGAACTCGCTGCGAAAAAATCATGACCGCTTCATCCCACCCCAACTTATCAAGCCCCGCGTCTATTGGTTCAATGGCGCTACCCAACCGCTTCATCATGACTGCCATGGGCTCAAACTATGCAGAAACCGACGGTAGCTGTGGGGAGCGCCTGCAAGCCTATTACGAGGAGCGGGCTGCCGGGGGGGCTGGATTGCTGATCCTCGAAACCTCCTCCGTAGCCTTCCCCGCGGCCTGTTCAATGCCAAACATGGTGGGCCTCTCCGAGGATCGATTTCTGCCCGGATTGACCCGATTGGTGGAGCGGGTACACGCCCATGGAGCAAAAATAGCAGCACAGTTAAATCATAGCGGAAAGGTGTCCCAAGAAGACGTTGCCGCGGGTCGTCCGCTGTTGGTGCCCTCACTGCCCCCCAAAGCCGGCAGTGGCATGTTTAAGCTGCTCTCTGACGAAGAAATAGCGCACTTCATCAAAATGGCGGGACCCGATGGCAAAGGCGCGCAGTATCATGTCATGACCGAGGAAGATATTACCCTCGTCGTTGAACAGTTTGCCGACGCCGCCGCTAGAGTGCAGCGAGCAGGCTTCGATGCCGTCGAAATTCATGCGGGTCACGGCTATGTGTTAGCTGGCTTTTTATCCCCGGCATTCAATCAGCGCGAGGATCGATACGGTGGCTCCGCAGAAAATCGGGCGCGCTTTTTAATCGAGGTAATCCACGCAGTCAAAAATCGGTGCGGCAGAGATTTCCCTGTATTGGTAAGACTTGACGCAATGGAGTACCGCATCGACGGCGGTATTCGACCGGACGACTTCCTCATCACTGCGCGCATGGCAGAATCCGCAGGAGCTGATGCCATTGATGTGAGCGCCTATGGCAACACCAGCATTGGCATCGCCTTTACCGAAGCACCGCTGGTGCACCAACCCGACGGCTATCTCGAATTTGCCAAAGCTGCAAAGGCCGCCCTCAACATACCAATCATGGCGGTTGGACGCATTGAGATTGACAGCGCTGAGCGCGCGATTGCACGCGGTGATTATGACTTTATGGGGCTGGGCCGAAAGATACTTGCCGACCCCGCACTGCCGCGTAAGGTCATCGAGGGGCAAGCCGAGCAAATCCGTCCCTGCATCTATTGCTACATTTGCGTCAGTCAGATCTTTATTAATCAGCCCATGCTGTGCGCGGTCAATGCAGATATGGGATTCGAAATTGATCAAGCGGCTCTCATCGCAAGCGATGGCACCGACACCAGCACGGCAAAGCATGTGGTGGTCATTGGCGGCGGGCCTGGCGGTATGGAGTCTGCGAGACGATTGGCTGAAGCAGGCCATCGCGTCACGCTGCTGGAGAAGTCCCCTGATTTGGGTGGAACGGCACGTATTGCCGCTCTGGCCTATGAACCCAATGGCCGATTGATAGATTGGCTGAGCCAAGAGCTCAAACGACTCGGGGTAACCGTTGAACTGGGCTTCGAAGCCACGCCGGAGTCGATCGCCAGATTCAAACCAGACCACGTCATTGTTGCCACTGGAGCGCGCCGAGAAGCGCCGGAGATACCCGGGAAACACCAGCGACACGTGTTTGACGGTGAGGAAATGCGGGGTCTGCTGCTGGGCGGAGATACTCGAGGAGCCAAAAAGCTTGGTCTCTTCGACCAGGCCTTGGTCAAAGTGGGCCAGCTGCTGGGCGCCACCCGCTCCATTGGCTTGGTACGCGCCTTCTCAAAACTTTATATGCCAGTGGGCCAACGTATTGTCATCATTGGCGGCGGATTGGTGGGTATTGAACTGGCGGAGTTCCTGGTGGAGCGAGGTAGGCTGGTGACGGTTATTGATCCTGGTAAAACACTGTGTCCGGAACTCAGCATTGTTCGCAGAGCGCGAGTCTTACACGAGCTTGAAGCCCATGGCTGCACCCTGATTCGATCGGCTAATAACATCCAGTGCGAGCGCTGGAACGTTAGCTATCAAAAGGGCGAGCAAACCTTCCGGGTGGCTAACGACACCGTCATTATCGCGCTGGGCGCAACCGGCGATAGCTCCCTGGCAGACAGCCTAAGCGGCAGCGGCATTGCCGTTAGCATCGTGGGGGACTGCGGTGACGTCGGGTATATCGACGGTGCAATTCACACCGCGCGCAAAGCTGTGAACGAGCTGCTAGAAAGCTGGAGCTAGCCCACATTAAATGTCTGGGCAACGAGTTTGTTCCAGCAACCCACGACATTAGCTGCGATTCGTCTAATCACGACCATCCCGAAAGCGTAGCCAGCGCGCACCAGGCAGTTGTGAGCATCGATTTTGCCTCACCGACCTTAGATGGCGCTTTTTTACCGCTGAGCCTCGGCTGCCAAGTGTAAGAATACGGGCACTTCGCCCCCACCATCCACTTCAAGGGCAGCGCCTGAAATGTAAGCCGCCTGCGCTGAAGTCAATAACATGACTGCATTAGCAATGTCCGCCGGATGAGCCATGCGCTTTAGGGGCAACATGTTGGCCACCCGCCTAAAGCCCTCCTCACCCCCATAGTGTGCGACGCCTGCCTCGTTATGCACCAGACCGACAATCAGTGCATTCACCCTGATGTCAGGCCCCCACTCCATGGCAAGGGATTTGGTAGCGCTGAGCAAACCAGCTTTCGCTGCGCCGTATGCTGCCGTGCCCGGTGACGGTCTTGCGCCACTTACGCTGGCAATATTGATAATGCAGCCCGGTGAGGCATGTCGACCCACGCTCTCGCACAGGGACGTGTAGGCCTGCTGGCAAAGCACCATAGGTGCGGTGAGGTTCAGCGCGATGATCTTCTCTGTGAGCCTAGGACTGGCGGTTGCAGCCGCCACCGGAGGTCCACCGCCGGCGTTGTTGACCAATATGTCGATACCACCCCAGGTCTGAATGACGTGGTCGACAACAGCCTGCGATGCCGCAGGATCTCGAATATCCGCCGAGACAAAATCGGCCTCAAGATCACCACCGACGATGGGCTGCTCTGGCTCCCGCCTGCCGCAAGCGACAACATTGGCGCCACGTTCGAGGTAGGCCGCGCAAATTGCACGCCCAATGTGCCCAGCGCCGCCGGTTACCAGTACGGTTTTTCCTTCATAATCCCGATTCATCTGCTCTCAATCTCGCATTCGTTCGAAAATTCAGTTGTCATAAATAAGGGGGATAGATCGTTGACGTGTTGTCTGCATTAAGTGCTGCCCCATTGATTTGACGGGATGCGTCTGACGCTAAAAATAACACCACGTCGGCAATTGCCTCAGGAGCTGCCGCGAAGCTTGCGGCATGCATCGCTTTCTCCTGTGTCATCGCGACCGGGGTGCCCTCGATATTCATCACCATTGGCGTGGCAATGCCGTCTGGATGCACTGAATTACAGCGGACGCCGTAGCCCTCCTGCTTACAGTGCACGGCGGTGCTCATGGTCAGGCTTCGCACCGCTGATTTAGATGCGGTGTAAGCGGCAAATTGGGGAAACCCCATCAGCGCAGAAGATGAGGAGATATTAACAATGGAACTGTTCCGTCCTTTCATGAGCGGCAAACAATATTTGATCCCCAGAAACACCGACTGACAGTTGACGGCCATAACGCGATTAAAATTTTCCAGCGTTTCGTTTTCGATGTTGTCCGCGCGAAGAATTGCTGCGTTGTTAACGAGGACGTCAAGACCCTGATGCTGCTGTAACAGATATTCGGTGACCCGCAGCCAGTCTGACTCACGACTCACGTCCTGCCGTAAAAATTCGCAGCCGAGCGCCTGAGCAGAAGCGGCGCCTTGATCTTCGTCCAAATCAGTGATGACAACCGTAGCCCCAGAGGAGATAAGCTTACGCGCAGTCGCTTGACCGAGACCGCCGCAGCCACCTGTGATGAGTGCTATTTTTCCGTTTAACTCCACTGCAGCTACTCCTCTGTGTATTGTCCAATATTCAACAAGCAATTCGATTCACAACATTTCAATCCCATGGAGCTCGGATCAAATGCATTCTTCAGCAGCCCATTACTACAACCCCTGGAGGGGAACCCTATGAGCAGCAACACCACAACCATTGTCAACCACCCAAAGGACTTGCTCACGATGGTGGGCACTCAGCTAGGCCCAAGTGCTTCTATCGTGATTGAGCAAGATCGAATCAATCAATTCGCTGATGCCACCGGCGACCACCAGTGGATTCACGTCGATCCTGAGCGTGCTGCGCAGGGACCTTTCGGCAAGACCATCGCCCACGGTTACCTCACGCTGTCTCTGGCAAACTGCTTTTTACCCGAGTTGATTCAAGTCAATCAGGTTTCCATGGGCGTAAATTACGGCGCTGAAAAAATCCGGTTCCCAGCACCGGTGCCCGTGGGCTCAACTATATTTGCAACCGGGGAAATCATACAGGTAGAGGAAAATAAAGGCGGTTACAAAGCCACCATACGGGTCACTATTACTGGCGAAGGAGCCGACAGGCCCGCGTGTATTGTGGACACCATCAGTATTTTCTACCCCTAATAAGTTGCGGGCGCGGCGGGGCTAGAGCTTAAAGACCCGCTGCGCGTTCTCTCGTAAGAACTTCGGCCAAACCTCATCCTTGAAAGGCACGCTGGGCATATCGCCAAAGATACGTTCCAGGGACAAACCCATAGGGAAATAGCCCGCATACATTATCTTGTCTGCACCCCGAGTATTAGCAAAGTGGATAATGTTTTCTGGATAGTGTTTGGGCGCAAAGGCGCTGGTCATGTAATACAAGTTGGGGTACTTGAGCATTAATTTCCAGGCTAAATCTGTCCAGGGTTCGCCGCCGTGGCGCATAACCACTCTCAGCTCTGGAAAGAACCAACATATCTCGTCTAGATGCTCTACTTTCTGGGGCTCCATGGGAATTCGTGGGCCGGGCACTCCCACGCAGGGACAGAACGGAATATCTAGATCGATACAGGTTACAAAAATGGGATACCACTTCTTGTCCGCTAGTGACACCTGGGGACAGAGGCCAGAGGGAAAGGCTGTCACGGCTTTTAAATCATATTTTTCTTTCAACCGCCGGATTTTTCGTACTTCATCCATGCCGCCGTTGGGATTAGTGTCATAGCAAGCAATAAAGCGGTCGGGGTGTTTTAACACCGCCTCATTCTGGGTCTCGTACTGACCCTCATCGACTCCGATCATGGCCTTTTCAATATTAAACTCGTCCATCTTTTCGATGGTGTAGGCTATGTAGTCGTCTCGCTCCCCCACCGTCGGTAAATCTTTGAACATGTACTGGGCCGGCATTTTGAACATCTGACGGCTTTGTTCATCCATCAGCAGCGGTTTTATAAAGTCGTAGTAATTGGAAGTGTCGTTGTTGGGCACGGCCATCATCAAATCGATAACAGGGACATCGGTTGGCATGGGCATAGCTGAAACTCCGTAACGCTAGCAAGCGTGGGCCTGATAGTGGTGTATTGATTAGGGTCGGTGATTGGGCATAAATCACATGCCCATCGTGGGGTAGTCGGTATAGCCGGCGGCCCCAGTACCCGAGTAAATCGTGCGTTTGTCCAGGGGGTTAAGTGCGGCGTTAGCGGCAAAGCGCGCCGCTAGATCGGGGTTAGCTATATAGGCGCGGCCAAAGGACACGGCTTCTAATTTACCCTCGGCAATGAACTGGTCTGCCTCTGCTGCGTCAAAGCTATCGCTACCTATAAGACTGCCTTGGAAGTGCGCACGGGTGAGCTCCAAACTGTCGATGCCGGTCGAGGGCATACGGATTGCGTGTACCCATGCAATACTTCGCTCACTGGCCGCTTTCAACAGGCCACTGTAGGTTTCTAGCGGATTAGCATCTACGTGGTCGTTATACGGATTTCCGGGAGAGATACGTAAACCCACACGGCCGGCGCCAACCACTTCCGTCAAGGCATCAATTACGGCTAGCACAAAACGAAGTCGATTCTCTAATGAACCACCGTACTGATCCTGACGGTGATTGCTCTCGCTAGCCAAGAACTGACCGGGGAGATAACCCGACGCAGCATGCAGCTCAACCCCGTCAAAGCCCGCGCGCAAACAATTGGCCGCGGCGTTTCGATAGTCGGCAATCACCTGCTCGATATCCTGTTCTGTCATTGCCTCCGGCACAGGCATAGCTTGCATGCCTTTCTCGGTAAAAATCTCCGCCCGGGCAGCGATGGCCGAAGGCGCTAAAAACCGCGTACCCGGAGCTTTGTTGTCCGCGTGGCCAACACGACCGCAATGCATCAGCTGGCAGGCTATCAATCCTCCCTCGGCATGAACCGCGTCGGTGACTTTGCGCCAAGCCGAGGTCTGCTCCTGGTTATAAATGCCGGGAGTTCTGTTGTAGCCCTTGCCGTCCGCGGAAGGATGCACGCCCTCAGTCACTATTAAGCCGGCATTGGCCCGTTGGCCGTAATAGGTCACGTGCAAATCCGTTACCAGATCGTTATCCGTCGCGCGACTGCGGGTCATCGGTGCCATCACAATGCGGTTGCGCACTTGCAGCTCGCCGATAGTGACCGGCTCAAATAAATGGGGGCAGTGCATTGGAATACCTCATTGAATCGTGAATTAAATATGACCGGTGCGTAATATCTGCCGTGGACTCAATCAACGCGTTCGAATACTGGGATCGGGCGCACCACCTCGCATGGTCTCCAGAAACTTTTCCAGAGGAGCTGGGGCTGCAACATCAGGCAGTTCATCCGTTGGCGCCTGGGACCAAAAACGCTGCCAGCTGGGGAACAGCTGGTGAAACGCGCCCTCATAGGGCTCTCTGTCGGGCCAGCGCATTTTGTTGTCGCCACAGGGCGGCTTGTTGAGGTCGGTTGCATACCAGTAACAGGGAAAACGACGTCTAAAGTACCAACGCCCTTCGATTCTGATGTAGTTGTCCCAGTACAGCATTTGCATGATGACCCATTCACAACCACCATCCGCTGTGGGGGTCTCGTGCTCGTTCTTAGAATAGACCACGCCAACTGCATTGTTGGGATCTTCAAATTCAATTATGTGGTTACCAATGTGGTGTGATGTCCCCGTGAACTGAACCCTCAGGGTCTCATCCATCCACTGTTTAAAGTGCGCACGCCCTACCTTGTCTCTACCCACGCGCACGTCCTCTGGAAACAGATTCACCATGGCGTCCATGTCGCGCATATCCAGGGCCAGTGAATACTTGGCTGCCAACTGTCGGATGGCGTCCAAAGACTCGAGGCGCTCTATTCGTTGTTCCATAGTCACGATTGTCATGAGACAGCTTCCTGTGGGCTTAAGGTAGTACCACCGGTCGCTGCGCGCAGACCGGCACGTCGGCCAGAAAAAGTAGCATCACCCACCGAACTTCCCGAGGCGTAGCCGTCACCTCGACGTGGCACACCACAGGCGGTTCTCCCGGCTGCAAACAACCCCCCAATCACGTTGCCAAAGTTATTCAGTACCTCACCGTCGACGCTCGTGTCTAAACCGCCAAGGGTAAAGTACGGCAGGTAGGCACCCGCCCCGGGCGTACAGTCCAGGGCAACTAGCGGTGCGTCTAGGGCCTTTAACCAGTCTAACGACTTGTGGAACTGAGAATCATGCCCTGCGGCGACGTCATTGTTGTAACGCGCTAGCGCTGCCAACACCAGGTCATCAGGGATATCGAGCTCCGCCGCTAGTTCCTCGACCGTTTCACCGGTTGCTGCGATTGGCGCGCCGAGATAAGCACTGGTCTCATAATCGGCGTAATCGTCCACCGTCAAAATGAAATAAATAGGACCCTGCTGGCGCAGTAAGAAGCTGCCCACACGACCATGGTAAGCATCCTCGTTGATAAAGCGCTGCCCCGCCCCGTTGATAAGAATGCCGTAGGTCAGAGACGCGGGGGGATAGAACGGCAGACTGACAAATCCCTCGTGCATATTGATGGCTCTGGCACCGACGCTCAACCCCAGCTGTATGCCCGCTCCCGTGTCATTAGGATTGCCAATGGGAACGGTGGCTCGCTGCAGTTCCGGGGCAAATTGCTCAAGCATGTTGGGATTCATCACGAAGCCACCGGCACAGAGCACAACCCCACGCCGGCAACGATAGTTCCGCTCCTGCATATCTTCGCGCACCACAACGCCCACAACGCGTTGAGTGGGGCCAAAATTATCGACCACCAAACGCAGGGCGCGGGTATCAAAGTGGACATCAATACCCCGTCTCTCGATACCCTCGCTTAAAACCTTCATCAGCAAAGGGCCGCCGTTATCCCCTACTACTGCCAGATTGTGCCCCCTCGGAGCGGGTTTAAACTGCTCCACGTAGGGCCACGCTTTTTCGCTGCCGGTGTAAAGCAAACAGTCATCGGTTAGTGCGAGCATTGCCCGGTGCGGATATTCCGTGTTGTTAAAAGGGACGCCTTGCTCAATGAGCCACTCAAGGTGCTCTGCGCCGCCCTCTGCGTAAGATCTGGTTTTTGCGGCGTCAGCCTGAGGGCCGTTGGCTGCCATCAAATAGCCGTACACATCCTCCACATCGTCCTCGTAACCCACAGCGCGTTGAACCCGAGTCCCGCCCCCGAGGTAGAGCTCAGCAGAAGAGAGTGCTGTTGAGCCGCCGGCCGCGGAGGCGGCTTCGAAAATAATGACCTCTGCACCAGCATCGGAAGCCTCAATGGCAGCACACGCGCCAGCTCCGCCGAAACCAATCACGGCTACGTCGCACTCACCGTGCCATTCATGCAGATCCGCTGCTTGCAGGGGCTCGAAAGCCATGCGGGGTCTCCTCACTTCGCCTGTTTTATATCTGTAGCGCAGAGTAACTACTGTAGGCCCAGGGCACAGCCTTCGTTTGGACGATAACAAACGAGCGTAGTCCGAATGCGGGTTACCGAAGACTGCTGGCTGACCTACAGTCGCTAGCTAGATTCCACACTGCTCTGCTGCGAGGACTAATCAATGGCTTGGTACACCGGAAATACCTTCTATGACACGTTGCTGCTCGTCGGCTTTGCGTATGCACTGCTGGTCTTCGTTGGGAGCTTCTTCGGTACTGCGGCCTACGGGGGGCGATTCGGCGGCGGCAAGCGCTCTAAAGGCTTCAAGCTAGGTGCGAAAATTGGTTGGGTAGTTATGGAATTACCGGGTCTGCTGGTATTCCCCGTGGTATTTATGATGGGGCCCAATGCCGATCAAGCGGTGCCATTATTCTTCCTCGCGATCTGGATGATCCACTACACCAACCGCGCACTCATTTGTCCGCTATTGATGCGGGTACAGCCGGGAACCAAGGCAAGCTTTTCGTTCAATGTGGTGCTGGCAGGTTGGATTACGCTATTCCTTCACGGCTACTTCAATGCAGCATACCTCACCGAATTTGGTACACAGTACACCGAAGACTGGTTTAGCGATCCTCGTTTTATCGTAGGTCTGGGGATTTACCTGTTTGGCTTTGTGACCAATCTGCACTCTGACCACATTTTACGAAACCTGCGGTCGAAGCACCCGAAACCCGACGAGCCTCGATACAAGATCCCCTATGGCGGTATGTTTCGCTGGGTTACCTGCCCTCAATACCTAGGCGAAATTCTCTCATTCATTGGTTTTGCCATCATGACCTGGAACTTTGGCGCACTATTTGTATTGGCAATGACCGCAGGCAACCTGATTCCCCGCGCTATTTATACCCATCGCTGGTTCCACAAAAACTTTGATAACTATCCTCCAGAGCGCAAAGCCATATTTCCCAAGCTTCTGTAATTTGCGTCCTACTGAACCTCCGACGCCCTTGGCTGGGCGTCCCCAGGCTGGAAACCAGAGGCGCATACTCGTAAACTTCCGTCTCACGCGAGCGCTTGCCCTTGCCCCTGGTTGGGCGAATCGAGAATTCAGATCATTTAATGAGCCGTTACGCCCGGCGTCGCCGCTGGGCCTGTCCCTTTTTATCTAGGAGAACTTATGACCGCCGGACCGCTTAAAGGGTTGAAAGTTGTAGAAATTTCTGGCATCGGTCCGGGCCCTTGTGCCGGAATGATGCTGGCTGACCTTGGCGCCGAAGTGATCATGGTTGAGCGTAAGGTCACCAACAGCAATGATGCCGGAATCAATCCTAGCGGTCATGAATTTGCAATCTTCAATCGTGGCAAGAACTCCATCGCCCTCGACCTAAAAAACCCGGAAGCCGTGGAGGTCGTCCTCAAATTAGTAGAGAACGCCGATATCTTGATAGAGGGTTTCCGCCCTGGCGTCATGGAACGTTTGGGCCTCGGGCCCGATGTTTGCCTAGGCCGTAATCCAAAATTAGTGTTTGGCCGCATGACCGGCTGGGGACAAACCGGTCCGTTATCCCATGCGGCAGGGCATGACCCCAACTACATCGCGTTAACCGGTGCCTTATGGGCGGGAGCAAGCGCTGAACGACCACCTACGGCGCCGCTGACGCTAGTTGGAGATATAGGCGGCGGGACGATGATTCTGCTTCTCGGCGTTCTCAGCGCAGTCTTTCATGCCCGAGAGACCGGTGAGGGACAAGTGGTTGATGCGGCTATAACGGACGGGACCGCCTACATCTCAACCCTGTTGCGAATGATGCACAATACAGCGCAAATCTCTGATGAACCGGGCACTGGCTGGGCTAACTACGGATCGCCATGGCATGAGAATTATCAGTGCGCGGACGGCAAGTATGTCTCTATCTGTGCCCTTGAACCAAAGTTCTATGCGCTGCTGTTAGGCAAATTAGGGCTAAGTGACCATCCGGCTTTTGCCAATCAATGGGACACCAGCGCCTGGCCCGATGGCAAACGGTTAATGGCAGAGCTATTTGCGAGCAAAACCAGAGAACAGTGGTGTGAGCTACTGGAAGGCAGCGACGCCTGCTTTGCGCCCGTGCTAGATTTCAGCGAATCCGTAGCCCATCCACACAACGTGGCGCGAGGCACCTTCATCGAAATTGACGGCGTTATACAGCCGGCCCCTGCACCCAAGTTCAGTCATACCCCGACTTCAGGTGGGCGCGTGCCCTTCTCGGGTCAGCACAGCCGTGCTATCTTGCAACGGGCGGGGTTTTCCGGGGATGACATTAAACGCTTGGAGGAACATCAGGTTGTTTAGTGGACTCGCTAAACACCGTGTTGCATTAAGACTCCACATAGGGGCTCTGGAATGAATACCGACGTGTACTTTCTTTGCTACACGAGCAAAGCTACAGCGCCGATAGGCTCGGCCGAACTGGCCGCTGACATCACCGATATCATCACT
>Ga0181603_10002204_pt1 | contig 15745 bp, 11 predicted proteins | sample 041ome_13_FD_148633 | JGI IMG/M metagenome (GOLD analysis project Ga0181603, IMG submission 148633) | Coastal salt marsh microbial communities from the Groves Creek Marsh, Skidaway Island, Georgia - 041409US metaG (spades assembly) | ecosystem: Environmental > Aquatic > Marine > Intertidal zone...
TGTGTAGTACAGGATGCGTTCGGTTGTTGTCGTTTTGCCAGCATCGATGTGTGCCATGATGCCAAAGTTGCGATAGCGGTTTAGTGGGTATGCGCGTGCCATTGTAACGAGATTCCCTATTACCAGCGATAGTGGCTGAACGCTTTGTTTGCGTCGGCCATTTTGTGTGTGTCTTCACGTTTCTTAACGGCAGAACCACGTGAGTTTACCGCATCCAACAACTCAGCTGCCAGACGCTCTTCCATGGTGTTTTCGTTACGACCGCGAGATGCGTTGATCAACCAACGAATAGCCAAGGCTTCACGACGCTCAGGACGAACTTCGACAGGTACTTGGTATGTCGCACCACCAACACGGCGGGAGCGAACCTCGACCGACGGCTTGATGTTGTCGAGCGCTTCGTGGAACACTTCGACAGGTGCGCGTTTGATTTTGCTCTCAACGCGGTCAAGCGCGTTGTAAACGATTTTTTCGGCGACCGATTTTTTACCATCGATCATCAAGTTGTTCATAAATTTAGAAAGAACCCGATCACCAAATTTGGCGTCAGGTAATACTTCACGTTTTTCAGCAGCGTGACGACGAGACATTCAATTTTCCTCTTACTTAGGACGCTTCGCGCCGTATTTCGAACGGCGTTGTTTACGGTCTTTAACGCCCTGAGTATCCAGAACACCACGTAGAATGTGGTAACGCACACCAGGAAGGTCTTTTACACGACCACCACGGATAAGAACAACAGAGTGCTCTTGCAGGTTGTGCTTTTCACCTGGGATGTAGCTGATGACCTCAAAACCATTTGTCAGGCGCACTTTGGCAACCTTACGCATCGCAGAGTTCGGTTTCTTTGGAGTCGTTGTATATACACGAGTACAGACGCCACGTTTTTGTGGGCACTGCTCAAGATGCATAGACTTCGACCGTTTTACTTTAGGCTGCCGTGGTTTACGGATCAGCTGTTGAATAGTTGGCATACCGGTTATCCCCGTTTAGCTCACACATGTGTCATGCACAGGGGCAATCCCCATGCGGCTCAAAGTTGGCGTGTCATGCGCGTCCGCAAAACACAAAAACCGCATGCGTCCCCTCGTTCGCGGGAACGACGCGGTGGGTTTCCAGAGGATCGAGGCACAGGCCTGGATCTTGACCACTTCAAATCTGAAGTTCGGCGGCGGGGCGACCCCCTATGCCGAGATAGTGGCGCGTATAGGGGGAGTCGGAAGGATTGTCAACATCCCTGCCCCGTATATATATACAACCACATTCGTACCTGCATGCTATAGCGGCATTGGCTTTGATTTGTCAAAGTGATAAATCGAGAAAAACAAAGGATATGTGATGCAAGTTATTGGGCTCTGTCGGTTTTCCTATCCTGCTGCAGGTGGATTCCAACGCATTCATGAAACAAACGAGGAGCGCCGCGCCTATTTGTACGCGGATGCGCGCCTAACGCTTCGGTTTCGCCTGTTTGAATCATTCTGTTTGCCGTCGATTGCCAACCAAACCGATACCGATTTCACCTTTATTATTCTGATCGGCACAGACCTGCCCCTGTGGGCAAAAGAGCGGTTACATACCCTAACACGCCCCTACCCTTGGATTCAGATCGTGGCAAAGCCAACACAGCGGCATCGTGACATCACAGCCGAGGTCATAAATGAGGCGATCACACAAAAGGGTCAGCCCGCGCTTCAATTCCGCTTGGATGACGATGATGCGGTGAATGTTGAATTCGTGGAGCTTGCAAAAGCGAATGCCGCAGCTCTCGCGCCTGCGATGTCTGAGGTCCCAAGTTTTGCAATCGACTATTGTGCGGGATTTTCAGCGACAATCCATTCGGACGGCCTGCATATTGAACCCGTCACGCAAACGCTCTGGACGCCTGCGCTCGCCGCAGTTTTTAAACGTTCCGGCGATCGCACAATCATGAATTTTGGTCATCACAAGCTTTTTAAATCTATGCCTGTAGTATCCTATTGCAACAGAACCATGTTTATCCGGTCTTTTCATACCGACAACGATTCCGTTCGTGACACTCGTAATATCGTCACGACGGCGGCACTCGACGATGACATGGCATCAGTGATGAAAGACACCTTTGGAATTGATCATGATCGGATCAAGCAGATTTGGTCTGACGCTTATTCCATCGTTCCCGAAGCATAGTGTATATCCCTGATCCCACGATCAAGATCGCGCCAACGAATGTCAAAACCTGAGGCCAATCACCAAACACGATCCAGCCCAATAACAGCGCCCAAATCAGCCCCGAGTACCGAAACAGCGCCACGAATGATATGTCACCAACCCGCATAACCATCACGCTCAGCGTGTAGGCCACAGAAACAAAAATCACGGCCCCCGCGATCAGTTTCCATTCATGCAGTCCCATGGGCACCATAGGCGTCACCACGATCATCGCACAGGCCATCAGCCACACGCAAAAGGCGCCGATAAAGGTCACCATCAGCGACGGGACCGATTTCGAAATGCGGCGGGTTGCCAAATCACGGGTGGTGACCGCCACAACAGCAATCAGCCCATAAATCGTATAAAGTCCAAACCCTGCGCTATCGGGGCGCACAATGAACAACATCCCGACAAACCCGACACAGATCGCCGCGATCCGCCGCCACCCAATAGGTTCACGCAAGAACAAGGCAGCCCCAAGAGCAACCGTCAATGGCAACAATTGAAGCAAAGCAGTCACGTTCGCCAAAGGCATGTTGAACAGCGCTTCGATAAAGAAATACGCCGCCGCCATTTCCGACAGCCCGCGCAGGATAATCATTCCCCAATCAGAACGCGAAAACCGCCACCGTACTGCCCCAAACCGCCATGCCAAAATGGCCAAAACGATCAACACAAATCCACCCCGAAGAAACAGAATTTGTCCAAGCGGCAAAACACCACCCAATAGTTTGATAAACGTGTCGTTCACCGTAAAGGCAGCCATGCTGCCCATCATCAACATCGCGCCGCGCTGGTTGTCTGTCATGGGAAAATCCAAAAAGAAGCTGCGGAACCGTTACATGAAATTCGGAAACTTAAAAGAAAAAAGGGCGCGAAAATCGCGCCCTTTTTTAAATGTCTTAGAATGGTTTATTTAAACACATCATCAGATGGCGCGGCCAATGCGGCGCGTGCTTCTTCTTGACGGGCTTCGATCACGACGTGGTCACGATCATGCGCGATACGGCGAACGCGTTGTGTTGCGCCCCCTGTACCCGCTGGGATCAGACGACCCACGATGACATTCTCTTTCAGACCGATCAATTTGTCGCGTTTGCCTTGGACAGACGCTTCGGTCAGAACACGCGTTGTTTCTTGGAACGACGCGGCTGAGATGAACGAACGTGTTTGCAACGACGCTTTGGTGATACCCAAAAGAATTGGTTCACCCTGTGCTGGGCGGCCACCTTTTGAAATCGCTTTTTCGTTCGCTGCGTCAAACTCGGCCTTGTCAACGTGCTCACCCTTCAACAGGGTTGTGTCGCCGCTTTCAGAGATTTCCCATTTCTGAAGCATTTGACGCACGATCACTTCGACGTGCTTGTCGTTGATCTTAACGCCTTGCAGACGGTACACGTCTTGGACTTCGTCGATCATATAGTTCGCAAGCGCTTCGATACCCATGATGGCCAAAATATCATGCGGCGCTGGGTTGCCGTCCATGATGTAATCGCCTTTTTGGACGAAATCGCCTTCGGCCACAGGGATGTGTTTGCCTTTTGGAACCATGTATTCCACGGGTTCCAGTGACTCATCCACCGGCTCAATCGAAATGCGACGCTTGTTTTTATAGTCACGACCAAAGCGGACATAACCATCGATTTCCGCGATGATTGCGTGATCTTTTGGACGACGTGCTTCGAACAGTTCGGCAACACGTGGCAAACCACCTGTAATGTCTTTGGTTTTTGCGCCTTCGCGTGGGATACGTGCAACGACGTCACCCGCACGAATTTCTGAACCGTCTTCGACAGACAAAATCGCATCAACAGACATTGGATAGGTGATCGGAGCACCCGCTTCGTTGCGAACAGGTTCGCCGTCTTGAGCAACCAGAATAATTTCTGGTTTCAGGTCGTTCCCTTTGGGGGCCGCACGCCAGTCGACAACGATCTTTTGGGTCATGCCCGTCGCATCGTCGGTTTCTTCGCGTACAGCAATACCGTTGACCAGATCCACATGTTTCGCAATACCGTCTTTTTCCGCGATAATTGGCAATGTGTATGGATCCCATTCAAACAGCTTTTGACCACGGCTGATTGTTTCGCCCTCTTTGACGAACACTTTGGTACCATAGCCCAGCTTGTGGCTTGCGCGTTCTGCACCATGTTCATCAACGATCCGCAACTTCATGTTACGGCCCATGACAAGCGTTTCACCATTCGAGTTCAACAAGGTCATCGGGTTTTCAAAGACGATTTTACCCTCTTGGCTTGCTTCCAAGAATGATTGTTGGCCACCTTGCGCAACACCACCAATGTGGAAGGTCCGCATTGTCAGCTGTGTACCAGGTTCACCGATGGACTGCGCCGCGATAATACCGACGGCTTCGCCAGTGTTGACGATTGTACCACGTGCAAGGTCACGACCGTAACATTGCGCACAAACGCCTTCTTCGGCTTCACAGGTCAATGGGCTGCGGATACGCATCGATTGAACGCCTGCTTCGTCGATGGCATCAGACATCAATTCGTCGATCAATGACCCTTTGGCCACGATGACTTCGTCTGTACCTGGACGCAGGACGTCATCGGCTGCGACACGACCCAAAACGCGCTCTGCCAATGACGAAATCACTTCGCCATCATTGACCGCAGGGACCGCAGTGATCGCGTTTTCAGTACCGCAATCGTTCATGCGAACGATACAATCCTGTGCAACGTCAACCAGACGACGTGTCAGATATCCAGAGTTCGCAGTCTTCAACGCCGTATCCGACAGACCCTTACGAGCACCGTGGGTAGAGTTGAAGTATTCAAGAACGGTCAAACCTTCTTTAAAGTTTGAAATGATCGGTGTTTCGATGATGTCGCCGTTCGGCTTTGCCATCAGACCGCGCATACCGCCCAGCTGTTTCATCTGTGTCACAGAACCACGCGCACCAGAGTGGGCCATCATGTATACCGAATTCGGTTCCATTTCTGCGCCATTCTCGTCGCGATCTGCCGATGAAATTGTATTCATCATCGCTTCGGTGACTTTGTCGTTACATTTTGACCAAGCATCAACAACTTTGTTGTACTTTTCGCCCTGAGTGATCAGACCGTCCATGTACTGCTGTTCGAAATCTTTCACTTGGTCGCGTGTTTCGTCAACGATTGACCATTTGTTATCAGGAACAACCATGTCGTCTTTGCCGAACGAAATACCGGCGCGGAACGCTTCTTTAAAGCCCATAGACATGATTTGGTCACAGAAGATCACGCTCTCTTTTTGGCCACAATACCGGTAAACGGTGTCAATGACCTTTTGAACGTCTTTCTTACGCAGCAATGTGTTGACCAATTCGAACGGCGCTTTGACGTTCTTTGGCAACAACGCACCCAAACGCACGCGGCCTGGTGTGGTTTCATAGCGTTTTGTGACTTCGTTTCCGTGCTCATCAATTTGTGGAACACGCGCTGTGATTTTGGCGTGCAGGTGAACTGCGCCTGAATCCAATGCGTATTGCACTTCTTCGATGGAAGCGAACGACATGCCTTCGCCCTTCATGCCTTCACGCATGATGGTTGTGTAATACAGACCCAAGATCATGTCTTGTGACGGAACAATGATCGGCGCACCGTTTGCAGGTGACAGAACGTTGTTTGTAGACATCATCAGAACGCGGGCTTCCAATTGGGCCTCAAGGCTCAGTGGAACGTGAACCGCCATTTGGTCACCGTCAAAGTCCGCGTTAAACGCAGAACAGACCAATGGGTGAAGCTGGATTGCTTTGCCTTCGATCAAAACGGGTTCAAACGCCTGAATACCCAAACGGTGCAATGTAGGCGCACGGTTCAGCATAACAGGATGTTCGCGAATAACCTCATCCAAGATGTCCCAGACTTCTGGACGCTCTTTTTCAACCAATTTCTTGGCTTGTTTCACGGTTGACGACAGGCCTTTTGCCTCAAGACGGCTGTAGATAAACGGCTTGAACAATTCCAAGGCCATTTTCTTTGGCAGACCACATTGATGCAGTTTCAATTCTGGGCCGGTCACAATCACCGAACGACCAGAGAAGTCAACGCGTTTCCCCAAAAGGTTTTGACGGAAACGACCCTGCTTGCCTTTCAGCATGTCAGACAGTGATTTCAACGGACGTTTGTTTGACCCTGTGATCACGCGACCACGGCGACCGTTGTCGAACAAGGCGTCAACAGATTCTTGCAACATACGCTTTTCGTTGCGCACGATGATATCAGGCGCACGCAATTCGATCAGACGTTTCAAACGGTTGTTCCGGTTGATCACACGACGATACAGATCGTTCAAATCTGATGTCGCAAAACGACCCCCATCCAACGGCACCAAGGGGCGCAGTTCTGGCGGGATCACGGGAACAACGGTCAAAATCATCCATTCAGGACGGTTGCCAGATTCCAAAAAGCTTTCGACAACTTTCAAACGCTTGATGATTTTCTTTGGCTTCAGTTCGCCTGTGGCTTCTTTCAATTCGGCACGAAGACGCTCTGCTTCTGCATCCAAATCGATCGCGGCCAACATTTCACGGATCGCTTCTGCACCGATATTCGCGGTGAATGCGTCCATGCCATATGTATCTTGCGCGTCCAAGAATTCTTCTTCGGTCATCATTTGACCATAAGACAGATCTGTCAGACCGGGTTCAATCACCACATAGTTTTCGAAATACAACACGCGTTCCAAATCACGCAATGTCATATCCAGCATCAAACCGATGCGCGATGGCAACGATTTCAAGAACCAAATATGCGCAACGGGGGATGCCAATTCGATGTGGCCCATGCGTTCACGGCGTACTTTTTGCAATGTGACTTCTACACCACATTTTTCGCAGACAACGCCGCGATATTTCATACGCTTATATTTACCGCACAAACATTCGTAGTCTTTGGTCGGGCCAAAGATACGCGCACAGAACAGACCGTCGCGTTCTGGTTTGAACGTACGATAGTTGATTGTCTCTGGCTTTTTGATTTCACCATAGGACCAAGATAGGATCCGTTCGGGTGATGCCAAAGACACCTTGATTTCATCAAACATCTTTGGGTTGGCCAAAGGGTTGAATGGGTTATTTGTGATTTCCTGGTTCATTTTGAATTCCTCAAATTAGGGCCGAAAGGGTGAATAAGGGACGCCCCTTATTCATCCCCCTCTGAGTCCAGGAGTTCCATGTTCAGGCCAAGGCCGCGGACCTCTTTGACAAGCACGTTAAAGGATTCTGGGATCCCTGCTTCAAAGTTGTCTTCACCCTTAACAATCGATTCATACACTTTGGTACGTCCAGCAACGTCATCTGACTTCACTGTCAGCATCTCTTGCAGCGTGTATGCCGCGCCATATGCTTCCAATGCCCAAACTTCCATTTCACCGAAACGCTGACCACCAAACTGTGCTTTACCACCCAACGGCTGTTGTGTGACCAAGCTGTATGGGCCTGTCGAACGTGCGTGGATTTTGTCATCAACCAAGTGGTGCAGTTTCAACAGGTACTTGATACCGACTGTGACCTTGCGGCTGAATTGTTCACCCGTACGACCATCAAACAAAATCGACTGACCAGATGTGTCAAAGCCTGCACGACGCAGCGAGTCGTTCACATCGGCCTCTTTTGCACCGTCAAAGACTGGCGTTGCGATTGGAACACCGCGTGTGACATTGCTTGCCGCTTCGATCAGATGATCCTCGTCCATATGTGTGATGCCTTCTTCATAGACGTCATCACCATAAACGATACGCATCGCTTCACGAACTGGGGTCAAATCACCAGACCGGCGATATTCACCCAAAGCTTCGTCCACTTGCAGACCAAGACCGCGTGCAGCCCAGCCCATATGTGTTTCCAAAATCTGACCAACGTTCATACGTGACGGCACGCCCAATGGGTTCAAACAGAAATCCACAGGTGTCCCATCGGCCAAGAACGGCATGTCTTCCATTGGAACAACGCGTGAAATAACACCTTTGTTCCCGTGGCGACCCGCCATTTTATCGCCAGGTTGCAGCTTACGCTTCACGGCAATAAAGACTTTGACCATTTTCATCACGCCCGGAGGCAGATCATCGCCGCGGCGGACTTTTTCAACTTTGTCCTCGAACCGTGCATCCAAAGTCCGTTTTTGCGCTTCATATTGCTCATGCAGCGCTTCGACGATTTGGGCGTCGGCTTCTTCGGCCATTGCCAATTGCCACCACTGACCGCGTGTTAGGCTGTCCAGCAGATCTTCAGTCACAACAGAATTGGCAGCGACCCCTTTTGGACCTTTGACCGCGGTTTTACCCATGATCAATGTTTTCAAACGGGCATAAATGTTGCGGTCCAAGATGGCCAATTCGTCATCGCGGTCACGTGCCAAACGTTCAACTTCTTCACGTTCGATTTGCAACGCGCGTTCGTCTTTGTCTACGCCATGACGGTTAAAGACGCGAACCTCAACCACTGTACCGTAATCACCTGGCTTTACGCGCAGCGATGTGTCACGCACATCAGACGCTTTTTCGCCAAAGATCGCACGCAGCAGTTTTTCTTCTGGTGTCATCGGGCTTTCGCCTTTTGGTGTGATTTTACCCACCAAAATGTCACCTGGTTGAACATCTGCACCGATGTAAACGATACCCGCTTCGTCCAAATTGCGCAGCGCTTCTTCGCCGACGTTTGGAATGTCGCGTGTGATTTCCTCTGGACCCAATTTCGTGTCGCGCGCGGCAACTTCGAATTCTTCGATATGGATCGAAGTGAATACGTCGTCACGTGCAATACGCTCTGAGATCAAGATCGAGTCTTCGTAGTTGTAGCCGTTCCAAGGCATAAACGCCACAACGACGTTTTTACCCAAGGCCAATTCGCCCATATCTGTGGATGGACCGTCGGCAATCACTTCGCCTTTTTCAACGGTTTGGCCCACTTTCACCAACGGACGTTGGTTGATACAGGTGTTTTGGTTGGAGCGTTGGAATTTGCGCATGCGGTAAATATCAACACCCGCATCGCCCAGTTCCAAATCTTCGGTTGCACGAATAACGATACGCTGAGCATCGATTTGGTCGATCACACCTGCGCGTTTCGCCATAATCGCCGCCCCTGAATCGCGGGCAACAACGCCCTCGATGCCGGTACCGACCAAAGGTGCTTCGGCACGCAGCAGTGGAACCGCCTGACGTTGCATGTTCGATCCCATCAACGCGCGGTTAGCGTCGTCGTTTTCCAAGAATGGGATCAAGGATGCAGCAACAGACACCAACTGTTTCGGGCTAACGTCAATCAAATTCACGTTTTCACGAGGCGCAAGCGTATAGTCACCGTTTTGGCGTGTGGACACCAAGTCATTGATAAAGTTACCATCTTCATCCAATGTCGCGTTGGCCTGCGCCACAGTGTGACGCATTTCTTCGGTTGCGGACATATAGGACACTTCGTCGGTCACTTTGCCGTTCACAACTTTGCGATAGGGTGTTTCGATGAAACCGTATTTGTTCACACGTGCAAATGTCGCCAAAGAGTTGATCAAACCAATGTTTGGACCTTCTGGCGTTTCAATTGGACACATACGGCCGTAATGGGTTGCGTGAACGTCGCGCACCTCAAAGCCGGCACGTTCACGTGTCAAACCACCTGGGCCCAAGGCTGACAAGCGGCGCTTGTGCGTGACTTCGGACAATGGGTTGGTTTGGTCCATGAACTGGGACAATTGGCTTGAGCCAAAGAATTCCCGAACCGCTGCCGCTGCAGGTTTTGCGTTGATCAAATCCTGTGGCATCACTGTATCGATTTCGACGGATGACATACGTTCTTTGATCGCGCGCTCCATGCGCAACAGACCAACACGATACTGGTTTTCCATCAATTCGCCAACAGAACGAACGCGACGGTTGCCCAAATGGTCGATATCGTCAATTTCGCCTTTACCATCGCGCAATTCAACAAGCGCCTTAATACACGAAACGATGTCTTCTTTGCGAAGGGTGCGCACTGTGTCTTCTGCGTCTAATGCAAGACGCATGTTCATTTTTACGCGACCCACTGCGGACAGGTCATAGCGTTCGCGATCAAAGAACAATGTGTCAAAGAGCGAAGACGCCGCTTCCAAGGTTGGTGGCTCGCCCGGACGCATAACGCGGTAGATATCCATAAGCGCGGTTTCGCGACCCATGTTTTTATCCGCCGCCATCGTGTTACGGATGTATGGTCCGACGTTGATATTGTCGATGTCCAAAACTGGGATCTCGGTAAAGCCCGCATCCATCAAGTCTTTCAAAGAACCGCCCGAGACTTCTCCGTCACGGTTGTATTCCAATGTCAGCTCATCACCGGCTTCGACATAGATCGCGCCTGTGTCTTCGTTGATGATATCTTGGGCGACGTATTTACCGACGATATGATCGAACGGAACCAAAAGCTCTTTTACTTTGCCTTCGTCGATCAATTTCTTGACTGCGCGCGGCGTCACTTTTTTACCGGCTTCTGCAATGATTTCGCCAGTGTCGGCGTCAACCAAATCATAGGTCGGACGTGTGCCACGAACGCGCTCTGGGAAGAACTTGGTCACCCAGCCTTTGTTTTTGGAATGCTTGTATGTGACTGTGTCGTAATACGCATTCATGATCGCGTCTTGATCCATGCCCAAAGCATACAGCAATGTGGTCACAGGCAATTTGCGGCGACGGTCGATACGCGCGAATACCATGTCCTTGGCGTCGAATTCAAAATCCAACCACGAACCGCGATATGGGATAATGCGGCAGGCAAACAACAACTTACCCGAGCTGTGTGTTTTACCCTTGTCGTGATCAAAGAATACGCCAGGCGAACGGTGCATTTGTGACACGATCACACGCTCGGTGCCGTTGACCACAAAAGTGCCGTTTGGTGTCATCAAAGGCATATCGCCCATGAACACATCTTGTTCTTTAATGTCTTTTACAGATTTCGCACCTGTATCTTCGTCGATATCAAATACGATCAAACGCAAAGTAACCTTTAGCGGCGCACTGTATGTCATGTCGCGCTGTTGGCATTCTTCAACGTCGTATTTTGGTTTTTCCAATTCATATCCAACGAATTCCAAAATGGAGGTTTCGTTAAAATCTTTGATCGGAAAGACGGATTGGAATACACCTTTAATGCCTTCGCCATCCAATGGCTGAGGCTGATCACCTGATTTCAAAAATAAATCATATGAAGATTTTTGAACCTCAATAAGGTTCGGCATTTCAATGACTTCGCGGATTTTACCGTAATATCTACGCAGACGTTTTTGGCCAAGATAGGATTGAGCCATGGTCGATTTCACCTTTCATTTCTCGCCAGTTGCACGTTCTGTCGGGTATCAGACGTGCCCCTCGTTGAGAGAACAAGTTTCGATCAATTCTTGACCTTCTTCCCAAGGAAGGTCGCCCGATCATTGAACCTTGTCTAACAAAACACCTTCGCAAAGGTCCTTTCTAAGACAGGTTTAGCTGGGCGTGAAATGCTTCACACCCAGCCAATAACATGCTCTGGGGAAACCCCCAGGACAAGCTTACGCGAGTTCGACTTCTGCGCCAGCTGCTGTCAGCTTGGCTTTGACGTCTTCTGCTTCTGCTTTGTCTACGCCTTCTTTTACTTTGCCGCCTGCTTCGACCAAGTCTTTTGCTTCTTTCAAGCCAAGACCAGTGATGGCACGTACTTCTTTGATGACGTTGATTTTGTTTGCGCCAGCATTTTTCAATACGACGTCAAATTCTGTTTTTTCTTCAGCTGCTGCGCCTGCATCTGCAGGAGCTGCCGCCATCATTACCGCACCACCAGCTGCTGGTTCGATGCCGTATTCGTCTTTCAGAATTGTTTTCAGTTCTTGTGCTTCTAGCAGAGTTAGACCAACGATCTCTTCCGCAAGTTTTTTCAGATCAGCCATTTTAGACTCTTTCCGTTACTAAATGTTTGTGTTCCAACGAAGGGTTAACTCCCAACGCAGACGTCAAGTTGCTTATGCAGCAGCCTTGTCCTCGATTGTGGACAGGATGCTTGCGATGTTCGAAGCAGGTGCGCCAATTGCGCCAGCGATGTTCGAAGCAGGTGCCGCAATACAGCCCACGATAGACGCAATAAGCTCTTCGCGAGATGGCATTTTAGACACGGCTTCAACACCGGCAGCATTCAGAGCGTTTTCACCCATTGCACCGCCAAGAATTTCGAACTTTTGGTTCGCCTTGGCGTAATCCATTGCAACTTTTGCAGCCGCGACTGGATCTTCTGAATAGGTAAGAACAGTCATCCCTGACAGCAAGCCTGTGATGCTTTCGCATGGCTTACCCTCTAGGGCGATTTTGGCGAGCCTGTTTTTGGCAACGCGAACTGCACAACCGGCCTCACGGGCACGGGCGCGCAAATCTTGCATATTTGCAACTGTCAGACCTGCGTAATGGGCTACGACCACAACGCCAGAGCTTTCAAAGATATGGCCGAGTTCTTCGACCACTTGTTCTTTTTGTGCTCTATCCACAGTTTCACTCCAATTTTGGGGATCTCTCCCCGGCTCAAGTTTGCCGACCTAGATCGGCGTTCGGGGTCCAGTGATAGCAACCCGAGACCAAAACCACCCGAAGGCCTAGCCTTGCGGAAATTTTAACTCGGCTCCCATCTCAGGAAGGATTTATAGGTTGCCCAACCCTCCGTCTCGGACGAAATAGGATAGAAAGCGACGAATCGCAGTAATCCATGAGTGGGTGTTTACGATACCAAACTGATTTTGCCAAGAGGCAACATCACAAACATGCATAAGCCACGGCTTTTGCGATCGTTGCGATGAAGTTTGCGCAAAACGGGGCACTGTGTCAATTCATTTATAGGATGTTTTTGCATTCCCCTGTGCGCCGCACAGAAAAAAGGGCGCCGCAGCGCCCAATTTTGGTAACACAAACCTTAAAAGGTTCCGACGAAATTGATGAACGTGCCGCGTGACGTGCCATCAATTTGGGTCAAATCGCCCGAGACACTGCCCCATTCATGGCCAATACCCACTTTGACATGGTCATTGATGCGTCGATAAATACCTGCCAAAGCGCCCGTTTCCCGTTGTTTGGTTTCGTTTTGATATAACACACGGCCTTCGATGCTGACGTCCCATTCTTTGACAAAATGCCATCCTGCACGGACCACGGCCAAAGTTGCCGTGCTTTTGGAAAAATCATCTGCCGCGCTACGCTGCGCGATTTCTGAGGCGCGATAGCCCAGCTTTCCACCTAAGCTTAAGGTGTTGTTCACGCGGTAATCACCGTCAATCGAAAAGACCTGACTGATCTGACGTGGTCCCGCCAGCGATCCGCTATGATTGACCTGGTTTGGACCAGGCAAGTCGCGCAGATAATCATAAGACACGAACAGGTTCAATTTATCATGTGCGACGGGTCGGTATGCATAGCCAATCGAACCGCGCAAATATTCACCCTTTTTCAAACTGTCGGTATCAGACGACGATGTTATGCCGTCCACGCTTGCGATCAATCGCCAATCGGGTGAGATTTTGTAAGACAGCGAAGATGACACGCCCCATGTTGTGCTGTCGCCCTGCCCGCCTGTGACGGCATCTGCGCGATATTCGACGCGGCCCGAAAACGTGACCTTATCACCCACCTGATATTGCCCGCCAAAGGACGTGGCAACGCGATCCGTATTGCGACCATTTGCGTCGCGCAAAGTGCCGAGTTCATAGGTTGCAGACAAAGCCAATTCATCCGTCGCCTGATATGTCGCGCCGACATTACGTGTCAGTGAACGCTTGCCAGCGGGCTGATCAAGTTGGGTTTCAGCAAAAATAGACAGTTTGTCTGTCATCTTTTCGCGAACCCCCATCACCGCGGTACCGCGATCACCCGAGGCCGCCGAACGTGTGGGATCCAAGTTGTATCCAAGTTAATACTCTGTCCCTTCGACCGGCGCATAACTGATCCGTGCTGATGCATTCACCCCAGAAGTCCCATCAGACGCCTCTGCCGTGACGGTCGTATGTTCCCCAAGTTTTGTTTTAAACCCAGCGCCCATTCTATTTTCATTCGACAGTCCACCGGATTTTTGAACCGTGCCCTGACCAAACACCCAAACATCTGTATTTGGGCCATAATGACGCGTCACGCGCGCACCGACATCGGTGCGCTGTCCGCTTTTATCCGCACGAGTGGGATCGGTGACATCGCGGGCCTCGACAGAACCTTCTACGGTCCAATCCTCATTCACGTCCCTGCGCACTGAGGCTTGGACAATCTTGCGCTAAGTCCCTGCGTCTGATTCAAAATGATCAAGTTTGGTCGACAGCGTCGTTTTATCGTTCAACTCGACCGTCTGTTCAATCCGCACCTGTGTTTGATCGGCGGGCGTGTCTGCAGCCGTGGTCTGGAAACCGGCCTCAAGCTGCTCTACCACAATGTTGATCGAACCCGGCCTCGAAATCCCAAGATCCGCGTGATCCAAATGTGCATCCAAGCGCGCCGCATTCGCACGATCGGTCACCTCCCCACCATGCGCCGCAACATCTAACCCACCGTTGTCCCAGATATTGCGCGTGGGTCCCATGCCCGAAGATTGCGCGAGCTCTATCGTAATGCTGCTTTGCGCACCTATGTCTGCGTTTAGATCAATCGAAGCCACTTCGCGCACGGTCGCCAACGACCCATCTCGGTCAATCTGAACACCCAACACATTCTCTAAAATTATCCTTGATGAGGCATCCGAATGCCTACAGCTCATTGACCCACGGCCTCGGAAAGATTGGGTTAATGTAACTACCATAATTGCCGCTGAATTCGGGGAAGCTGGACGTGAATTAGCACATTCATGGGCCTCAGGTGATATTTGGAACAATGCGCCTAAAAATGAATTCCAACTGTCACATGAGCAGTGTAAATATTCGGTTTCTGATACAGACAAACGTTACGATGAGGCTCTTGAGAGGGACGCGCGCCGGGACGCCAATCGAGCAGGGATTGGGTCACTTTATCATATGGCCCAAAAAGCTAGCATGCTTAGAAACCAATTAGCGAGCCCTCATAACGTACCCGAAGAAGGTTTGCAAACTGAACACAAGGAGGCGATCGCAGAGACATTATTAGGGCTAAATACTCCTTGTGTAAACTTAACATCAATGTCGGCTCGCACATTTTCTGGACCAAAAATCGGCAAAGCCCGATTGTTTCCAAAAGACGCTATCTCTATCTTTACGGCGCTTGGAGGGACCGGAAAGACAACAGCCTTAGTGGCTCTTGCATCGCATATAGCAGCTGGAAAAAAATGGGAACACGAACCGATCGAGGCGCGCAAGGTGATATACATTGCAGTTGAAGAAGTCTTAGCAGAACTAAACCGCAAAGTAGGCTCGACAATCATCGACTGGGCACAAGACGAACGAACGTACCTTGAAAACAATCTTCGCTTAGTTTCACTCGTTGGCGAAGACTCACGTCTTACAGTTCGCCACCGCAACGAACTTTATCCATCTCCGCTAGTTACGCAAATTATCTCGGCCACGCAATCCTTCAATGCGGAATTAGTTATACTCGATCACCTACAGGGCTTCGT
>Ga0181603_10002236_pt1 | contig 15620 bp, 15 predicted proteins | sample 041ome_13_FD_148633 | JGI IMG/M metagenome (GOLD analysis project Ga0181603, IMG submission 148633) | Coastal salt marsh microbial communities from the Groves Creek Marsh, Skidaway Island, Georgia - 041409US metaG (spades assembly) | ecosystem: Environmental > Aquatic > Marine > Intertidal zone...
GAGTAAAGATTTTGACACCATTTGCCAACTGGCCAAAAAACGAGATTACAAATTGATTTTCAATATTCTAGCAGAGAATATCGAAACCGCTGACTCATTGGTAGGAAAAGACCTCACTACCTTGATGGAGCAGAATGTAGAATGGCTGGTGAACCGATATTCAGCTAAAGGATTTGAAGTGGTGAACAACCTCCATGCACTCAAAGCATCCAACTTCACAGACAAAGACTTCCCTACAGAACATTATGATGAAGAAGGAAGAAAAATTATCGCTAAACATATCGCCTCATCGCTTAAACCAATGATCGAATGACGGAAAAAATGACTTTAGAAGAAGCACAAGAAAAAGTAGATCAGTGGATCAAAACCATTGGTGTGCGTTACTTTAATGAATTGACCAATATGGCCATGCTCACCGAAGAAGTTGGTGAACTTGCACGGATAGTAGCTAGAAGGTATGGAGAACAAAGCGAAAAAGAGAGTGACAAGAATAAAGACTTGGGTGATGAAATGGCAGATGTTTTATTCGTACTTATTTGTCTCGCCAATCAAACAGGAGTTGACTTAACCAAAGCTTTGGAAAAGAACCTTGACAAGAAAACCAACCGCGATTCTCAAAGGCACAAGAACAATTCCAAACTGCAATAAAAAAACCCCGATGAAATCCATCGGGGTTCCTTCAAAGTAGTGATCGTGATTCTTATTCGCTGAATGAAGCGTTTTCTTCAGTTGAAACAACTGAAACAACTTCGGCTTCTTCAACCTTGATTTCGGTAGCTTGTTCTTCTTCTACTACAGCCATTTTCTCAAGAGCGATGGATGGAGCAATTACCAATGCTACTACAGACATCAATTTCAATAAAATGTTCAATGATGGACCTGAGGTATCTTTAAATGGATCTCCTACAGTATCTCCAACAACAGTCGCTTTGTGCGGCTCAGAGCCTTTATAGTACATCTCTCCGTTGATCTCCACACCTTCTTCAAACATCTTCTTGGCATTATCCCAAGCTCCACCAGCATTAGACTGGAAGATCGCCATCAACACACCAGCAGAGGTAACTCCTGCAAGCAATCCACCGAGCATTTCTGGACCTCCAATGAATCCAACAGCAACTGGAACAGCAACTGCCAACAAACCAGGTAGAACCATCTCTTTAATAGATGCTTTTGTAGAAATCTCAACACATTTGTCGTATTCTGCAACTCCATCGGCTGCATCAAACGTAGCCTTATCTTCAGCACTCCAATCGGCTTGCTCCTTTCCCTCATTGCGTTGCATCACTCCTAAAGCGGCTTTCAAAGCAGGGATTTCCTTAAACTGACGTCTAACCTCTTCAATCATTGCCATTGCAGCTCGACCTACTGCGTTCATACTCAAAGCTGAAAATACAAAAGGCAACATAGCTCCTACCAACAATCCAGCCATTACAGTAGGCACAGCAACGTCAATTTTACCAACGTTGGCTTGCTGCATGAATGCCGCAAATAAAGCCAACGCAGTAAGCGCAGCAGAACCAATAGCGAAACCTTTACCAATAGCTGCAGTTGTGTTTCCTACAGCGTCCAATTTATCCGTGCGCTTACGCACTTCTTTTGGTAGCTCAGCCATTTCAGCAATACCTCCGGCATTATCAGAAATAGGTCCATAAGCATCAACAGCCAATTGAATACCTGTATTGGCCAACATACCTACCGCTGCAATAGCAATACCATATAAACCTGCGAAGTAATGTGCAACCAAAATAGCAGCAGCAATCAAGATTACCGGAATGGCGGTACTCATCATACCAACCCCTAGACCAGCAATAATATTGGTTGCAGAACCTGTTAGAGATTGACGAACAATTGAAAGTACAGGAGGTGTTCCAGTACCAGTGTAATATTCCGTGATCTTACCAATTCCTAATCCAGCAATAAGTCCAGCCAGCGTTGCGAAGAACACACCATTTGCAGAGTAATCCATTCCATTAAAACTCCACGTAGCTGGTAAGAAATATGAGATGATGAAGTAAGAAAGAACCACCATTAATCCAGCAGATCCAAACTCACCAATATTCAATGCGGTATGAGGGTTTCCTCCATCTTTCACCTTAACGAAGAATGTTCCGAAAATCGAAACCAAAATACCTACAGCCGCAAGTGCCAAAGGCAACATAACCGCTCCTAACCCCATCCATGTAGGGTCAATATCTCTAAAACCAGGAACAAATACAGCTCCCAATACCATGGTACCAATAATAGAACCAACATAAGATTCGAAAAGATCCGCTCCCATACCAGCAACATCGCCAACATTGTCACCAACATTATCAGCAATTGTGGCTGGATTTAATGGGTGATCTTCAGGAATTCCAGCTTCTACTTTACCTACAAGGTCAGCACCAACGTCAGCAGCTTTGGTATAAATACCACCTCCAACTCTCGCAAAAAGAGCAATAGATGAGGCACCTAATGAAAAACCAGCGAGAACGTTTAAGACAGTTGAAACACCATTCTCATCTTCTATTCCGAATAAGTGTACGTATAGAATGAACAAAACGCTCAATCCAAGAACTCCTAAACCAACAACTCCCAAGCCCATTACAGACCCACCTCCAAAGGCAACTTCAAGTGCTTTGCCTAAAGATGTTCTTGCTGCTTGAGTTGTTCTTACGTTGGCCTTTGTAGCTACTCGCATACCGAGATAACCAGCTAAAGCTGAGCATACAGCACCAACAATAAATGACAATGCAACTAAATAACTTGAATTTGCTTCGTTAGCACCTTTGAATGCCAATAAAGCTGCAACAGCGATTACGAAGATTGAAAGCACTTTGTATTCAGCTTTCAAGAAAGCCATTGCTCCTACTGAAATGTTCTTGGCAATTCTTGCCATCTTTTCATTTCCCTCATCTTGCTTAGATACCCAAGCACTTTTCCATGCTACAAAGAGTAAAGCTACTACTCCAAAAGCTGGTAATGCATAAATTAAACTAGTCATTTATATTGATTTTGAATGGATTAATAAGGTTCATACCCCTTAATTTTTAAGCGCGCAAAGATAATAGCATGATTATATTATCAATCACAAAGTTTAAATATTGAGGAAAGATTGATGGATTAAGAAAAATCCGTGAAAATTCTATCAAAAAATGAATCCTCCTTGAAAGTAGATTCCAACATTCAAAATCTCAGAATGAGAAATGGAATTGGAAATATCATTAAAGAAGGTCTCTTTCAAATTATAGCGAAATAGCGAAAGCCCTGTTTCCCCTGTAAATGCCAATCCAATGCCTGTATCAATAAAGATACCCGCTCCTACTGAGGATTGAAAAACAGGTGACAGCTCAATATCATCGACAATTTCATTGTCTTGAATGAAAGATGATGCTCCTGCTGACATACCGGCTTGTGCATCAATGTAACCCCTCAAGTAATCATTGTGAGGTCTATATCGCCTCACGTGAAGGTTGTACTTAACCATGGCATACTCAAAAAAATCCAAAGACACACCCGCTCCTACCGACCAACGCTCCCCAACCTTATACCATTCTGTAAATCCCATTGAAAGGTTAAATGGAGTAAACCAAGTTAAACCAGCCGTGAGCTCAGTTGCCCATTTTTTATCAAAGGGCTTAAACGTAAATGCCTTGTTATTGCTAGAAGACTTTGAAGCTTTTGTAGGACCGAAAACATAGCGAACATTCTTGCGATCCAAACTAAATATTTGCTCATCGTACTTGATTAAGAGGACGTCTGATGCAAGCGCAATGATTTCTCCGCGATACACTTCTCCATTGAGCATGTAGACCGATGCAGTGGTTTTCTGGGCCATCAATACAGAAATTGAAAGCGCATTAATCGTTATTATCAGAAGCAAAAACCTCAACATAAATTTATCTTCATAGTGTGAGAAGACGAAATAAAGAACGAGAAGGTTCGTTTCATTCAAGTCAATTTTACAACTAACTTCTTTAACATCTTATTCGTCTGACATCTAAAGATTTATTTTCATTTTTAATTACATAATTCACCGCACAATGAAAACCACCATTCACCTCGGCCTGGCAATGATCTTTCTATGCTTTCTTTCTTCTTGTGAGAAGATTTCTAAAACTACGGAATTCACAGCTAACGTTCCTGTTTATATGTCATATGAAGAATTGAGAACTTCAATCGTAAATTACAATTCGCAAGGACTAGAAAAACCAGGAAAAATCTTTCTCTACAACTCCCTTATCCTTATTAACGATTATGAGTCGGGAATTCACATTTACGACAACGGCAACCCGACTTCTCCCTCTCATATTGCATTCATCCGTATCCCTGGAAACGTGGATATAGCGGTTAAGGACAATATTCTATACGCTGACAGCTACACTGACTTGGTGGCAATTGATATAAGCGATCCAACAAATGCACGAGAGGTTGGACGTAAACAAAACGCCCTTTCTTATACTATTCCAAGTGGAATGGATTGGAATTATCCTGTGGCAAAAATTGATGAATCTAAAGGTGTTGTTGTGGGATACACCATTGGTCAGGTTGAAGAAACCTGTAAAAATGAAGAATGCAAGACCTATTACAACATGAACGAAGAATGGAGTGGTTCGTGGGGCGGACAAATGATGAGCGATGAGGAGGGTTCTCCTGTTTCTTTTAGTGGAAATTCAAACAGCGTAAGAAGTGCTTCATCTAGCAATAACTCAGCAATCGCAGGTTCAATGGCTCGTTTCATGATGATAGAAAACTTCCTTTACGTTATTACAGATGAAAACACCGTAAACATTTTTGATATTAGAACCAATAACCTTCAATCAATAGGCTCATTTAAACCTTGGAACGATGCCAACGGATGGGGTATGATTGAAACATTATTCACATTCAAAGAGCATCTGTTTATTGGCTCTAACGCAGGAATGCTAGCGTATGATATAAGCGCTCCTGCCTCACCCGTCTTTTTATCCAGCTATTCGCATTTGACTTCGTGTGATCCTGTTGTTGCAAATGATAGTTACGCATTTATAACACTTCGATCTGGTGGTAATAATTGCAATTGGGGAAATACAGATCAACTCGACATTTTGGATATTACAGATATCATGAATCCAACTGAAATCAACTCATTTAACCTGAGTAATCCACACGGATTAGATATCGATTCTGAAAATGAGCTATTGTTTGTCTGCGATGGTTTTGCAGGTATGATAGTTTACAGCTTTGAAGACATTCAACGTGTTCAGTCAAACAAATTGGATCATTACACAGGACTTGAAACATACGATGTAATCGTTAATAATGGAATTGCCCACGTTATTGGAACCGAAGGTTTAAAGCAATTCTCTTATGATAAATCTGGTAAATTGTCCGAATTAAGTACAATACCACTGAATTAACTTTTGTTAGCAATCGACATGTATCAAAATGACAATTTAAACGTCTTGTAGATACATAGGTTAGTAGGTTTAGTTTAAAAAGCCCTTTGCACATCCTCGCAGAGGGCTTTTCTTTTTCCAGGAACTTATTCCGAAAATTAACTTCCTTTCACAACCCACGGCACGGTCATTGAGAATCTATAAGCACATAGGTTAGTAGGTTTAGTTTAGAAAGTCCCACACAATATCCCCAAGTTGTGGGACTTTTTTTATTGACCTCCTACCATAAAAAAAAGCCACGAATGTGGCTTATTCTTTTTGTCTATTTACTTGGCACGGATATTGAACTACAAAAAACGCATAGGTTAGTAGGTTTAGTTGAAGCCCTAGCGCACCTCTCAGGTTTGCTGGGGCTTTTCTTTAAACTAAATAAAGTGACTCCTTCACCAAACGTACAACACCTCCCACTGTGGGAATAGCAATTTCAATCAAATTAGGAGTAAAAGGAAATGGCGTATCTGTTTGAGTCGCGCGCAATACAGGCGCATCAAGGTAATCGAATGCGTCTCTTTGGATTCGGTAAGCAATTTCACTGGCAACACTCGCGTAAGGCCAGCTTTCGTCAACTACAACACAACGATTGGTTTTCTTTACCGACTCAATCACCGTTTGAACATCAAAAGGACGAATCGTTCTGAGATCGATCACCTCACATTGAATGCCATCTTTTGCCAATTCGTCAGCTGCTTCTAAAGCAACTTTCATGATCTTACCAAATGAAACGATGGTTACTGCATCTCCTTTTCGAGCAATATGTGCTTTTCCAATTGGAATAAGGTATTCTCCTTCCGGCACCTCGCCTTTATCGCCAAACATTTTCTCTGATTCTAAGAACACTGCAGGATCATTATCCCTGATCGCAGATTTCAACAATCCTTTCGCGTCATACGGATTCGAAGGTGTAATTACTTTTAGACCTGGAACGTGCGCATAAAACGCTTCGAAGCTCTGAGAGTGCGTTGCTGCCAGCTGCCCAGCTTGACCATTACCACCTCGAAAAACGATCGGAACATTGTATTGACCGCCCGACATTTGAAGCATTTTTGCCGCGCTATTGATGATTTGGTCAGCTGCTAAAATGGCAAAATTCCAAGTCATAAATTCGACAATTGGCCGCAATCCATTCATTGCTGCACCTACAGCTATACCAGCGAAACCCAATTCAGCAATGGGCGTGTCAATTACCCTTTCAGGACCAAACTCATCGAGCATTCCTTGACTTACTTTGTAAGCTCCGTTATACTCCGCAACCTCTTCGCCCATTAAGAAGACATTCTTATCCCTTCTCATCTCTTCACTCATGGCTTCTCTGAGAGCTTCTCTAAATTGTATCGTGCGCATAATTTCTTTTTCTAAGTCGGCAAAAATAAGCCCTGAAGTTTATTCTCCACACTTAATGTTTCATTCGTCTACATATTGAATAAAAAAGAGAATTTTGAATACAAATATGAATCCGCGGCAAACTCCTTTCCATTGGTTAATTATTGCACTTTTCATGGCAATGCAAAGCTGCTTCCCACTGTACCGAGCGAGCTTACCCAACCAGCCCATCTTAGAAAAAAGAGGAGACATAGAAATCAGTAGCGGAATAGAAACTGGAAGTGCTTTCGTTGAAGGATCATATGCGCTCACTGACTTTGCCTATGTAACAGCAGGAGGTTTAAGTTGGACCAATGACAACAGCAGTGCATATTTTGCCGAAGGTGGAATTGGATTTTTTCAAACCAAAGAAAAAACCGGATTCAGCCTATCCGCTCTAGGAGGATATGGCGAGTCCACCGTGTTGAATAATTGGTGGGCGAACGGAAACTTCAACTTTGTGGATGGATCTTCAATTTCAGCACGTTATGCAAGACTCAGTATTCAGCCTGCCTATTATTTCCATCGACCATACGTTGACTTTGCAATGATTTTCAGAAACAGCTTTGTTAATTGGATAGCACCCTCATCTGCAGGGACGGAAACTCCTGGATTGGATATCTATTTTGAGCCCACTCTTTCCTTCAGAGCGGGCCCACCAAACACCAAATTCTTCCTTGATGCCGGTTTGCAAATTCCTGCATACAGAAGTTATAGCCATTATAACGCTCCAATTCATATTGGGGTTGGTGTTGATGTCATTTTTCAAACCATAAAATAACGGACTCATATTTTATCGGAGTGAACAATATTGCTTCATTCTTTTTTATATTCTAAACCCTACTTTTGCCCCTCACAGAATAACACGAAAATATTGCTATGAACATATTGGTTTGCATCAGCAAAGCTCCTGACACGACAAGCAAAATCACCTTTAAAGACAACAACACAGCATTCAACGAAGACGGTGTTCAGTTCATTGTAAACCCATACGATGAATGGTACGCCCTTGTAAGGGCTTTGGAATTGAAGGAAACCAATGGTGGTAAAGTCACCATCATCAGTGTAGGTGCTGCAGATTATGAGCCAATTATGCGCAAAGCGCTTGCAATTGGTGCGGACGAAGCCGTGAGAGTTGATTCTCCGGCCCTTGACGCATATCAAGTAGCCGCTGAAATAGCCAACTTCATTTCAAACAATTCCTTTGATTTGGTGCTCACTGGAAAGGAAACCATTAATTACAATGGATCTCAAGTAGGCGGAATGGTTGCGGCCATATTGGATGTTCCGTACACATCGAATGCCACTAAACTTGACGTAAACGGATCGAAAGCAACAATTGAAAGAGATAAGCAAGGAGGAACTGAAGTACTCGAATTATCATTGCCCGCAGTGATTTCAGCAGCAAAAGGAATGGCCGAACAACGTATTCCTAATATGCGTGGAATCATGGCGGCAAGATCAAAGCCGTTGACAGTAGTTCCGGCCAGTGTGAGTGATTCACTTACAGAGACCATCAGTTTCAGTCTTCCACCAGCTAAAGGAGAAGTCAAATTGATTGACCCAGAAAATATTACAGAATTGATCAACCTACTTCACAACGAAGCAAAAGCAATTTAAGATGAACGTATTAGTATTTGCAGAAAACGATAATGGAAAAGTTGCCAAAGCTTCTTTTGAAGCAGCAACCTATGGAGCTAAAGTTGCAGCAACTTCTGGTGGCGCGGCATCAATCATCACGCACGGTAGTTTAGATCAAGAGGGTTTGAATGAGTTGGCATCCTATGGAATCACCAACATACTTCATTGCTCTGCCGTAACAGAGGTAGATCCCAGTCAATTGACAAAATTGACCATTGCAGCTGCTGAACAAACAGGAGCTGAGTTGATTGTTTTTTCCCATGATTACACTGGAAAAAGCATCGCTCCTCTTGTATCGGCTAAAATGAAGGCCGGTATGGTAGCTGGCGCGATTGACTATCCAGAAGTTGGCGCTGATTTTACCGTCAAGACGAATGTGTTTTCCGGAAAAGCATTTGCTCAGGTGAAAATAAAAACAGACAAGAAAATTATAACCTTGATTCCTAATGCCATTTCAAAGGTAAAGTCAGAGGCATCGGCCAATGTAAGTGCCTTTAGTCCTGACCTTGGAGCCCCAAGTGTAACCATCAAAGAGTTCAAAGCAGAAGGCGGTGAAGGTATCAACTTAACAGAGGCTGAATTGGTTGTTTCTGCGGGCCGCGGATTAAAAGGCCCTGAGAATTGGGGAATGATTGAAGAATTGGCCAAAGAATTAGGTGCTGCTACTGCGTGTTCACGACCTGTTTCTGATATAGGCTGGAGACCGCATCATGAGCACGTTGGACAAACAGGAATTGCGATTCGCCCAAATTTGTATATCGCAGTTGGAATTTCCGGTGCCATTCAGCATTTGGCTGGAGTAAATGGAAGCAAGGTGATTGTTGTGATCAATACCGATAAAGAAGCACCTTTTTTCAAGGCAGCCGACTATGGTGTTGTAGGAGATGCATTTGATGTAGTTCCGAAAATGATCGAAGCAGTTAAAGCATTCAAAGCAGGACAAGCCTAAGCCCAAATCTTGGCTGATGGAGAAGTCTAAAATCAAATTGGAAATACTTGGTTTGTCTTATAGTCAAACCCAGACTGGGGCTTATGCTTTGGTATTGGGCGAGTCTGCAGGCAAAAGAAGACTCCCTATTATAATCGGGAATTTTGAAGCTCAAGCTATTGCCATTGAGTTAGAGCATATGAAACCGAGCAGGCCACTCACGCACGACATTTTCAAAACATTTGCTGATACTTTCGAAATTCAAGTAAGTGAAGTGATTGTCTACAACTTACTGGAAGGAATTTTCTTTGCGAAGTTGATTTGTCAAAAAGCGGGAGAGGATCCGATAGAAATTGACACAAGAACGAGCGATGCAATCGCTTTGGCCGTAAGGTTTAAATGTCCGATTTACACCTATGAGTTTATACTTTCTTCGGCAGGTATAATCCTAGACGATGATGATATTGAGAGTTTAGGCGATGAAAGTAGCAGCAAAGAAGAGCCTCAAGAAACTGGTTCAGGATTCGGTAGCATGACAATGGAAGAATTAGAGTCAGAGCTTAGTCAGGCCATTGCCAGTGAAGATTACGAGAAAGCTTCAAAGCTTCACGATGAAATTAAAAGAAGAAAGTAGTTTTTATATCTTCACATCTTTAAACACAACCATTGATACTTTCCATTCTTAAAGGTTTATTAGGTCTTGGTGTTCTTGTCGGAATTGGATGGCTATCCAGTACAAATAAAAAGTCTATTAATTGGCCGCTTATCCTTAAGGGTATCGGCCTTCAGTTGGTATTTGCAATCCTCGTACTCAAAGTCGATTTCGTTGCCTCTGGATTTGAATGGCTGAGCAGGGCTTTCGTAAAGGTTATTTCATTCACCCAGTTTGGGAATGAGTTCTTATTTAAGTCTTTTGTTTCGAACAAAATGGAAAACGCAGTGGTAAGCTTTGCATTCAATGTACTTCCCACCATTGTGTTCTTTTCAGCACTCAGCAGTATACTTTATTATTTAGGCGTTCTACAAAAATTCGTTTATGCTTTTGCGTGGGTAATGAAAAGGTTAATGAACTTGAGTGGAGCCGAAAGTCTGGCTGCTGCTGGTAACATCTTCATGGGACAAACCGAGGCACCTATACTCGTGCGACCTTACCTAGAGAAGATGACCAAGTCCGAAATCATGTGTTTGATGTCGGGAGGAATGGCAACCATTGCAGGGGGAGTTCTCGCAGCTTACATAAATTTTTTGGGTGGAGATGATCCAGCACAACAGGTATTGTTCGCGAAGCACCTTTTGACCGCTTCTGTTATGTCTGCTCCAGCGGCCGTTGTTGCAGCTAAATTGTTGGTTCCCGAAACCGAAAACTTCGATCGCTCAATGGATGTTGCAAAGGAAAACACAGGATCAAATTTTTTGGAAGCCATCTCCAACGGAACGACAGATGGACTAAAACTTGCCATCAATGTTGGAGCCATGTTATTGGTGTTTACCGCTTTAATTTACCTTGGTAATTATATTTTGGAGGATGGCATTGGCAGAATCACGGGGCTCAATGCGCTCATCGCAGAAAACACAAACTACAGCGGATTATCATTTCAATTCATTATTGGATATGCCTTCGCTCCCATTGCTTTTTTAATGGGAATCAGTGCAGACGATATTGTTTTGGTTGGTCAGCTGTTGGGCGAGAAAACCATTTTGAATGAGTTTTATGCCTATGTAACCTTAGGTGAAATGAAGGAAGCAGGAATGTTTTATCATGAAAAGTCTATTGTCATGTCTACATATATTCTGTGTGGCTTCGCAAATTTCGCCTCTATTGGAATTCAAATCGGGGGCATCGGTGCACTTGCGCCAACGAGAAAAGGCTTATTAAGTAAACTGGGTCTTTTCGCATTATTGGGAGGCACAATTGCTTGTCTTTTCACAGCTACAATCGTTGGCATGTTCTATTAAAAACTTCTTGAAAGGTTTTCGGTAAACACCTTGCCTTAATCGCTAGAAGGTTAGATTTTTGAACACAGATGAAACAATATCACGACCTTCTTAATCACATCCTGGATCAAGGCTCTGACAAAAGCGATAGAACTGGAGTAGGCACGAGAAGCGTATTTGGTTACCAGATGCGTTTCAACCTAGAAGATGGTTTCCCTTTGGTAACCACAAAAAAGGTACACACTAAGTCAATAATTCACGAGCTGCTTTGGTTCATAAAAGGCGATACTAACCTTCAGTATTTAGCCAAAAATGGGGTCAACATTTGGAATGATTGGCCTTATCAAAACTGGCTCAATCAAACAGGTCGCGCAGAATCATTGCCAAAATATTCAGATGCTTGGAAAGACGAAATGAAGGTATTCGTTGAAAAGATAAAGACCGATGACGCATTCGCTCGTCAATGGGGTGAATTGGGTCCCGTTTATGGCAAGCAGTGGAGGGATTTCAATGGGTTTGATCAATTATCTTGGTTAATAGGTGAAATAAAACGTAATCCCAATTCGAGGCGCTTAATAATTTCAGCTTGGAACGCATCAGAAATTGAAGAAATGGCGAAAGCGGGTTTACCCCCATGTCATACACTTTACCAGTTTTATGTCAGCGAAGGCAAGCTATCATGTCAATTGTACCAGCGCAGCGCTGATGTGTTTTTAGGTGTGCCTTTCAATATTGCTTCGTACGCTTTGCTTACCATGATGATCGCGCAGGTTTGTAATTTAGGGTTGGGTGATTTTGTACACACTTTTGGCGATGCTCATTTGTATACCAACCATTTCGATCAAACGAGAGAGCAGTTGAGTAGAGAAATTAGACCACTTCCAAAAATGAAAATCAATCCAACAGTGAAAGACCTTTTTGAATTTAAGTTTGATGATTTTGAATTGGTGAATTACAATCCGCATCCGGCAATAAAAGCATCAGTAGCAGTATGATCATTTCACTCATAGCTGCTGTTGGAAAGAATGGAGTTATTGGCTCAAATGGTGACCTGCCTTGGCACCTACCCGATGATATGAAATTTTTTTCGAAGACCACCCGTGGTCATCATGTATTGATGGGACGAAAAAACTTTGAGTCCATTCCAGAAAAATATCGCCCATTGCCAGGGAGACCAAATATTGTAGTAACAAGAAACGCAGATTTCAATGCAGACCAAGTAATAATAAAAACTTCGATTGAAAGTGGGATTCGCGCTGCTCATGAGGCAGGTGAAACAGAATTATTCATCATTGGCGGAGGTGAGATTTACAATCAAACGATCCATCTTGCAGACCGGTTGTACATCACGCATGTGGAGGCGAGTCCAGAAGGTGAAACACACTTTCCCAGGTTTGATAGTACAGAGTGGATAAAAAATGAATTGCTGCATCATCCAAAAGACGATGTTCACAACTTATCATTCAGTATCTGCGTCTACGATAAAATATGATTCAATTTGGTGAATCGTTAAATTTGTCTTCAACTTGCTACCTAAATGATCATTAAACGTTGGCCCTTCTTTTCGATTATACTACTCTGCCTTGGCTTCCTTGCCATGCTCGGAAGTTGCAACAAATCAGATAGGGATGATGATGTAGAAACCCTTTCAGCGAGAGACTATGCTCTAGCCCATCACATTTTTGATGATGCATTTCGTCAAGTACATCGCTTTGCTATGGGAGACACTTTACTGAATGATACAAGTGTCAAACAATCTCTAGACGCCTGTTTAGATAGGCGAACTACCTCATTGAGTGATACGGTCGCAGTATTCCCACTTGTGTTAAACTTAAACTATGGAGATCAGGGAACACCTTGCTACGACAATGGATTGAGATACGGTAGAATTACAGCTTCCTTCTCAGGAAAATATTTGAATAAAGGAACGATCATTACCTTTTCATTTGATGGGTATCGCAAAGACATATACGATGTAAGCGGAAAACTAACCGTGGTAAACCAAGGGCTTAACAATGAAGGAAGGCGCTATTACACGTTTATCATTCAAGAAGGTCTTATTACTGGAACCAATATCAACATTCAATTGGGTGGTACGTTCTCCTACCAATGGGTAAGTGGATCAAGTACAGAAACCGACTTTACGGATGACGTATTTGAAATTGATAGCGGCATGGTCGCTGGAAGAAACTCTAGGGGAAGCAGTTTTACAAACGAGGTAACTTCTAAATACACGAGCGACTTGACCTGTCCGCACTTCGTAAGCGGAAGATCTTATATGCAAGTTCAAAACCTTATTGACAGAACGCTGAATTATGGTGTAATCACCGAGTGCGATAACATTCTAATTTCCAGAAGAAACAACACTTACCTGGAGGTTGAAATTCCAATTATGCAGCCCGAAGCTTTCTAAACGTGCTGGAATCAAATCGAGACTTAGCGTAATCTAGTGTCACTTTAAATTCTTCCGGCTTTTCCTCCATCGATGGCATCTCATACATGGCGTCCATCATGATGGCTTCACATATAGACCTAAGGCCTCGTGCGCCTAATTTGTATTCCATTGCTTTTTCTACAATAAAGTCGAGCACCTCTTTATCTATACTCAACTTGATATCCTCCATTTCAAATAAACGGATGTATTGCTTAATCAAAGCGTTTTTAGGCTCGGTCAGAATTCTTCGCAATGCAGGAGGGTCAAGTGGATTTAGGAAGCCTATCAAAGGCAATCGACCGATCAACTCTGGAATCAGTCCATAGTCGCGCAAATCGGAAGGAGACACATACTGCAAAAGATTCTCCTTTTCTACTTCATCATCCCCTGTTTTACTGCGGTATCCAATGGCAGAAGTATTCAATCTGCGAGAAATTAACCGATCAATCCCGTCAAATGCACCTCCACATATAAAGAGGATGTTCTTCGTGTTGACTTGAACCAACTTTTGCTCCGGATGCTTTCTTCCTCCTTGTGGCGGAACACCTACCACTGATCCTTCTAATAATTTCAAAAGACCTTGCTGTACACCTTCTCCACTCACGTCTCTAGTGATGGAAGGATTGTCACTTTTTCTGCTGATTTTATCAATTTCATCGATAAAAACAATGCCTCTTTCAGCGGCCTCTACATTGTATTCAGCAGCTTGAAGCAATCGGCTTAGGATGCTTTCAACATCCTCACCCACATAACCAGCTTCAGTAAGCACTGTAGCATCAGCTATACAGAAAGGAACATTAAGAATTTTAGCGATTGTTTTTGCCAGCAGCGTTTTACCTGTACCTGTCTGACCCACAAGAATCATATTACTCTTCTCGATGGTTACATCATCTTCACCCTCTTCTTTTTGGGAAATGCGCTTGTAATGGTTGTAAACTGCAACAGCCAAATTTCTTTTAGCCTCATTTTGACCTATCACAAACTCATCCAAGTGAGCGCTTATATCTGCTGGCTTTAATAGGTTGACATTTCCAAGCACTGAATCCCTTAGCCTCGTACTCATTTCTTCATCTACAATGCGAGAAGCTTGCTGAATACATCGATCACAAATATGACCTGTAATTCCTGCAATCATAACAGCGGTTTCCCGCTTATCACGACCACAAAAACTGCATTTTATTTGTTCTTCTGTGCTCTTAGCCATGACCTACTTTTTTCTTACCAAAACTTCATCAATCATCCCATAATTTCTCGCTTCCTCTGAAGTCATCCAGAAATCACGATCGCTATCTTCCCAAACCTTTTCAATGGTCTGGCCTGAATGTTCAGCAATGATGTTGTATAATTCGTCTTTCAACTTTTTGATCTCGTTGGCAGTGATCTCGATATCTGAAGCTTGTCCCCCAACACCTCCCATAGGTTGGTGAATCATCACACGAGAGTGCTTCAGTGCAGTTCTTTTGCCTTTCTCCCCAGCACATAATATAACAGCACCCATAGAGGCGGCCATTCCAGTGCAAATGGTAGACACATCACAGCCGATATACTGCATAGTATCGTAGATACCTAATCCAGCATACACGGATCCTCCAGGACTATTGATGTAAATCTGAATGTCTTTTCCAGAATCAGCCGACTCTAAAAAGAGCAATTGTGCTTGAATAATGTTGGCGATGAAATCATCAATAGGCAAGCCCAAGAAAATAATTCGATCCATCATCAAACGAGAAAACACGTCAACTTCTCTAAAGGGCATCGGACGCTCTTCAATCACTGTGCGTGTCATAGACTCAGGTCTACTCGTAGCCTTTACGTAATCATCTATCGCCAAACCATTCATACCCAAATGGTTTACAGCATAATTTCTAAATTCTTTTCTATCTGTCATTTTAGAATTTTAATAGGT
>Ga0181603_10002244_pt1 | contig 15599 bp, 10 predicted proteins | sample 041ome_13_FD_148633 | JGI IMG/M metagenome (GOLD analysis project Ga0181603, IMG submission 148633) | Coastal salt marsh microbial communities from the Groves Creek Marsh, Skidaway Island, Georgia - 041409US metaG (spades assembly) | ecosystem: Environmental > Aquatic > Marine > Intertidal zone...
TCTAAAAGTTTCGTTCTATCATCTGAGATTTTAAATAATAAAATTAATGCCCCAAGCTTTAAAAAAAAGTTTGTACATAGTCCATCAAATTTTCTGAATGATTTAGATCTTTTTACAAAAGGCCAACCTTTTGATTTATATAAAGAGCTTAGAGAAAATGCCCCAGTATTTTTTCATCCTCCAATGTTGAGTGATCCAGAGCCAGGTTATTGGGTTCTCACAAGATACGAAGATATAAAGATGGTTTCAATGAATCCAAAGATTTTTTCATCACAGTACTCAACTGGTAACTTATTAACACTTGGCTCAGAAGAAAACAGACACCCAAAATTATTTAAATCTACGATTGATCATATGCTTAATCTTGATGGTGAGATGCATCTAAACCTGAGAAAAGAGCATATGCCTTTTTTCAAGCCAGGCTATATAGATGAATTACAAAATAAAGTTTCTATGAAAGTTAGTAAGTTACTGGATGAGGCAGAAAAGTTAAATGAATTTAATTTAGTTAAAGAAATATCTCAACAACTGCCAATCTACACTCTGTCTGAAATCTTGGGTATTCCTGAATCAGATAGACAAAAGCTTGTAGAGTGGATGGAATTTTTAGAGTTAGCTCAATATTTTACTCTTGAACAAATTAAGCAAAATGAAGAAGGTATAACTGATACGACACCAGATCCTGCTCTAGTTGAGATGTTCGATAATATGATTGATGAAATGTTTGACTACGGAAGATATATTCTTAATAAGAAAAAAGAGAAACCAGAAAATGATTTACTAAGCGCAATTGCAAACGCAAAGATTGAAGGAGAAGATTTATCACAAGAATTTCTTGATGGCTCATGGCTATTAATAGTTTTTGCGGGTAACGACACTACTAGGAATACTATGAGTGGTGGTATTAAATTACTTCACGAAAATCCTGAGCAAAAACAATTAGTTTTAGATGATTTTGAAAGGGTCTCAGGACTAATCAATGAGACTGTTAGATATGTTTCTCCTGTAATCCATATGAGAAGAACTTCGCTCGAGGAAACGGTTATAGGTGAACAAAGAATAGGCCCTTATGAAAAAATTGCATTATGGTATGGAGCTGCAAACAGGGATCCTGAAATTTTTGATGATCCAGATAAATTTAATATCATGAGAAGCAATGCTGAGAAACATCTTGCATTTGGAATTGGAAGACACACCTGCCTCGGTAAGCCTGTTGCTTTGATGCAATTAAGAGAGTTTTTCTCACAGTTTTTATCAAGATACCCAGATTATCAATTAACTGGAGACTGGAAAGTTGCACCAAACAATTTTGTTCATGCGATTCAAGAAATACCTGTAAGGCTTAAAAACTTTTAAGAGATAAAAACTATATAGAATAATGGTGCCCAGAGGTGGGATCGAACCACCGACACAAGGATTTTCAGTGCTTAATTATCTCTATTATCCTTATTTTGTAATTTTATAAATTCTCTCATTTCAGAATATTTATTAGAAACACCTAAACAATTGGCACTTTTAATTTGAAATGATGAAACATCGTCTGTAGTGAAAAATAAATTCCAATCATTTTTATAATACCTAGTCATATGGACTTCAAAACCCTGAACTGCATCAATAGATATAAAATCTTCACCTAATATTATCTTGTTGTCATTTAAATAAATATTCTCATCATTTAGAAAATTTTCTTCCATCCTAAGACCATTACCATTCTCATAGTTTTTTTCAAAATTCCAAGGTGCTTGGATATTAGTTTGCATTTTCATTTCAAATGGAATTGAAGTAAATAAGTCAGAGGGAATAATTTCAAAGTATAAATATAGATTATCACCGACACCAATATCACCTTTATATTTAGAATATCTTGTCGACTTACCATCTTCCATTGAAATCAAAATAGAGTCTTGAATTTTGCAACTAATTTGAAAACTAGGTAACGAAAATAAGAAATTGTTAAACGAGAAAAGAATTAATATTAGTAAGATTCGATAACGTTGCATTAAGTTAGTATGCCAAAAAATTTATGTGTTAAAAAGTGTGTTAAATCTAACACACAAAATCTCAAAGAAAGCAGTGTGTTAATGTGTGTTAAAACTTAAATTTTAAGAAACCCTATAAGAATGGTGCCCAGAGGTGGGATCGAACCACCGACACAAGGATTTTCAGTGCATGACTCGAGATTATAAACCTTATAAAACTGCATGTTTGAGAGATTAGTATTCAAAGTAGTATTCAAAAATTTATTTGCTTAAAAGTTTGCACTATTCAAATTTTGAATAGTGATTCATATATTTCTTCTTGATGGCATAATAAGTTATGTCAAAAAATAACGCAGACTTTAAACAAACTCTTTGGAAGACAGCAGATTCACTTCGTGCTCAGATGGATGCTGCTGAGTATAAACATATAGTGTTAGGTCTCATCTTTCTCAAATATATTTCAGACTCTTTTTCAGAACAAAAAGAAAAAATAAAAGAGATGGTTACGAATCCCGACTCTGATTTTTTTATTAGTGAAAACTTATCTGATATCAATGAAAAAGATTTAGAAGATAGAGATTATTACACTCAGGATAATGTTTTTTGGGTTCCAGAATCTGCAAGATGGGAAACACTTCGAAGTCAGGCAAAACAAACAGACTTGGGTGCAATTATTGACCGTGCAATGGGAGATATAGAATCTGAAAATAATTCTCTTAAAGGAAAATTAGATAAAAGATTTGGAAGAACAGAATTACAAGCAGGTAAATTAGGAGAACTGATTGATCTCATCTCTACTATTGGTTTTTCTGATGAACAAAATTCAGGAGATATTCTTGGAGAGATTTATGAATATTTTCTAGGACAGTTTGCAACAGCAGAAGGAAAGAAAGGAGGACAGTTCTATACAACTAGATGCATAGTTAAAACTTTAGTTGCAGTTCTCTCACCACACAAAGGAAGAGTTTATGATCCTTGTTGTGGTTCAGGTGGAATGTTTGTTCAAAGTGAGGAGTTTATTAGATCTCATGGTGGTCGAAGAGATGACATTTCTATTTATGGGCAAGAAAGCAATCCCACTACTTGGAGACTAGCAGCAATGAACCTTGCAATCAGAGGTTTTGCAGCAGATTTAGGCAAAGAACCTGGTGATACTTTTGCAAAAGACCAACATCCCGATACTAAGTTTGATTACATTATTGCAAACCCACCTTTTAACATTTCAGATTGGGGTGGAGAGAAATACGAAGATGATCCTCGTTGGGTTTATGGGAGACCACCAGTTGGAAATGCTAACTATGCATGGTTGCAACATATGTTATGGAAACTTAGACCAGGTGGACAGGCAGGAATAGTTCTTGCAAACGGTTCTATGAGTTCAAATACTTCTGGTGAGGGTGACATTAGAAAATCAATGATTAAGGGTGATGTAGTTGAAGTCATGGTTGCACTTCCAGGACAACTTTTCTTGAACACTCAAATACCAGTTTGTTTATGGTTTTTAACTAACGATAAGACTGCAAATGGTAGAGATAGAAAAAATGAGACTCTTTTCATAGATGCAAGAAATCTTGGAACTATGGAAACAAGAGTTCTTAAGGTTTTAACAGATGAAGATATTCAGAAAGTTCAGGATACAGTTTCTTCTTGGAGAACGGGAAATGGATATGAAGACATTAAAGGTTACTGTAAAAGTTCAACCACTGAAGAAATTGAAAAGAATGGTTTCGTTTTAACTCCTGGAAGATACGTTGGTTTTGCTGATGAAGAAGATGAAGGAGTGCCATTTGAAGAAAAAATTGAGACCTTGAAATCAGAATTTAAAGATCAAGTAAATGAGAGCAATAGGTTAAATGAATTGATACAAAGTAATTTAGGTAAATTAAATTAGTATGGAACAAAAATTTTCAGAAGTTTTTGATATTAACCCAAAATTAAAACTCAATAAAAATCAGAAAATTGATTTTGTTGAAATGAAAAATATAGAATCTGGGAAAAGAAGTGTTGTTTCTGAATATAAAAAAGAGTTTAAGGGATCTGGATCTAAATTTGAGAAAGGGGATACTCTCTTTGCAAGAATAACTCCCTGTTTGGAAAATGGAAAAATATCTAGATATGACGGACCTGGAACCGCATTTGGTTCTACAGAATTCATTGTCATAAGAGGCAAAGAGGGTATCACATTGTCGAATTTTGCATATTACTACTCAACATGGGAGAAATTTAGAGAATTTTGTATACAAAATATGATTGGGTCATCTGGTAGGCAAAGAGTCCCTGTTGATGCTCTGGATAATTGGATTGTTTCCTTACCATCATTACAAGAGCAAAAAGAAATTGCAGATTTACTCGATTCTTTAGATTCAAAAATAGAACTCAATAAAAAAATGAATAAAACCCTTGAAGAGATTGCAAAGACACTCTTTAAATCTTGGTTTATAGACTTTGATCCAGTAAGAGCAAAAGCAGAAGGAAGACCTACAGGACTATCAAAAGAAATAAGTGATTTATTTCCTGATTCTTTTGAAAACTCTGAGTTGGGTGAGATTCCAAGGGGATGGAAGGCAGGAAATTTAGGAACTTTTATTGAACCTAAAAGAGGCAAAGTTATTACAAAATCAAAGATAAAACCCGGAGAAGTACCAGTAGTTGCTGGTGGAACTAAACCTCCTTATTATCATTCTGAATCAAATGCATTAGCACCCATCGTTACAATTAGTGCATCTGGGACTGCTGGGTATGTGAATATATATTATGAGGATATATGGGCATCAGACTGCTCTTATATAAACAAAGAAGTTACTGATTTTGTATTCTTTGCGCACTCTTTTTTGTCAATAAATCAAGAAAGAATATATGACTTAAGACATGGTGCTGTTCAACAGCATGTATATCCAAAAGACCTAATTGAATTAGAAATGGTAACTCCCCCAACCTCAATAATAGAAGATTATGAAAACAAAGTTTCAACATTCCATGAAAGGATAAAATGCAACCTAGAAGAAATTAAAACCTTGCAAAGTCTAAGAGATCTTCTTCTCCCAAAACTTATTTCTGGTGAATTAAGAATTACTGATGCAGAGAATTTGGTTGAGGAGGCAGGTATCTGATGTCTTTAATTACTGAAGAACAAGTTGAACTGCAAAGTATTGAATGGTTTAAAGAACTTGGATATAAGTATAAAGATGGATATGAAATTGCTCCTGAAGGAGTAAATTCTGAAAGAGATGATTTTAGATTAGTTATTCTTGAAGAAAGACTTAGATCCTCACTTATTAGAATAAATCCTGATATTCCCAATCAAACTATTCAAAACTCAATACCTCAAATATTAAATCCTAATATTCCAGGATTGCTTAACTGTAATCGTGAGATGCATAAATGGATTACGAAAGGATTAAAAGTAACCTTCATGGAAGACAATCAGGAGGTTGGAAGACAACTTAAGTTAATAGATTTTGAAAATATTAATAACAATGATTGGTTGGTTGTAAATCAATTTGAAATACAAGGTGATCAAAGACTAAGAAGACCAGATGTCTTAATTTTTGTGAATGGATTGCCTTTGGGGGTTATTGAACTCAAAAACCCTGCAGATGTTCATGCAGATATTTGGTCTGCATACAATCAGTTACAGACTTACAAAGACAATATTCCTGATTTATTTAACACCAATGGGGTTTTAGTAATCTCTGATGGTGTGCAAGCAAGAATGGGTTCACTAACTGCAACTCAAGAAAGATTTATGAGGTGGAGAACTATTGATGGAGAAGTGGTTGATCCTTTAGGTGCACATCAAGATTTAGAAACTCTTATTAGGGGTTTGTTTAATAAAGAAACGTTTTTAAATTACATTCGATATTTCTGTATCTTTGAAGACGATAAAACCATCATTAAAAAGATTGCAGGTTATCACCAGTTTTATGCAGTTCAGAAGGCACTTGAGAAAGTGGTTGAAGCATCACAAATAGATGGTGATAAAAAAGGTGGGGTGGTCTGGCACACTCAAGGTGCAGGAAAGAGTCTTGAGATGACTTGTCTTGCAGGACAAATAGTTTCAGATATTCGTTTGGGTAATCCCACCATAGTTATGGTTACAGATCGTCAAGATTTAGACGGTCAACTTTTCGGAGTCTTTAATGATGCAGGAGACCTATTAGGAGAATCACCTAAACAAGCAAACTCAATCAAAGAATTAAAAGACCTACTTTCTGATAGACCTTCAGGTGGGATTATTTTTACTACTATTCAGAAGTTTAGACCTGAAAAAGACGAAGAGAAGTTCTCTATTCTTACAGACAGACATAATGTCATCGTTATGTGTGATGAAGCACATAGAACTCAATATGGATTTAAAGGTGTAATTGACCAGAAGACAGGTCAAATGAAGTATGGATTAGCACGAGCATTAAGAGATGGATTGCCTAACGCAACCTTCCTTGCATTCACAGGAACACCTATCTCTCAAGATGACAGAGATACTCAAGCAGTCTTTGGAGAATATGTTGATATCTATGACATCCAACAGGCAGTGGATGATGGTGCAACAGTTCCCATCTACTATGAATCTCGTCTTGCAAAAATAAAACTCGATGATTCAAAAATTCCTGTTATTGACGATGAAGTAGAAGTTATTTTTGAAGACGGAGTGGAAAGTGATGAGCAGCAAGAAAAAGCAAAATCTAAATGGTCACAAATGGAAGCACTTGTTGGAGCAAAACCTAGATTGCAGGAAGTGGCAAAAGATTTAATAGAACACTTTGAAACACGATCTAAAACTCAACCAGGCAAAGCAATGATCATTGGAATGAGTAGAGATATTTGTGCTCGACTATATGAAGAACTAATTTTACTTAAACCAGAATGGGATAGTAACGATCACATGAAAGGAGGTATAAAAGTTGTCATGACAGCATCCGCATCTGATGCAGCACACTTACAAAAACATCACACCTCAAAACAACAGAAAAAAGATTTAGAAAAACGATTTAAAGACCCATCTGATGAACTGAAAATAGTGATTGTAAGAGATATGTGGTTAACAGGTTTCGACGCACCTTGTTTAACAACCATGTACGTTGATAAACCCATGCAGGGTGCAAATCTTGCACAAGCAATTGCAAGAGTTAACAGAGTATTTGCAGATAAACCTGGTGGTTTAATTGTTGATTACATTGGTATTGCACCTCAACTAAAAGAAGCACTGGCAACTTATAGTGGTGCAAACGGTAAAGGAAGACCAACTATTGATGCAAGTGAAGCACTTAAAATTTTAGAAGAAAAACTTATGGTTGCAAGAGACCTTCTGCATCCCATTGATTGGTCAGACTTTAGAAATAAAGCACTCCAATTACTTCCAGAATGTATCGATCATATTCTTGAACAGGAAGATGGTAGAAAAAGATATTGCGACACTGTCCTTTCGATAACAAGAGCATTTGCACTATGTGGTGCAATGGAAGAAGCAAATGACTTTGCAGATGAAGTTGCATTCCACCAAGCAATTAGAGGACCTCTAATCAAAACAGGAAGAGGTGGTGGAAGAGGAGATTTTAAAGATACAGATTTTGAATTAAAACAACTTGTATCCGAATCACTAGTAGCAGACGGAGTCTCCGATATATTTAAAATGGCAGGAATCAATACTCCTGATATTTCTATTTTGTCTGAAGAGTTTCTAAAAGAAGTTCAAAAAATGCCACAAAAAAATCTAGCAGTAGAACTCTTAAATAAACTCATCAATGATCAAGTAAAATCAAAATTTAAAACAAATATCGTCAAACAGAAGAAGTTTAGTGATCTTTTACAGAACGCATTATCTAAATATCAAAATCGATCTATAGAGGCAGCACAGGTTATTGCAGAATTAATAGAAATGGCAAAAGAGTTTAAGAAAGATATTGAAAAAACAGAAGAACTGAATTTAGATCATGCTGAGAATGCTTTCTATGATGCTTTATCTAATAATAAATCTGCTGAAGATTTAATGGGTGAAGAAGTTCTGATAGAAATTGCTAGGGAGGTTGCAGAAAAACTTAGACAGAATGTAAAAGTTGATTGGTCTGTTCGTGAGTCAGTAAGAGCAAGATTAAGATTAATTGTAAAAAATCTTCTTAGAAAATATAAATATCCACCAGATGATCAAGACGAAGCAGTGGAGTTAGTTTTATCTCAGGCAGAAGTTATCTCAGAAGAATTAGTGGCATAACTTATGTCAAAAATTGATGATATTAAACTCTTAGAAAAAATTATTAGAGACATGGACGTCACTAAATTCTATGAAAAGGAATTAAATCAAATAATTAGAGATCTTGTAGAGGGAAACGGAGATTTATTTTGGTTTAAACAAACTGGTAAAGAATACTTTAAATGGGAAGATAGAAATGTATTTTGGAACTCTATATGGAGTAGTTATAAAGTTTATCCCTTTGGTCAATTCCTTGAATCTGCTTTAGAAGAAGATAAAAAAAGACTTAAAAAAATTCTTAATCTTGACTCTCTATTCAATGAAGTAAGTTGCGGTTCTTCACTGTTTGGAAGTAATTGTCCCAGTGATGGGGAATCTTTTGAACTTACCGAAGAAATGAAACAACAAGCAGTTAATAACAAGGGGTGGATCGACTGCCCAAACAAGGATTGTTACCAAAAAACAAATATTTTAGATAATGATTATGGAATTTGTAACGAGTTATATGATTATTTAAAAAACGTATATCTCAATTTATTTGAAAAATGGTCAAATGAAATAATGGAAGAACCTGGTAAATGAAAGACATCGTTGTAACTCCAGAAATTAAACAAATTATATTATCTGATCATTATGATGAAACTTTCTGGGATGGAATATTAGAAGCATTCAAAATTGATCTTATTAATGGTAATTTTTTTGTAATTCATACAGATAGAGTTGATGAATTAGATCGAAAAACAGATAGAGTTAATTGGTTTAACCACACAACTGTAGTGCATGCATATCATGAACTCCCTAAGTTACTCAGAGGACAATGCATAGAGTTAATTAAAGAAACCCATGTTGAACCATTAAAGTTAAGAGCAATATGTAATTCGTGTAATGCAGAAAACAAAATAACAAGTTTTCAAGAATTAGATTTACTATGCAATAACTGTCAGTCTGGATTGCATCCATATGATGGTGTCTTTGGAAATAAATTAGAGGATTTTATTTATCTTCTAGAAGAAAAAACTTATAGAGAATATTTCCTAGAAAAATCCTTAGATATTTTTAGCACTCATTCTCAATCTAAAAATTCATATTATGTTGCAAAATATTCTCAAGAAAACTTAATTAAAGATAAAAAACTTTTATATAAACTTAAATTAACTCTTCCAACCGAACAAGAGGTCTGGACTGGACTTGACTTCTCAGAACTAGAACCAAATGAGGTTAATGAGATTAAATTGCAATATAGAAAATTCTTAACAGATTTAGAAAAAATGTTAAAAACTAATTATAAAATTTTTGCTCCTTCTAATTTAGACATAATTTTTAAGAACAACTTTTATATTCCTCATTGGTACTTAGATATTGAATTTATTGATAGAGACAATATAGATTGGGAAAAAAAAGTATTTGAATTTAAAAATAAAAGAAATAAGTTTTTTGACAATCAAAAAATTAATTTTAAAAGAAATGAGAATATCTTGGATATTTCATGGGAATGCAATGAAGAGATTACTGAAGTTAGATTAAACAAAGATAATGTTGAGGAGATGATTTCGCATTATATTCATGATTGGCATTGCGGATGATATCAAAGTATCAAAATATTGATTCAGTATTCAAAGAGCATTTTGAAAAAAAAGATATTGTTTATCATAAATATGATTTCGCATATAAATTAAAGAATAAATGGGTTGAAGAAAGACTAATATCTTTTAATCATAATACCGATCTTACAAAGTTAAATAACTTCTTGAAATCACTACCTCGTGAATATCAGATTGATAAAACTGAAAATTTTATAAATTATATTGCTATTTTACGATCACAGTTTCTTTGCTTGCTGCTGCAAGAAAAAAGATATGATGAAGATTTTTTTCATATGACTGCAAAATCAAGGTATTTTTATGATTATGATCAATCATCAGATAACTATTTAAAAGATGAGGTAAAAACTGATTTAACTGAAATCTCCTTAAAAAAAATTATAGATAGTTCATTTTTGAAAGAAGAGGATTATCTTGATTCAGTGTTTCTTATTGGATGTTTCAATTTCTTTCTTCAATTTTTATTTTCATCAGATTGGCAGCATGACGATGGATATATAAATGTTTCAAAAAAGAGTTTAAGTGATGCTAAATCATTTTATTTTGATTTATTTTTAGAAGATATATCTGAAACAACCAAATTAGAAATGCATGATCTAATAACTGAATATTTCGATAACCATCACACTAAAATTAATATAAATTTCGGGTTTAAAAAATTTAATGATCACACAATGTTTTTAGAGAAAGATAGAGACGAAAACATATTTCTCCAGATTGAAGAAAATCTACTCTTTACGCATGAGTCTATTCACAGTGATTATCTTTCTTGGTGTCCTGCTTCACGAGGCGCACGTGACGTTCATCTGCTATGGGATTCTAGAGAGAGTAAATATGTAAATAATGCCATTCTTATAGACAATATGGTTGGCGCGTCAAAGGTTCTGGGAATGTATTCTGATTTTATAAGTGGAGAACAAAAAGACTTTCTTAGATATCAAAAGTTATATAAAGGAGAAACAACTCTTATAAATCTTACTGAAAGTTTATATGAAGATGTCCCTGACTTAGTAGACATCAAATGGTATGAAAAATTTTAATAATCATCTATGCAGTGCGTATTCAAATAGCATAGAAAAATATACAATTCTTAATAATATTTTTTAAATTAATCATATGATAGATGAATGGAAAAGTATCGCATTTTTTTTATTTTTATGCTTCTTTTTATTTAATATTTCAATTGAGTATCCAATTTTTGGAATCATATTACTTAGCATCATTATTATTTTATGTTTTTATATATTTGTTGTGACAAGAGACATAGATACGAGTCCAACCACTGAAGTAAATCAAGATAGTTATAATGAGGCATTCAAACTTGCCGAAGAAAAAAGAAAAAGGGAACAAAAAGAAAAAAATATTAGAAAAGCAACAATTAAACAATTAGTTCGCAAACTGCCAAAAGATTTTGAAACGATCATTAAAAAAAATTATGATAAATTTATACCCCAACTCATAGAATATCTTCAAGATAACTCAAAAATTGTGGATAGATTAGATCGAGAATAGATTAATGATGACTTCCCTTGAATACCAGGAAAATAAAGGTGGAGATCCAGAAGTTTTATATCATTGGTTAAAAAATAAAGGGGCTGAACCAGATTTCCAGATTGCTTCCAATGATTGACTTAAAACACTCACCATCAGAACTTATAAGTTTCTACGCTTCTCCTTATGAATTCTTGGTAAGGAAATACATGAAAGATACAGATGATGGATATGCAAAAGAGGATCCAGAAGATCCTTTCTTGAAGATTATTGCATCCAAAGGAGAAGACCATGAAAAGGAAATATTGAGTGATCTTCAGCAAAAAGATCTTTCTATTACCATTATTGAAAAGTCAGATAGGTTCACAATGGTTAATGACACTTTGGAAGCCATGAAAAGTGGAGTAGACATCATTTACCAGGGATCTATCTCTAATGATCATTTTTATGGGAGAGCCGATTTTTTAGTAAGGGAGGATGTTCCCTCTAATCTTGGGGATTATTCTTATCAAGTTTGGGATGCGAAACTTTCAAAATCCATTAAACCAGAGCACATATTACAACTTTGTTGTTATGCGGAGATGTTGTCTGATATTACTGGTGTGAGACCAGAAAAAGGATTTGTCATTACAGGAGATCAATCTAAAGAGAAGGTACTATTTGATGATTACTTCTCATTTTATAAACTTGTTAAAAATCAGTTTTTAGCTACACAGGAGAACAAACTCTCCACGCCACCCAATCCAGGAGACTATACAAACTGGGGATTGTTTTCAGAACACGCGCAACTAGTATTGAGAGAAACTGATCATTTATACCAAATCGCTGAGATTAGAAGTTCGCAGATTCAAAAATTCCATGATATTGGGATTATGACGGTTTCTGACCTTTTAAAAGATGATGCAAAGAAACCACAAAAGATGGAACAAAAGGTATTTGATAGGATTAAAAAACAAGCAAGCCTTCAAAAGAAATCACTTTCATCGGAAAGAATTCAATATGAACTCTTAGAAAATGATGATTATGGAACTGGGTTATACACACTTCCTAGTAAATCAAAAAATGATATTTATTTTGATTTAGAGAGCAATCCTCTCAATCAAGAGTTTGTGCTTCACTATCTATGGGGAGTGGCTCATGAGGATAGGGAAGGGGGATTTGACTCTTGGTGGGCTCACAATAAAGAAGAAATGAAGGAAGCATTTTCATCATTCATTGATTGGACTTATGAAAGGTGGTTAAAAGATAAATCAATGCATATTTACCATTATGGACATTTTGAGACCTCCACTATTCGATCTTTAATGGGTGAATTTGGAATAAAAGAAACCAAAGTAGATAACCTCTTAAGAAACGGGGTTTTTGTTGATCTGTATAAAGTGATTAAACAATCCTTGTGCATAGGAACAGAAGGATATGGATTAAAAAAACTAGAACCTCTTTTTAGAAACACTCGAATTAATGAGGTTCAAAGTGGTCAAGAATCTACAGTTCAGTATGAAGCATGGACTGTTAACCAAGAGGGTAGAGATCACGAAACAAGTTCAATTCTTAAAGAGATCTGGGATTACAATAAAGAGGATTGTGAATCATTAATTATCCTCGCTACATGGCTGAGAAACATTCAGCATCAAAATAATATTTCGCCACAATCTCAAGTTAGTGAAGATAGGACTAAAGAACAAGAGGACATAGAAAAACTGATGGAGGAATTACTTTCCAATCTTAAAGATGGTAAAAATAAACCTCACTCAAAATTACTTGCTAACCTTAGTCTCTATCACAAAAGAGAGAATAAGCCTGTTTATTGGAGGATGTTTGATAGATTAGAGTCAACAGATGAAGATTTAATTGATGATCTTGATTCTCTTGGATCATTAGAATTCACTGAAAAAGTTATTGAGATAACATCAAAATCTAATGGATACGAATTCAGATATGATTCAAATCAAGATACTAAGATCAAAGTGGGTGATCAAGTAATTATCAAGCAAGATCCTAATCTCACTGTAACCGTCCATGACATTAATCCTGATAAAGGGACCTGTGTCCTTAAGAGCACTTCAGACAAACTTCCTTATTTTTTGAGCTTGGTACCATTTAAGGTAGTAAGGCCAGGAGTAATAGAGGATAGTGTTAGGGACATAGCAACTAGGTATCTTCAATCAGGAGATATTAAACCCTGTTTAGAGAACTATTTAAGTAAATCTAGACCAAGAATAAAAATTGAAGGAGATGAGGATCTTTCTAGTTGGGGAGAGGATTCACTGGAGTCCGCGTTAAAGGTTGCTAATAATCTTGATAAAGGATATTTATGTATTCAAGGTCCTCCAGGAACTGGTAAAACATATGTTGGATCAAAACTCATTGCTAATCTTGTAGAAAAAGGATGTCGAGTTGGAGTAGCTTCAAACAGCCACAAGGCTATCGATAATTTATTACAGTCAGTTGATAAAGATCTGGATGATCAATCAATTGCAGGATTAATCTGTAGGATTAATAGTAATGAGGATGAGTTCTATGACAGATCCAATAGGGTAGAGAGATTTAAATCTACTTCTAATGTTAGTTTAAGAGAGGAATTTAAAGTATTTGGAGGAACAGCTTGGGCTTTTGCTAGCCCAATATTTCAGGATCAATTAGATTACTTATTTATAGATGAAGCTGGTCAGGTCTCGTTAGCAAATTTGGTTGGAATGTCTCAGTGTGCAGATAACTTGATTTTGATGGGTGATCAAATGCAATTATCTCAACCTACTATGGGAACACACCCAGAGGGAACGGGTCTATCTTCTCTAGATTATTTATTAGGTGAGAAACCTACTATTCCAAAAGATATTGGAATACTTCTCCCGAAAACATACAGGCTCCATCCAGATATATGTGACTTTGTATCAAGGAAAGTTTATGAAGGGAGAATCACTGCAATTGAAGATAATAAAAATAGAGTTATTAAGCCATGTTTAAATTCAAAATATCTAAAGCCCTCTGGTATTCAATATATTGAATTAGATCATTATGGAAATGAACAAGCATCATTTGAAGAAGTTGAGGTAATTAAAAATATTACCCAAGAACTTTTAAGTTCAGAAAAGATTGGGTATGAAGAACCAAAGATTTCCGAGAAGGATATTTTAATTATCTCTCCGTATAACCATCAAACAAGAATTCTTCAAGATGCTCTAGGAAGTAAATATCAAATTGGAACAGTAGATAAGTTTCAAGGAAGAGAAGCTCCAGTAGTCATTATTTCGATGGCCTCAAGTGATGTAGAGTCTTCACCAAGAGGAATTGAGTTTTTGTTTGAAAAGAATAGATTAAATGTAGCAATCACAAGAGCAAAAAGTTTAGCAATTATTGTTGGATCTCAAAATCTAATTACTTTTAATTCAATGAACTTAAATAGAATGAATTTAACTAGTTTCTATATAGATCTAATTCATTCATTTTATAAATAAAAATTGATACCATTGTTTATCAACCCTAGAGTATTGATATTAAAGGGTTTGAGTGGTGCCCAGAGGTGGAATCGAACCACCAACACAAGGATTTTCAGTTCTTGCTCTTAATTCTACTTTCTAAATGATTTTACAACCTCTTCTCTAACTTTAGAGTATATAAAAGTTTGAGAAAGAGATTCGCATTCTTGAATTTTTGAGTTCATTCCACTGCTTTCCAGATATTCTGAAATTTTTTCCATTGATGATTGAAAACAATTCATATCTTCAGAAGTATATTCTCCTGGTAAAGGAGTTCCACACTCCAAAGATACATCTCTTTGAAGTTTGAATAGTGAACCATTATCGTAAAAAGTTTCAAAATCTTTTAAAAGTTTATTTTTATTCTTAGCAACCCCATCCATATTTTTTTTAGACATTTCGAAGTTATTTTGCTCAGAATTTGTCATCTCTGCCTCAATCCAGAAATCTGCTGCGTCATATAGCAGTCTCGTTTTTGTAGACATAATTGGTCCAGCAAGACTAAAAAAAGTATACAAGGCAGAGCATTCCACTAAATCATCAATCCTTTCATCTGACAAACCTGGAATTGCTAAGAAAACAAATAATACTAATATTAAATTTCTTTTCATTCATACATTATGCATTAAATTTAGTGTGTTAGAAAAGTGTGTTAAATCTAACACACAAGAATGTAAAAATATCAGTGTGTTAATGTGTGTTAAAACTTAAATCTTGAGAAACCCTTTAAGAATGGTGCCCAGAGGTGGGATCGAACCACCGACACAAGGATTTTCAGTCCTTTGCTCTACCAACTGAGCTATCTGGGCAATAAATGAAAGAGGATTATAGAAAAGATTCTATCCAATGTCATTAAGATTAA
>Ga0181603_10002256_pt1 | contig 15525 bp, 25 predicted proteins | sample 041ome_13_FD_148633 | JGI IMG/M metagenome (GOLD analysis project Ga0181603, IMG submission 148633) | Coastal salt marsh microbial communities from the Groves Creek Marsh, Skidaway Island, Georgia - 041409US metaG (spades assembly) | ecosystem: Environmental > Aquatic > Marine > Intertidal zone...
AGACACACAGCACAGCCAACGGCGACACCATCTGCCAGAGCTGTTACGAAAGCTATTATTTCTACTGTGATGACAATGACGAGATCTATCACGTCGACGATATGCACGAGACGCATGATGGTCGGACGATCTGCACAGATGCGCTGAACGACAACTACTTTGTTTGTGATGACAGTTCTGAAATCTGGCCAAACGAAGACAAGTTCACCACCCACGATGGTCGTGACATATGTCGTCAGGTCTTCCTAGAAGACTACTTCACCTGCGACGAGTGCGGGGAAATTTTCCCAACAGAACAATGGAACGAATGCGAAGCATCGCACTCGATCCGCTGTGACGACTGCCACGAGAAACATGCAATCAAAATCGAGGATGAAACACATGAACAAGAAGCAGCTTAAATCCCTGTATGACATCTGCTCATACACCCGCCACAAAGGCAGTGACGGTGAACGTGCCATGATCAACAAGCACATCAAGCCAGTGATCGACTACACCGATGACTATGGCAACCTGTACAAGCGTATCGGCACTGCACCCATCATCTGGTCAAGTCACACGGACAGCGTCCACAAGGAAGCTGATCCGGTGGAGCAGACCTGCTACATCGATGACGGCGAGACGCGGCTGTTCAAGGGCGAAGACAAGATGTGCCTTGGTGCTGACTGTGGCACTGGCGTGTGGATCATGTTGCAGATGATCAAGGCACAAGTGCCAGGTCTGTACATCTTCCACCGTGCAGAAGAGGCGGGTGGCCTTGGCAGTCAGTGGATCGTCGAATCTGGCTCTGAACAAGCCGAGTTCGGCACTGATCAAGATCATTGGTTGCGGGATTACAAGCACTGCATTGCCTTTGATCGCTTTGGCAACAACAGCATCATCACGCATCAGGGCAGCAGACGCACAGCATCTGACAAGTTTGCCAAGGCACTTGGTGATCTGCTCGACATGGGCCACGAGCCTGATGACGGCGGCACATTCACTGACAGTGCAAACTATGTCGATCACATCCCCGAATGCACCAACCTGTCAGTCGGCTACATGCACCAGCATACCAACCGTGAGTACCAAGACCTGACGTATCTGCTGCAACTGACCGAGCGTCTGATCGAGGTGGGTGAGGACATCGGCAAGCTGGCTGCACACCGTGACCCCAGCAAAGAAGAGTTCTTGGATTACTGGGGCTGGGGCAATGTCAGTGGTCTGACCTCAACCTATGCAGTCGACTATCGATACGGCGACAACGACCTGCACGACGCAATCCAATCATACCCAGAGACAGTGGCCGACATGCTGCGCAGCGGCGAGGCGTTCTGCATGGATGACACAGAGCTTGCTCGACTGATTGAGGATCGGTGGCTGACAGAAGACAACCGTAAGTACGGTTGATGGTTGGAAGGCTTCCAACGAAACAACGGAGGAGGGCAACAAGCTTGCTGCGTAGTGGAAATATCAACTTGACAACTGGTTTACAGTGCTTATATAACTAACTTGCTCACAAAAGGAGAAGAGCTTTGACTACACACATGGAAATAATGGTTGTGCATTCGGCATTCGAAGATGCAGCCAAGATCGTAGCTATCGTAGATATCCCCGTCGAGATCACGGATGACATCGAGGCGTTGGAGTACGCATATCGCTGGACTCAGAACATCCACGGATCATGGTCACGCGGAGCAGAGATCGATGGTCAAACGAATAGCGACTTCAACTGGCGCGTGAAACGTATTGGTGATTTGTCTACCCATCTGGGTGAAACCTTGGGGATGCGATCCACCAGTGTCCGTGACTACATGAGTCTGTCACAAAAGATAGGGGGCAGGGCGCGTCGTTATCGTGTCGCTGGTATGGGCTTCGACAGAATACCTGATGTGGATTTCCCAATGCTGGAGCTTGCCGATGAATTATGATTGCGGAAACTGCAACCACCATTGGCAAGCGGAGCAGCATCAAGAGTGCTGCCCGCAGTGCAATAGCTGGTACGTAATGACAACGGATGAATGGGACGAGGAAGATGCAGAAGATGACTAGTGGAAAACCACAGATGACAGGCTGGCCTACGAAGCTTCTGGCGGTGAGCTCTGATGCTAAGACAGTCAAAGGTCTGGGCAAGGGCAACATCACTGGCATCTTCTATGGAGCGCATGGCGATCTGTCAGGCTACGAAGCCTGTGCAGAGCGCACCCCAGCTTGCAATGACATCTGTCTGGGTCAGAAGGGCAGGGCGGAAAGCTATCCGGCCATCATGATTAGCAGGATCAACAAGACGATCATGTTCTTCGAGCATCGGGATGCGTGGCTGGGCATGCTCTTCCGCGACATCGATGCGCTAGTCCGCAAGGCGCAGCGCGAGAACCTAACACCGTGTGTCCGTCTGAATGGATCGACGGGCATCAACTTCAACAGACCGTTGGGGTCAAAGCGGGTCAACATCTTTGAGATGTATTCCAACCTGCAATTCTATGACTACACGGAATCAATCAAGCAGATGCGTAAGTATCTGCGAGGTGAATTGCCAGACAACTACCACCTCACATATAGCCGCAAAGAAAACAACTGGTCCGAGTGCGAGGAAGTACTCGATGCAGGCGGCAATGTGGCGGCAGTGTTTGGCATTCTGAAGCGCGACTCAATGCCAGATCAGTATAACGGATATAAAATTATTGACGCTGATCAGGATGACTTGCGTTTCCTAGACCCCGCTGGGGTCATCTGTGGGCTTCGGCCCAAAGGCAAGCGGCAACGAACAGAGCGTGACCGCATGCTTCTGAACGGCATGGCAATCCATGTTTAGTGTAAAACAACTACTGACAATGAGGTCAATAAAACAAGTCATGAATGAAATCGTAAAGCCAAACGCTGCTATGGCTGAAGCAGCAACTCTTATCGATCTGCGTAGCAACCTTTCAAACGTAGCGCGTGACGTTGATACGCTCTTCCGTTTGTTCGAAGACCTGATCGAAAATTCTAACTCGTCACCTGCGCCGGTTGAAGAAGCGCCGAAGCGTACTGTGATTGTGCTGGGTAAGCGTGAGCTTGCGAAGCTGCCTGCCTTGATCGCTGAAGGTTGGATGACTCTGGATATGCTTCAGGTCTTCCTTGATGCGAAGTCACGTCACAGCGCTGAGAACTTCCTTTCGAAGGTGCGTTACGCTGACGGGTATAACGTGATCTGCCAGAAGCTGCCGCGTGGCAAGGCGAAGATGTACAAGATCGTCAACGCCGATCAGGTGGCTGCGTAATGGTTAATCCAGACGATCTGAAGCGCATCATCACTGGTGGTCTGGATCGTCTGGACAAGCCTAAGACCGCGCTTGCTTGGGTGAAAACCGAAGTGCGTGGTCTTGGCTTGAAGCCAGACACTAAAGACGCGACTGCTAATTCAGTCATCCGCATCATCAACAAGGTGGTGCGTAATGGCTAAGGCAGTCACTCCAAAACCTACAGAAAAGTCGTGGGCAAACGCTGTCCTGTATCGGGTGTGTCTCGGACTGAGAGCACCGGCAGGTATGGCTGGCCTTCGACTTGTCTGGGCCGTCATTGGGTACAAGTGGGTTCGCCTTCGTACCCCCATCACAAACATCAAGCTGCGCATGCGTCGGGCTGAGTGGGACAAACTCAGTTCTGGTGATCGTGTGCATTGGAGAAAAGATAATGGCTAATAGTCAAAAGTTTCACTGCAAGGTTAGCTTCACCACACCCAATGGTCGTGGCTATGTCAGACATGGACACAATCCACACGAGATCTGCCTATCGCTACTAGAGCTTGAGGCTGTCGTCCGAACAGATCGTGAGCGTCATTCAAAGACGCGTCGAGGCATTGAATACGGCGAAGTGACAGTCTTCCAAGGCCTCGGTGATGACAATGTTGTCGGCATTTTCACGCTGTATGCAGACGGAAGACTCCGCAGGACAGGCACTGAGGTGGCTGCGTAGATGTTCGAAGCTGCTCTCGTTTGCCTAGCCCTCAACATCTACCACGAGGCACGTGACCAGCCCTTCATAGGGCAGGTTGCGGTTGCCCAGGTGGTGATGAATAGGGTGGATGACCCTCGCTATCCCGACACGGTGTGCGAGGTGGTCGAGCAAGGCCCGACGTACTCATGGACAGATGACTTTCCTGTTCGCCATCGCTGCCAGTTCTCTTGGTTCTGCGACGGCAAGTCGGACAAGCCTCGCGACAACACAGCGTGGGATCAGGCACTCCTGATCTCACACGGCGTGATGCACGGAAACCTAGATGACTTTGTCGAGGGTTCTACCCACTACCACGCCACTTACGTCTGGCCCGAATGGGCTGCATCCAAAACACCAGTGGTCCAGATCAACGACCACGCTTTTTACAGGTGGGAGAGGGGTAATGACAAAGAACCCACCCGCTAAATCTCTGTCTGACCCAAAGCACAAGCCGCAGATCATCAAGGGAAAGAAAGGGAAGGGTTCATACAAACGTCGGGACAAATACAAAAGCCCTGTCCTGCCCAAGCGATATTTCCCAACGACGAAAGGATCAGGATATGTCTCAGACGACCCCGAAGATTAATTGGTTCAGACCCAAGTGCCTTGTGTGTGGTGCGCCAGCCGACGTGCTGATCACTGACGACGAGCCGTACTGTGCGAAGCACGGCTTACCCATTCTGCGGGATAAAAAGAAGTCTTCGTGTAAAACAACTGTTAACAATAGGAGTACAAGACATGCCTCTGGATATGTCAATGAAGGTGCTTAATGCACCAGTCCCCGCCCACCTTTCGTTCCCACTGCACTTCGAGGATACGAAGTGGGACAAGATGAAGTACGTCCAGAACGCTGCCACAGATGAATACATTGGCATCGTCGGCACGGACTTTAGTTGTGTTGATCACAAGACCTTCTTCGAAGAAGTGCAGCAGACGATGGTCGAGACATTACCTGAAGATGAATTGACTGCTGTCGATGTCAGGTGGCGATCAGCCCGAAGGAATGCGTGGGCTATGATGGACCTGCAACTTACAGGTGTGGCCGTCAAGATTGAGAATGAAAAGTTCTCTACCACTATCATGCCCCGTATCATTGCGCTGCATGGCGTAGATGGTTCGCAGTCCAATCAAGTCTACTTCGGTAAGATCGATTCGTTTTGTACGAATGGCATGATCAATGGAACATTTGATCAAGTTAAGCGCAAGAATACCAAAGGATTTGACATGGAGCAGTTTAAAAAACAGCTACGTAAAGCGCGTCAGGACTTCTACACAGAAGCGCAGACCATGAATGAATGGTTGAACACTGAGATTCCGTCGCTGACAGACATCGAAGATCTTATCGAACGAATTGTTGGATCAGAACGTAGAGGTCGCCAGATGACAGACCTTTACTGGAAGGAAGCAGGAGATCGTGGTCACAACGTGTTCAGCCTGTACTCTGCCTTCACAAACTACGCTACCGACGATGTGCGTAGTGGTATGCCCTTACGTAATACAAAGGACAAGGCAGAGACAGCTTCTGAAAACATGTGGAAGCGTGAGGAAAAGGTCAGTAAGTGGATTAGTAGTGATGCTTTTAAAAGCCTCTTGAAAAAGCCACAGCAAGAACAGTTACAAACTGCTTAACAGCGGCGTGTAACATCATTACAATCGAAGAACTGATGCAAGAAAGACTGGGGTGGCCGATATGTTTTGGCCACCCAATGAGCAGTTGGTAAGGCCCAGCTTACAAAATATAGGGAGCAGCTATGTCTGCCACAACAATAACAATTACATTTCGTTTTCTTAATCTGCCCCCCATGGAGAGGGAGCTTAAGAGAGACAATGTAAAAGAAGCTGTGTTGTCAGCACTCGACGATCTGGCAGAAGACCAACTAGACGATCTTGACACGATCGACATCACATCAGAAGATCAGTTTCTCAGGAAACTGTAGTGTTTCACTATTGACGAGGTCAAAATGAAAAGGACAACAAGGATAAGAGTTAGTGGGTTGGACACACCCGCTAGCGACACTCCAGTTCAGAGTGACATGCCTCGGTATGTGCAGTTCAGCACCTATGCAGACGGCAGCGAATACTACCGCTACAACCCACCACAAGAGTACGTAGACGCTGGTGTGGTGAAGAGGGGGGTGCTGTCTGCCGACAGGCTGGCAGCGTTCCGCGAAGCGGATGAGTATAACAACCAAATCGACGAACACAGGCATCAGCAGTCGATGGTCCAAGAGACAACGACAGACCCGACTGTTCAAGGGCTGTGTGATATGTACATGCAGTCAGCTTTCTTTGAGAAGCTAGCGCCTATCACTCGTGATCAATACAAGTACTTCATCATCAAGCTTTGCGATCTTCAACTAGAGGCGAAGGGCAAGGTGGGTGACATCCTGTATCGGGATGTGACTAACGGTATGTCGAACAGGATCTACGACACTCTGGTGCGAACCCACAGGGTGCAAGGTGGTGATGGCATACAGATGGCGAACCACGTTCTGTCCGTCGCCAAGCGTGTCTGGTCAGTTGCAAACAAGTGGGAAGTCATTCACAGGAATCCCTGGAAGTTCGTAGAGAAACTCGAACCGAAGAAACGCAAGGTTAGCTGGACAGAAGAACAAGTTCAGAAATTTCTTGATGTGGCTTACAGCCGGTTCGAGTGGCGTTCAGTGGGGGTTATTTGCGAGTTGGCCTACGCTACAGGACAGCGTCCCGGCGATTGCCGCATGGCAAAGTGGGAGAACATCCGCTTTGATACAAAAACTTTTCAGAAAGTTCAGTCCAAGCGTGGTGCTGAAGTGGATGTGCCACTCGAAGATCGCGTGATAGATATCCTTGATCAGCAGTATCAGGAATACGGCAATCAGGACTACGTTGCTCCACATTTTCGCACACTACGTCCGTATGAATTGACGCATCTATCTAAGACCTGTCAGCGTATCCGAGAAGCCGCAGGCTTGCCTAAAGAACTGCAACTACGTGACCTGCGTCGGACGGTTGTTACAGAGCTAGCAGACAATGGTGCTACCGAGGCTGAGATCATGTCGTGGTCAGGCCACAAGAACCCCCAGTCGCTCAAGCCTTATTTGAAGGTAGGGAAGGCAGCAGCAAGGAACGCCTTCGAGAAGCGTAGAAAAAATACTGTTGACTAAGTCAATAGTGAAATAGTGGTGGATGTCAGCATGATTTTTGCTGAAGTTATCCATCCACCACGGGTGTAAGTGATTGATTTTACTCCTGTATCAATCATTTGCACTGTTGGTTGGGAAGCTGACTTCTAATCTGCTAATTGGGTTGTCAGCTTCCCCACCTTTAAATAAAAACAATTACTTACATACAAAGATCAGTTGCGTGGTGAGTGAATCCGCACTGATGACAGTGTTTATTACATATTGACTAAGCATTTTACTGTGGCAGTATAATTATCACAGAAACAAATGTTCTTATTGATTATGTTATTAACATTATAGATAGTGAACTTATGTTAGATGTAATTAACAACCTAAAATTGTCAGTCGGTGAAAGCAGAAGAATAGATTGTCCAGTCTGCAATCGACAAAACACTTTTAGTGTAAGCAATGAAGATGGTGTGCTTTTGTACAACTGTTTTGCAGCTTCTTGTAAGACTGCTGGACAGTCACGCAGCAAGATGTCAGCAGCCGAAGTGCATCAGTACATGCGTAATCTTCGCGAGGATCATCGTGATCCAGAATTCGTACTTCCAAACTACTTCACGCAGTCACATCCTGATCTAGGCACATTCGCTGATCGTTGGAAAATACCTGTCCACGAATTGATGTTCGACGTGAAAGATCATCGTGCTGTATTTCTGATACGGGATGGTCATCGCATCGTCGATGCAGTAGGGCGGACGCTGCGCGAATCACCCATGAAATGGAAAAGGTATGGCCGCGCTAGCCGCATCTTTACCTGTGGTCATAGCGACCACGCTGTAGTGGTCGAGGACGCTATCTCTGCGTCCGTTGTACCGACCATCACCTCCAAGCTGACAGGCGTGGCTCTGCTAGGCACGAGCCTGCTGTCAGAACACATAGAACAACTACGTAAATTTGCCACTGTCACCGTTGCACTCGATCCGGATGCGCGTGACAAGACTGTTTCGATCACTCGCCAGCTTCAGACGTCCGGGCTGGCGGCAAGTGCAGTGTCGTTGAAAGACGACATTAAATACAGACGGACTGTTGACACACAAATGATAATCAATACAAGGAGAGCCTGAATGACAAGGTTCAAAATTATGGCCGTTCAGGGTGACGCCGACTGGCCTAACGCACCACCGCAGGTGCAAACAAAAAATAGATTGGTGGATGCCTGTGGAGGCATCTTTGAAAGAGGGTGTCATTGGTGGGTTGCCCCGCCTATTTGATATCTTTAGAAGTGTGCGTTGGGGCTAACAGCACATTAAAAACGTCCCCCAAGGAGAAGTAAATGAAACTTCGTGCAAGGATCGAGTTGGATCTCGAAGCTGCCGATTTAATGGAAGCCAAGAAGATCATCGATGAACTCGAAAAAGATATGACAGTCTTCGAAAAATACAAGATAGAAGGCGACATCAACTTATCCGTCAAGGAGCGGAGAGGAATAAGAAGTCATAAGCGAGAGAGCTAGGCATGAAAAACGAACACATAAATCAAGACAACGACTGGGCAACTGCACCACCATCCACCGCATATTTCTGAATTACAGAGCGGGGCGCTTGACGCCCCGTTTGTTTTTTTAGTAAGATAGTGACTTACTACAGATGACAAAGGGGACAACATGGAACTGGCATTGCTAAAGGCATTGCTGTCGCACGAGTTCTACAACGGCCACAAGACTGTGGTTCGACAGGAAATATTCAGCGACGAAGCGAACAAAATCAAACGGTGCTTAGACAAAGCACATGACGAATACGAGCGTGACCTGACAGAGTCAGAGCTTGAGGCGGTCTTCTACACATCCCACCCAACGCTGACCACCGCCCAGCGATCTTCCTATCAGAAAATGTTTAATGAGATGCGCAACGAGAATGCGATTGGCGAGGATATGGCCAGTAACATTCTTCGCGATTTGTGGCGTCGTGCTATCGCTGATGATCTGGCTAGCCATGCAATGGACATGATCAACGGGCGCGTCACTAGCATGATGCCGCTGCGCGAGATGCTGGAAGCCTACGAAGAAGACTTCATGCCTTCTGTTCGTGTGCATTTCGATGAAACGGATCTTGAATATATTCGCAAGCAGGTAAGCCTGACATTCCGATGGAAGATTAATATATCCACGCTGGCCGAACTGTGGCCCGGTGTGAACGAGGGACAGCTTATTGTTGGAGCAGCGCGGCCCAACACAGGAAAGACATCCAGTCTTGCTCACCTTGTATCAGGTCCAGGTGGGTTCATTGATCAGGGTGCAAAGATTGTTGTGCTTGCAAACGAAGAAGCAACACCTCGTATCACATCCAGACATATGTCTGCGGCTACTAGCCTATCTATCGCGGAGTTATTTGACAGCCGCAACCTTGGTTACGTGAACGAGCGCGTTGGCAAAGAAAGCAACTGGCAGAACCACTTCAAGATCACTGACGCTACTGGTTGGGACATTGATCGGATGGAAGCCGTAATCAAGCACACAAAGCCTGACATCGTTATTGCTGACATGGCTGACAAGTTCACCATGAAGGGCAGCTATACGGCTGCACACGAGGCTCTGAAGGCCATGTACGTGCGCTTTCGTATCATTGGCAAGCAGTATGGCTGCTGCATCTTTGCAATGTCGCAGATGTCTGCTGAAGCCGAGGGCAGGGTGATGGTCAATCAGTCTATGCTCGAAGGCAGCAAGACAGGCAAAGCTGCTGAAGCAGACATCATGTTCTGCCTGACAAAGAACCCGATGGTTGAAGGACAGGACATCGATGACACAGAGCGACACTGGGTGGTTGTAAAGAATAAGCTTACAGGTAAGCACGGGATGGTGCATACGCATCTGAACCCAGACACTGCCACGTTTAGTGTATAACTACTGTTGACAAAGGGTATGATATGCCAAGACCAAGATTAATCGAGGAAGACAAGCGCGTTTACAATTTAGTTCTGGGCGAAACGATGTTTGGTGAACTGCATCAAATTGCATTCGATCAGTCAAAGCAGCAAGGAAAGATGGTCAGTGTCGCACAACTGATCAGGGAAGCAATCACGAGGTATTTAGATGAAACTAACACTGGACGTTGAAAACACTGTCACGCGCCGTGACGGCAAGCTGCACCTAGACCCATTTGAGAAAGAGAACTCGCTGGTCATGGTGGGTATACTCACCGATCAGGGCGACGAAACAATTGTATCTTTCGATCATGCAGAGTGTTCGTCTCCCGATCAGGAGTCTTTTGACTTGGTGCAGATGCTCCTTGACGAAGCCACAGTCCTGATTGCGCACAATGCTGCGCACGATCTGGCGTGGATGTGGGAGAGCGGGTTCAAGTATGATGGTCCTGTGTTTGATACGATGCTGGTCGAGTACGTCATCCAGCGTGGCCAGAAGCAGCCGCTATCTCTCGAAGCCTGTGCCGAGCGCTACGAGCTTGAGGTGCAGAAGCAAGACACGCTGAAGAAATATATGGCGGATGGGGTGAGCATCCGTGACATTCCTTACAACGAACTTTGTGATTATCTGGCCGCTGACCTTCACGCTACGCAGCAACTGGCTGACAAGCTGAACCTCTATCTAAATACGCAAGAGGGCAGTGGCCTGATGGATACGGTGCTGCTGACCAACTGCGTTTGTAAGACCCTTACACGTATCTACTGTAACGGCTTCAAAGTAGATCGTGCTGCACTTGAAGAAGTGACGGAGCAGTTCACAGCCGAGAAAGAACAGATCGAGGCAGAGCTTCAGCGTGACATCAAGGAACTGATGGGTGATACGCCCATCAATCTGAACAGCCCAGAGCAGCTATCGCAGGTTATCTTCAGTCGCAAACTCAAGGACAAGAAGACATGGCCGGATCGCTTCGATCAATTTATGCCTATCGGTTTGTTTCGGCAGACAGTCAATGCCCACACCAGCATCGTGTTCAAGACGAAGGTGCGGCAGTGTAAGGACTGTAGCGGAGCAGGGCGTAAGCGTGTCCGCAAGAAGGACGGCTCACTGGGCAAGGCAGTTCGCATCTGCCAGACATGCGAGGGTGAGGGCGTCCTGTATGACGACACACGAGATGTTGCTGGCCTGAAGTTCAACGCCCCATCTGCCAAGTGGGTTAGTGCCAATGGCTTCGGCTGCTCGAAGGGCAACCTTGAGCATCTTGAGGGTGTTGCCCGATCTAAACAAATGAAACGAGCAGAGGCGTTCCTGTTGAAGGTCCGCCGTCTGTCTGCACTCGATAGTTATCTATCTAGTTTCTGCGGTGGCATAGCCACCTTCACCAAGCCTGACGACATCCTTCATGTCCGGCTGGTGCAGCAGATGACATCGACAGGCCGTCTGGCAAGTCGTGAACCCAACCTTCAGAACATGCCACGCGGCGGCACATTCCCTGTGAAACGAGTCTTCGTATCACGATGGGAAGGTGGCCAGATCATGGAAGCTGACTTCGCTCAGTTGGAGTTTCGTGTGGCTGCATTTCTGAGCCAAGACGGAGTAGCAATTGAAGAAGTTTCTACTGGATTTGATGTACACTCATACACCGCTCAGGTTATTACCGATGCTGGTCAGCCTACGGATCGACAGACAGCGAAGGCGCATACATTCGCGCCGTTATATGGAGCGACGGGCTTTGGAAGAAGCCCAGCGGAAGCAGAGTACTACGAACACTTCACGCAAAAATACAAAGGCATCGCAAATTGGCATGCCCGATTGGCTACGGAAGCTCTGACAACAAAGAAGATACGCACACCATCTGGACGAGAGTTCAGCTTTCCTGACGTTGTTCGCAAGCGGGGCGGGAGCGTTAGCTACTTTACGCAGATCAAGAACTATCCCGTTCAGTCGTTTGCAACTGCTGACATCGTTCCGCTTGTACTGCTGCAACTAGAACAGGCGCTTCTAGATAGCGGCTTACGTAGCTTGATTGTAAACACTGTGCATGACTCGTTTGTTCTGGACATACACCCTGAAGAATTTGGCCAGGTTATGCGGGTAATTAAACAAGTGTCGGATCAAATGACAGACAGAATAAACATGGCATTCAATATCGATCTCAATGTTCCGATGCTGCTCGAAGCAAAGGCTGGTCCGAACTGGCTTGAGACTGTTGACGTGGAATAATACTGTTGACAAACTTGACTACAAAACAAGATCTGGTATAACTACGGATTCTTTACACAAGTGGAAAAGCTAATGACGACACTGACAACAATCGACGAAAACAATTACGAAGCTATGGCTTTGATGATGGGTGTAAACCCAAACCAGAAGGCCAAAGGATCAACCCTGCCGCGTTTGCGGATTTGGAATCAGGGTGTAAAAAACAAAGACGGAAAGCGTTCCGTCGAGGTAGTGCCAGCAGGATTCTATCGTCTGGAAGACCCAGACAAAGCTATGTACTTTGCAGAGACGGTTACCATCCGTCCGTTTCTGCAACGCTTTATGTACAAGCGTTACAATGCAGATAAGAACGATTTCACCAAGACGGTTATGCACGAGAATCTGCAAGTCGATCTGAAAGATACGGCTGGTGGTTTCAACTGCGGTAAGCCAGCAGGTTACATCGAAGACTTCGATAGCCTGTCAGATGAGATGAAAGAGGCGATCAAGCAGATCCGCCGTGTTCGTGTCATCCTCGGTGAAGTCGAGATGAACAATCCAATCGACGAAAACGGCAACGCCGTTGAGGTCGGCACAATGCCTTTCATCTGGGAAGTGGACAACAAGACCGCCTTCAAAACTATGGGCGAACCGTTCAACCAGTTGGGCAGGCAGCGCAAGCTTCCGATTCAACATAAGATCACACTCGACACATCTGAGCAGGAGCTTCAGACAGGTGGCGCTTTCTTCCTACCAGTGCCATCTCTCGACCTGACGAAAGCTGTCGTGATCAATGATGAAGATCAGAAGCGCTTCAGTGACTTCCTTGAATGGATCAAGTCGTACAACGAGTACGTCATCTCAAGCTGGACAGATAAAAGCAGTCAGAGTGCAACAGCCGACGAAGAGAAGCTGATGTCTACCGTCTCTGCCGATGTCTTTATCGATGTTGAAGATGACGCAGCTTAATGAACTGAAGATACATCAGTGGTTGCAGAATGCCATCAAGGGCAGTGTTGCAATGTCTGATGAAACAATCGAGTGCGTCGTGGGGGAAATCTCCACGGCGCTTTCTAAACAGTTCCAAGAAACTCGCGAAGAAAAGTTTCGCTGGCGCATGTCCAATGTGGGCAGGCCTTACTGTCAGCTTTGGTATCAGAAGAACAAGCCAGAGCTAGCGGAGAATAAGAATACTGTATTCCTGCTCAACATGATCGTCGGTGACATCGTCGAGGCGGTGTTCAAGGGCGTGATGAAGGAAGCGGGTGTAGCCTTTCAAGATAGCAAGTCAGTCGAAGGTAAGTTTGGCGAAGCCAATATCAAAGGCACAAACGACCTGACACTAGACGATGCTGTTTGGGACGTGAAGACAGCCAGCAACTGGTCTTACAACAACAAGTTTGAATCAGCAGAAAAGCTAGCAGCCGACGATACATTCGGCTACGTCGCCCAGCTTTGCGGTTACGCCCATGCCGATGACGTAGAACCGGGTGGATGGATCGTTCTCAATAAGAACTCAATGGAGTTCAAGTTTGTTCCATACGATATCCCTAATCAAAACGAAGTTGTGCAGGAGATAGCGGACAAGGTTGTTGAACTAGAGGCTAACAAGTTTCGCCGTTGTTACGAGCCGGTTGAAGAATTCTACAGACGCAAGCCTACCGGCAATAAAAAGCTGTCTGTTGCCTGTGGGTTCTGCTCGTTCCGATACGACTGTTGGAATGGTCGCATCAAAGAAGAACCGTCTCGCTGCTCTACGGCTCAAGAGAAGCCAATGGTTGCGTATATCGACTGATGTACTCATCGAAAGCATACAGAGCAGCCCGAAAACTAGGCTTTCGCAGCGGACTTGAAAAAGTAATCTGCGAAAAACTTACCAACGATAACGTCAAGTTTGCCTACGAGCAGACCAAGATTGAGTGGGAAGACCTAGCCTACAGAACCTACACACCAGACGTCATCTTGATGAACGGTGTGATCGTTGAAATTAAGGGGATGTTTACTACCGCAGATCGAAGGAAACACCTGAAGATCAAGCAGCAGCATCCTGAACTAGACATACGTTTTGTTTTCGAAAGCAGCCGCAGGAAACTGCGCAAGGGTTCTAAATCCAGCTACGCCGATTGGTGCATCAAGAACGGCTTTCGCTACTACGACAAAGAAATTCCAGAAGACTGGGTACGGGAAAAGGGCAAGGCCATCCGCACCAAGTTCATTCGATTCAAAGGGGAAAAGAAAATTGTACGATCTAAATGACTACGTCGTGATTGTAAGTCCAACCGTTGAAGACGGTGCGTGGATGGGTGATGTCGAAGTAAAGATCGCTTGGAATGGCGACAACGACCTAGACGACAACGACCACAGCATGATGCTGCATGTCACGCACATGTTAGCTGCTGCATTGGAGTTGGCTGAAGTAGATGAAAATGTTGCGCACAGATTAACAAACATCGTGAAGATCCGAAGCGAAGATGAAGACGAAGATCAGGCCGTAGATATCGAACGTGAAGACGGCAATGTCATTCGTATTAACTTCGGCAAGACACAGGGTTCGGCCTGATGCATCACGAAGAATACATGCGCATCCGCAACGAAGATTATCATAAGCAAAAGCACGTCGAGAAAAAGACCGACGTGGACATGGTCAACAGCCCACCACATTACAACGAAAACAGCATTGAATGCATTGAGGCAATACAAGCAGCCACAGGTGATGGCTTTGAATATCACCTACAAGGGACGGCAATAAAGTACCTCTGGCGGTTTAGATACAAGGGCAAGCCCCTCGAAGATCTGAAAAAAGCCAGGTGGTACTTGGACAAGTTAATAGAAGAGTACGAAAACAAATGAAACTGCGGGTACTTCTAATCGTTGATCTGGATGAAGATTCACCAATCGTTCCCGCAGACGACAATGTCGAAGAGCAGGTTGAAGAGCTGCTCCGGGAATACTTCCACGATGTCGATATAGAAGTAGGCCGCGTTAACGTGGAGAGGATTCATGAATAACCTACTGCCTACAGACTACCAATCTTTCATACATAAAAGCCGTTACGCTCGTTGGCTCGATGCAGAAGGCCGTCGTGAAGACTGGTCAGAAACTGTTGATCGATACTTTGATTATATGACTCGCTGGATTGAAGAGAAGCACAACGTGCCGATCACAAAGCCAGAGATTGATGAACTCAAAGAAGCTGTTCTTAATCTGGAAATTATGCCTAGCATGAGGGCTTTGATGACAGCAGGTAAAGCGCTTGAGCGTAATCACCTAGCTGCTTTTAACTGTAGCTACCTGCCTCTGGATCACCCCCGTGCGTTTGACGAACTTCTGTACATTCTG
>Ga0181603_10002277_pt1 | contig 15468 bp, 33 predicted proteins | sample 041ome_13_FD_148633 | JGI IMG/M metagenome (GOLD analysis project Ga0181603, IMG submission 148633) | Coastal salt marsh microbial communities from the Groves Creek Marsh, Skidaway Island, Georgia - 041409US metaG (spades assembly) | ecosystem: Environmental > Aquatic > Marine > Intertidal zone...
GTCTTTGAAGAACCAGTTGTAGAGATAATAGAGGAACCTATTTTTATAGAAGAAGAATTTGTAGAGGAGACTATTGTACTAGCTCCTGCTATGATAGAACCTGAGATAGTAGAAGAAGTTATAGAAGAACCTGCTGTTGAAGAAGTATTTGAAGAAATAGTTGAAGCACCTGTGGAGGAAGTAAATGAAACAGAAGTTGTCGAAGAAACAGAAAGAGATACAGAAGTGGGTGAAGATACAGGAGGAGCTGTCGAAACAGAATCAGCAGGAGTATCTGAGAGCACACAAGACAACAGTAGGAGTTTTGAAACCGAACTAACAATAGAAGAAATATCTATTAAAGTAGCAGACAAAATTAAAACAATAGATGGTCAGCTAAAAGCTACACAAATGATAGTAGCTAAAGTCATGGCTAAAGATAATAAAATATCTTCTTACTCAAAGGTAAACACAGATATATTTATACAACCTGAATTACAAAGTATTGATATAGGTACATACACTAATAGTAACTATGTTGATATTAGAAACATTTACCCAAACCAAAATTACGAGGACAGACTATGGACATCAAGACAATAGCAGGAATAATAGGACTAGTTATTACATTAGGTGGTTTGTTTGTTCAAGTTGGACAGATTTTAAACAGATTAGAGGTAGTTGAGTCTAGAACAGTTCCAGACATAACACCTTTAGAAAAAGAATTATCAATACTTAGAACAGAATTAGAGGGCTTAAAAGCTAGAAATAGTAATCCTTTAATGCGATGATAAAGATAATTAAGTTCTTATTAAGTAAGGTAAGAACGAAATATCTAAGACCTAAATTATCAGTCTTAGAGTTTATACTTATATTGGTTATGTCATATTACATCACTAGATGGATATATGCTTAAACTAATAGGAGATAACTATGAGTGCAAATATTCCCTACACAAAAAGGGAAATGCAAATCATCAAAGCAATCCATGCGATTGATCCCAAAGCAGAAATCAGCATTAAGTCTAGGATAAATAATAGACTTGACTATAAATATGGTGGTATAGTGTTCTTAAATTGTACACCAATAACTTGGGATGAAGTTATGGATAAGATTGATGAAGAAGAAAGAAGACCTTATTAATCGACCTGCCCATTATACCAAGGGCATAGAGACAATCGAATACATAAGATCATGGGATATGGACTATGTTCGTGGGAACATCGTAAAATACGTTACCCGATTCCCTTATAAAGGCACACCTATACAAGACTTAGAGAAAGCTAAGTGGTATCTCGAATATTTAATTAAACAGGAAAAAAACAAATGACCATACATAATAATGGTGGCAATCTTAGTAGGGTTGGTATCATACAAAGAGATGATGATGGCAATGCTTTACGTTGTCCTCATTGTAAGTCTGAGCATTTAATTAAGAATGGACATGATGGTACTGAAAGAAAAGTAAGAAGATGGAAGTGTAAGACTTGTGGAAAGAAAACATGTCATCCAGAAGTAATGAAAAACTATGAACTAGAAGAAAGAACAGAAACAGATTGGACTACAGAAGAACTAATTGATGCAAGAACGGAAGTCTTTAAAAGAAAAGATGCCAGAGAAAGAAAAGATAAATTTATAAATATAAAAATAAAAGACCCAAAACCTATAGGTCTTTACATACAAGGCGACCCTCATGTTGATGATGATGGTTGTGATTGGATATCACTTAGAAACCATATAGATATCGTTAATAAGACAGATGGTATGTATGCCTGTTCTGTTGGTGATTTGTCTAATAATTGGGCAAGACGTGGTAAGTTAGCAGGATTATGGGCAGACCAAACAACTAATGGCGAACAACAATGGCAGTTAGTAGAGTGGTTAGTCAATGCAACACCTTATATATTTATTGTTGCAGGTAACCATGATATGTGGGCTATGGAGGGCGATCCCATTAAATGGATGTGCAAACCATTAAAGTCTGTATATTCAGAACATAACGCAAGACTCAAAATCAAACTACCTAAACACGAAATAAAGGTAAATTGTTCTCATAATTTTAGAGGACATTCAATGTACAATACAGCTCATGGTATTGTTAAACACGCATTGTTCAATGCAAGAGACCACTTACTCATAGCAGGTCATACTCATGTATCAGGATATAGTCCTATCAAAGATGCTAACTCAGATAAGATTATGCATTGTGTACAGGTTGGCTCTTATAAGAAATACGATAACTTTGCAAGACAACTGAATCTTCCATGCAAAATGATGTCAGCTTGTGCTGTTGCAGTATTTAACACAGAATTAACAGAAGACCATCCAGACTTCATCAAGATATTTTGGGAAGTACAAGAGGGTGCTGATTATCTTAATTATCTAAGAAGTAAAAAATGAAACCAAAATTAGTAGTCATTAATTGGGAAGATGCAATCACCCCAACATCAGGGTGGACAAATATAAAAGAATTAGAAAGCACATTAGCTGACTGTATATCAATCGGATTAGTCGTAGATGAAAACGACAAAACTATAACAATTGTTAGTCACATCTCAGGAAGTGACACACAAGTAGATATAGATGGGAGTCTCGTATTGGATAAGTCTTGGATTAAATATAGAAAAGACTTACCTCTACCTAAAGAGACAATTAATAAATTAAAGATATGGTTATTGGAGAACGCAGATGCCCAGAAAGATAAGTAAAGAAGACGAACAAAAATTTATAGAATATTACCTAGAGGGTGAGACAGCAGGTAATGCAGCTCAATCAGCTAAGAAAGCAGGATGGACATCCAATCCAACACAAATGGGTTCATATCTTAAAAAGAAATATGCTCATGAAATCAGAGAGAAGAACGAAGACAGAATTACATCGACATCTGGACTAGCTATCACAGTCCTACAAGACTTACTTAGATCAGAACAAGATGCAGTCAGACTCAATACAGCAAAATTAGTTTTAGAGATGGGTGGTTTTAGTTCTCAGAATATAAATCTGAATGTAGATAAATCTACACAAAAGAGTGATGCTGAGTTAATTGAAGAATTACAAGGTCTAGTTAGCAAGATTCCTGCTCTAAAACCTAAATTAGCTATGATTCAGGACAATACAGAGGAAGAATCAGGCGACACCCCTGAAAAGGACTCTACAATGGACGAGAATAGACTTACGCATTAGTGGGTTATAATCGTACCAGACACCTCGTTTAAATTGGATTATGGCGATTCTAGGGCTACTTTTTTTACAAGTTTTGGCTATATATGATACCAAAACCTAAAATTGCCAATCCAACACCATTCACAAAGACTAAAGCACTATCTTTGGTCTTCACACCTACAACCAACCAACCTAGCACACCGATAAACTGCACATAAAGATTTATTGGATAGTAATTAAATGATGTTAAGACTAACCCACACGAGAGGATGAGTGAGCTAGTCCATTTTAATTTGTTCATTTACTGTATTGTAATATTTCTTCTATAAGTTTTGGTGGAATTGCACCTCTAAGGGTAGCATTTTTTATACCTTGTGTTCCTGTTTTTGAACCTCTTGGTGCAGGTTCATGACAAGGCATACCATTTTTACATTTCTTTGCTACCAATTGCCACTCATTATTATTACTCCATATATCTGTAGGTTTCATATTCTTAAAACCATACTGACAATAAGTTACTGTTGTATGTGGATAAGGTATTAGGTCTAACTTTCTTAACATGGCTCTTGGGTTCTCTATATAAAAGTATTTTGGTTTTAGTTCTTGTATAATTTTTACTGTTTTCTTTACCATGTCCATAGCTTTGACTGTATTCTCGTTTTTAGGAACTCTATTTGGAAACCAATGAGCAGAAAAACTAGCTACACTAAATTTTTGACAAGGTGGACTCGCCCAAATAATATCAGGTTTATAGCCATCTAACATAGATACATCGAAGTCCATAATATCTATTGTAAAGTCAGCATCAAACTGGTCCTCATTATCTAATGTTTTTGTTTCATATCCCCATTGATGAGCAACCTTGCTAAAACTTTTAGTTCCACAGAATAATTCTAAAGTTTTCATTCATCACCAATCTTAGCTAATGCATTAATCTCAATGTTCTTTACAAACTCTAATGTTTCCATGTAGGGTTTTTTAAATTCCATATAATCTTTTTTATCCATACCTAGAAACTCTGGTCGATTATCATCATCATAAATGAATTGCCCTGTACCCTCACAATGATAGCACTTGTCTATACTGTTCTTAGATTTGACTACTCCTCTACCTTGACAGAAAGGACAGACAGTTAAGATGACTTCTCTGAGTGATAAGTTAATAAAGTTTCTGATTAGAAATTTATCCCCTCTTATTTCTTTTGGGTTTATGTGTTTAAGGAATATATCGCAGACATCCTCATAGATATCATCGAATACCAATGATCTAGCATAGTTGTTGTCTGTGTATTTCGCCATGAGAAAATCGTATTCTCTGTTGTCCAATCCCCTAGTCCCCAAAAAGTGAGCAATATCTTCAGATGTTATTGCATCGTGATTACTACTAGAGAGTTCATAGCTCATTGACTTTGCAGTTAGAAGTGATAGTAGATCAGCTTTCACTTTTCTTACCTATCTTTTTCCTCTCTTGTTCTACCCTTGTGCCTATTGATTTCAAATAGTCATCGCCATGTAGTTTGTATTGCTCTATCATATAGTATTGTAGATTAGGATTCAAACCCCAAGGGAAGTGAGTTTCGCCAATTCCATTAGACTTTGGCTCTGCATCCTCTATTTTATACAGTATTTTAACGTCTTCATCAGACCATCTCTTAGTTCCATCTAGGTTTTTACATTCTAAATCAAATGTTTTAGCATCAAATCGTGTTAAAAATCTACCCATTATATTCTCCAAATTCTGTATTCTTTAGATGATATTGTTCTAAAGCTAACAGGAATATTATTTTTCCATGCGTATTTCCTAACAGAATCCACAATGTTGTAATCGTTTACTGTGAATGATTCTCCCTCTTTCATGCTAAGAAAAGCATCAACATACTCTTTATATTTCCAAGGTCTTCCTCCTTTTTCTCCTATAGGAACACCTTTCTCAATTTTTATCATTAATAATTAACCTCTCACTTTCAATTAATGTTCTCATTGTTTTGACATATGCTTCAGTCCACATGTCTCTACGTTCTTGTTTGCTTAAATTCTTGCCATTATCCATTTGATAATGACACCTGTGGCAAAGAGCAACAACAAGGGAATCAGGTGCTTTTAAACCCATTCCTTTACCATGGCGAGATTGGTTTGAGTGACAGGCACATACAGTTCCATCACTCGCACCACAATGCTGACAGTCTAGTTGTCGCATTAGTTCTAATAGTTTTTTGTTTCGATACACTAGAGTACCAATGACCAAAAGATACTAATAGCCGATACAAATATAACTGCCTTAACTACATCAGGTAGTTCATTACAAATCTCTATGATCTTGTCTATCATCTTTCTTTCCCTCCATCATTTCATGCATTCTTTCCATTTCACCACCTATATTTTCTTGTGCATTATCTATGAACTGATCACACACTTTCCCAACAGTTTGCAATCCTGATTTCATTCCCCTTTCATATTCACTAAGTGGTTTTTCTTTTGATTGTTCATCTAAGTGTTTTATTGTTGCATCAATAACAGACTTTAAATCCTTTATAGCACTTTGTCTGCCTATCATTCTATCTATACTCATTTCTTTTTACCTCTCTTTAGTCTATTTATCTCTGATTTTGGTAAGAAATACTCTTTGTATCTCTTGCCATTCTCTGCCTCTACCCAATGGTCTCTTATGTCATAACCTCTCTCTTTGAGTTCAGACAACCTTTTACCACCATACATACTGTATATGGGTTTAGTAGCGAGTTGTCTTACAGTTACTCTTTGTCCACTTGATAGTGCATCAAGTATCATTTTATGTTGGCTTTTTCTCATTATCCTCTCCTATTGTTAATTAACCTAACTCTCCATAGAGTTTCTTTTCTCCCCTGATATTTGCAGATTTAGTACGAAAAAGATTACAAGACTCAGTAATACTACTTAGTTCGTATCTAAGAGTTATATACTTCTTCTTTTGCTCTGCTATCAAGTCTGTAAAAGCTATTACTTCCTTATCAACCTCTGCCATTGCCTCTCTTTCTTTGATAGTCATGCCAGATCCTCTAGTTTCAAGGAACTTTTCTGCTTTAATCTGTTTTTGTTTAGCTACAAGTAGCTCGTATCTACTTTCTGCTTTACCTAATTCAGCACCAACAGTCCTAAGTTTCTCGACTGCTCGTTCTAATTCTTCATCATGTAGTCTAATCATTTCTTCTCCAATAGTGTTTTCTTAGCTGTAGGTGGTAGATTTTGTATTTTTTCTACTGATTTCCTGTTCATATACAAGTCAATGAATGTTCTTTTCTTGTATTCTAGTTCCTTAGAGGTTAAGCGATTCAAAGATAAACCACCCATTTTGAGATATATTTCATTAGCGATCTCATCTTTTACTTCTTTTCTATCGAAGAACATCTGCCAAGTTTCTTCTAATTGTGAGTTATCCTGTGATAAATACTTCATGATATCTGATATCTCTGGTCTCCATCTGCCACGTTCAACACTTTTAGTGTGTTCATGTAGACATCTAACTAGACTTTCTATGTCATATTCTTTGAAAGCCAAGTACCAAAACCTTTTCTGATCGTTGTTTAATTTAGGTTGGTTTGGATATAAATTATCCATCATTTGATAAAATCTTGTTAAATCATCATTTTCCATTGTACTTTCCTCTCGATATATGATATTAATTTAATTTTTTCTTTACAAGTATTTAATTACTTGTTTCTTTGTTTTGTTTTTGTTTGTTTTTATTACAAACCTAAATAAAACCACTTACTGATAATAACACTATCATATATCTTTACAATAGTACAAATATTTCATATAATATCTCTATATAGTAAATGGAGAATAAATAATGAAAGAACTTACATATAAAGAGGTATACGATACTCTTTCTGTAATTGATCTAACAGGTAAAACTGAAGTAAAGAATGGTTTTACTTACCTAGCCAATGCTCATGGTATCGCTATCATGAATGAGCATTACCCACAACATCATGTTACATGGGGTATGCCAAAAACCTTTGAAGATGGTACAGTAGAAATCTATTGCAAGGTTACTATTGATAATCTTTATAAAGAGATTTGGTATCCTGTGACTAACTATGCCAATAAACCAATACCTAATCCAAACTGTTTCGATATGAATAGTGCGAAAATGAGAGCATTGATGAAATGTTTTGCTCTTGGTTTTGGTTTGGGTATCCAGATATTTAAGAATGGAGAGACTAGACCAGAGGGTGTTGAGCCAGAAATCAAAGATAAAGCTATTAAAAAGATAGCTAATTCAAAAGATAAGGCAAAAGCAGTAGAAAAAGCAATCAAAAATGGAGAGGTAAATGACAGCACAGATGAAATCGAACTCGGACTTGCAATTGAAAAGATACAATCTGCGTAGCTCATCAGCTATGAACTATTGTTTTGGTTTGTATACTAAGCGATCTAAAATGCTTGAAAATGATTTAAATGGTGTTGTCGAGCCCATAGATTCATTTCTACAAAAGTATGTGGATTTTGGTAACAAACATGAAAAATCTGGTGTAGCCAAGTGGATTCTCATGAACAAGAAAATGCCACAAGATATACTAGATAACCAAAAGAACTATGTAATTGAAAATTTCCTAAACCTAAAGGGAGATACAGTCGTTGATTTAAGCTGTACTCCAGACGGAATCTCAGGAGATACATTGTTGGAAATAAAATGTGGAAAACTAGGGGAAAGACCATATACCTCTAAAGAAATCACAAGATATTATCCACAAATCTACCTACAACAGTATATTTTAAACAGTTTAGGGGTGGAAATTAACAAGACACACTTAGTCTCTTGGTCTTTAAATGGCACTAGAGTATGGGAATTTAAGCGAAATGTAGAGTTTGAAATCTTTATGCTCAGTCTCTTAGAAGAATATTCTATGGCACTTCTAGGTCAGGGAGAACTCAGAGATAAGCCAGATAGGTACACAGGCGACTATGATATTAAATTAATCTATGGAGATGAATAATGGTAGAAAAAAAAGATAAGAAGTTTAGTGAGGGTTTGTATTTTAATGAATCAGACAAAGATTTTATTGAAATGAGAATCGGAATTAACAAGAAACAGTTAGCAGTATGGCTAAAAAAAGAGTTAGGCAATCCTAATGAATGGATAAATATAGATGTTAAAAGATCAAGCAGTAATCCAAGCAAACTCTATGGAGAAGTAAATACATTCAATCCAAAAGACAAGCTAGGTAGCCAAGATAGAAAAAATATTGATGATATTGAGGCAATATTTAACGACAAAACAGATGTACCATTCTAGGAGAGAAATATGGAAAAAAAACAATCATGGGCACAGAAAAATCCAGAAAGGATAAAAGAACACAAGAAACGATATTATCAAAAAAATTTGGAAGAAAGCAAACTTAGATCAAAACGACAAAATTTGAGGGGTAAAATTAGTTACGCAATCCTGACAAATGAGCAAAGGAAAAAAGTTGATTCTGAGGTAGAAAAGCTATTGACATAATCATATATATCATGTTTATAATGGTTACAGTTTAGTTAGAGGGTAACTAAACGAGATGTTATAAAGGTAGATAGGTAATAGCATACAAACTAATTGGGCGATCAGTATGCAGAATACACCCAAACCTATCTGCCAGAGAGGATAAGTAAATGAGCAAAGAATATACATTTGAGACACTAGAAGATTTAGAAAAAATGGGCTTTTCTGAGCAACAGGTTATAGAAATAATAAATGTTTTTTATAAGAATAGAAAAGAGTTTGCAAAAATGCTTAATTTATTCAACGAAGAACATGGCATTAAAGAATCAATGAAAATAGTTTCAGAAGACAAGATAACAGTAAATTGAGAGAGGATAAGTAAATGAAAGTAAAAGACTTAATTAAAGAACTTAAACAGTATAACTTAGAATCCCCTGTTTTATTTAATGATGCTATTAAGAATGAACTACATGAGTTAGTAGTCATGGGATATAACCCTGATGAATTGGATTATCAAAATAATAAGACAGAAAATACTATAGTCGAGATAGAAATAGATGAGAGAGATAGGAAATGAGTAGAGAAAATACGAAAAATGTATTGGAAGACATCTATGACACTATTATGAAAAATAATCATAAAGTAAGAGATTTTACGAAATATGATAATTCATATATAGATTTAGATAAAAAAGAAATACATATTGGAAAAAAATATATTATTTCAATAAGTGAGACAAAACCAGAAAAACCAAAAAAACCAAAAACAACACAAGAACACTTTGATGAATGTTTAAGACATTGGAGTAGACATGGGTAAAGGCAGTAAACAACGACCAACCAACATTAAAAACTTTAGTGAGGGTTACGATAGAATATTTAACAAGAGAGAGGAAAAGATGAGTAAACAATACATATACGAGGCAAGTGAACAAACTGTTGATGTTAGATCGTGGACTATTAAAAGCGACAGACAATTAACAGAAGATGAAGTAACAGATATCTATCAAGATTCGCAGATAGATGATGTGGGAAAAGAACAAGAATATTCAACAGGTATAACAGTAACTTTTGAGGGTACTGAATATGGCGATGATGCAATACCAGATGTTCAGGGCGATTTTAAGGAAGAATAAATGGGATACAAGAACGAGTTTTTAGAGCAACACCAAGATAAAATAAACGAGGAATGGGTTTGTTATTGTAACGAGATCAATTCAACCAGACATAAATATGGCTTAGATTCTAAGGTGTTTACACCAAGCGATAAAGAAAGATTCGCCATAGCATATATAGAAAGCCATATAATTTAGTTTCCTCATGAATGGACATGGAAGTCCATTTAATCCTAGTCGTTCATTCAATCAGTCAGTCATTCAATCCAAGAAGTAATCCAAGATGTCATTCAATCTATCTAGCATAATTCAATCTAAAAATCATTAGAATTAAATAATAATCAATTAATTCAGTAGATAAAAATAAATGATATATGTGTTTTATTTTGTGGTTAACTTATGATAATGTTAAGGCATGAATAAAAACAATATCTTTTCAGGTGGTGAAGAAAAACCTGACAACATAGACAATGTAATATATAAAATGCTAACAGAAAATACAGGGATACATATGTTAGATAGTGGTGGTAAAGATGGAAGAGCATGGCAACGTAACCAGAAAAGAACACTAAAAGACTTTCAGAATGATAAATATATATCTTATGAAGATGATTATCCTGAAAAATCTTTATTTCATCATTTAACTGAATCATGCAAATACTTACCAGATGAAAATAAAAAGCTTACAGATTGGATAAATGAAGATAAATATCATTATATGGACAATCCAGAGGGTAGGGAAAATTCTTGGAATGATGTAGAACAATTTATGAATAAATTTATATATCCAGATAGTAAAATTAATTGTCATTATACATATAATGAAGAAACTGCATTATCTCAGGATATTCAATTTTTATATGCTGACGACATTTATGATAATGATATTATTGCATTATCAATTCATAATGGTGCTGACGCTAGAGGTGGATTGACTGACTATAAATTTTTTAAGGTTGATTGGGATATGTTTCTTAATTATTCACTTGATTACTATAAAGACGCAAGGTAAATCAGCATGACTATATTTGACATATTAAAAGCGTTTACAGGTGCAATTATTGGAATATGTATTTTATATTGCATGATGATTGTACTTGTACAAATAGATATATTATTAAACTTTTAAGAGGGTTAAACAATGAAACAAAGCAAAGCAACACAATTATTAAAAGAGTTAAAGTCCAGAAAAATGTCTTATAAAGAAATGCAAAACTTCCTTTATAATGTCGGCAAAGATCTTAAAGACAAAGCACCTCAAGGTTATTGGAGTACAAATTTAAGCAATTTAAATCATTCAAAAGGAGTAATCGCAAAAGGAAAAGATAATCTTTACACTATAACCAAACAAGGAATAAAGAATATCGAAACTCCATTTGCTACTGATTGGAAACAAGAACATGAAAACTTACTAAGTAGGCATAAATATTTATATCAAAAATATATTGATACAGTTAGGAAGTTAGAAAAGATACAAAAAGTCATTGATGATGAGTATTAATATAAGATATTCAAGGCATAAAAAAAGCCACCGATTAAGGTGGCTTTTCTATTGATTGTTTTAAGCGTATTTGTGGGTATAACCATTACGAAGTTCATCTAATGTAACTTCTGTTAATCTAATAACTGTATAAGTAACATTTTTTCTCTTTTCAGAATCGCCCAAATGCATTGCATAAGAATTAGCTGAATCTAAAGAGTTAAAACATTCATCATTTACAACAGTAAATGAATCCTTTTGTGTATCGTATTTTGATCTTTTTATTATTAAGTACATATATCCTCTCAATGTTTATTAATTGATATCAATATATATGATTATTTTAATATTGTCTATGTTTTGTTTACCAAATAAAAATATACGCCTATTTTTAGCAGATATGAGACAGTCAGAAATCGCCAAAAGACAAGCAAGGGCTTAATCTTCTATATAGTAGTATAGATAAAGGGTTTTATTATTGGTTATTTGTTTTATAGGTGGTTTTTAGATATTACTCTTATTTAAAAATAAACGTTCCTATTCGCACACTATACGCTCAAAATAAATCATAAATAATTATCTGGTATCTATCTATCAAAAAATATTTATCTATCCATAAAAGGCATTGTAGAGCGTTTTATAAGTGTGTTATGTGTGTGCGATAATCAGAGAACAGGCACACCCCCACGCGTTGGCACTAATTATTGTGTAGTCCCCTGCATATTCTCTTGGGGAAATATAAGTGTATATACGATATGTTGTATATAGATCACAGATGTAATACAATGACTAAAAACAATAGGAGACAATACTATGCAAGACAAGACAAGAGACTTATCAATATCAAAAGTCTATAGAATGAAAGACTTATACAATGTTACTAGTGCAAAACCATCAACGATCTATACCTGGATTAGGCAGGGTAAATTCCCTAAACCTAAGAAGATGAATCGTATTTCGGTGTGGAGTAAAGATGTTATTGACAACTGGATGGAAGAAAAACTACAATCGTAGTGTTTCGTCATAGTGGTTGGGGTAAAGCTACTTGCCCCAACTAAAACACAAGATGTGCTAATTCAATCTAACAAAAACACAAGATGTAGTTGTATTTAGAAAAAAAATCATTACAATAGGTGGTGGATAACTATGTCTACAGATACACAAAGAATAGATGAGATCATATCCACTCTTAAGACTCGCCAACAGACCAATAGACTCAACTACTACGAACCTTATCAGTTTCAACAAAGATTCCATGATAGTGGTCGTGAAGCTAATCAAAGGTTGTTGATGGCTGCAAACAGGGTGGGAAAGTCCTATGTAGGGGCTATGGAGATGGCTATCCATCTTACAGGTGAGTACCCTAGTTGGTGGAAAGGAAAAAGGTTTAAAGAGCCAATAAGAGCATGGGTATGTGGTGCTAGTAATGAAACCACACGTGATATCTGTCAAAGAGAATTATTTGGGCAACCAGACAACCCGAGAGATAAAGGGAAAGGATCAATTCCTAAACATCTCATTGGAGAAACTACAAGGAAACCTGGAGTGCCAAACGCACATTCATCCGTCCTTGTTAAACATACATCAGGTGGGTGGTCTCGTGTTGCCTTTAAAGCATATGAAATGGGTGCTGAAAAATTTATGGGGGAGAGTATCGATCTAGTATGGCTAGATGAAGAACCACCACAAGACATCTATTCACAATGTATTACTCGTACCCTAGACAAGCAAGGACAAGTCTATATGACATTTACCCCAGAATCAGGAATGACTGAGGTAGTACAGAATTTTACGTCAGAATTGAAGTCAAAACAGGCATTGATTACTGCAGGATGGGAAGATGCAGACCATCTAACTGACGATATGAAAGAGCAGATTTTACAAGCATTACCACCTCATGAGAGAGATATGAGGTCTAAAGGGATACCAATGATAGGTAGTGGTTTGGTATTTCCGATATTAGAGGACAATCTGACCTGCGAACCATTTACTATACCCTCTCATTACCCTCGTATCGCAGGTCTCGACTTTGGCTATGACCATCCAACAGCAGTTGTTTGGGTAGCATGGGATAGAGATGAAGATATCGTGTATATCTATGACACCTACAAGATGTCAAAACAAACACCTGATTATCACGCATCTCATATCAACAACAGAGAAGGTAGTCATTACATACCGATAGCTTTCCCTCATGATGGATATCAACACGATAAAGGAAGTGGTATTACCCTAGCTGAACAATATCGTACAGCTAATGTCAATATGTTGCCATTTCACTTTGAAAACCCACCAGCTTTGGGAGAAAAGAAAGGGGGTAACTCAGTAGAAGCAGGGATCATGGATATGTTATCTCGTATGGAACAGGGAAAATTTAAGGTCTTTAACACCTGTTATGACTGGTTTGAGGAATATAGGTTATATCATCGTAAAGATGGTAAGATAGTTAAGATTAAGGATGACATCATGTCTGCTACACGTTATGCAGTTATGAGTCTAAGACACAGTACAACAGAGACATCTAAGTGGAATAGTAAAGGCAGACTAGGACCAGATGTCGCAATAGTTTAGGAGATAATAATGCCAAACAATGAAGTATTAAAATACTTTAAAATTACAGAAAAAGAATACGAAAGAATGACACCTGACCAAAAAAGGCAGAAAATACAGCAATATGGTGTTGAAAGGAACAAAGCTAAAAGAGAAAAAGCACAAAAAATAATTAATGAAGCAAGAGAAGATGCAAGATTTCGTTTTAACAACCCTAATAAAGTAAAACAAAAAGAAGCACTCGAAAAAGCAGGATATTTAAAGAAAAAATAATGGCTAACTTAATAGCTTCTCCTACTCAAATGGCTTACAAGTTACAAGAACTAGAAGAAAAGCTAGACAAACTACAAAAAGAATTAGACACACTAAAGGCAAAGAATGGCAAAAAAACCAAGAAAACTAACTGAAGACGAATTAGTATCACAGCTAAATTCCGAAATACAAGGAGCTACTGGCTACGCAAATACTGAACTCTCCAACCAAAGAGAGGAGTCAATGAAGTATTATCTTGGTGAGAAGTTTGGAAATGAGATTGATGGTCGTTCTGAAATCGTTACAACTGATGTCAGAGATACAGTTGAATACATTATGCCATCTTTGATGCGTATTTTTACCACACATAACAACACAGCAGAATTCGAGCCACAAGGTCCAGAAGACGTTGAAATGGCACAACAAGCTACTGACTACTGCAACTATGTATTTAACAAGCAAAATAATGGGTTTAAGATCCTCTATGATGCCTTTAAGGATGCACTTATCAGCAAGACTGGAGTAATTAAACATTTCTGGGAAGAAAAAGAGGAAGTTCATACTGAAACGTATACCAACCTAACCGAGATCGAGTACCAATCAATCCTAGCAAATGATGACTATGAAGTTATAGAACATACAGAAACAGTTGTACAAAAAGCAGTTACAGATGATTTCGGCAATTTAGTTAGTCCTAAAGTGGTTGAACACGATGTTAAAGCCAAATGTTATAAAGGGTATGGACAAGTCAGAGTTATGGCAGTTCCACCAGAAGAATTTTTAGTTTCACGTAGAGCATCATCATTAGAAGATGCAGACTTTGTCTGTCATAGGGTTAAAAAATCAGTAAGTGATTTAATCGCTGAAGGTTATGATCCTGCGATTGTCAATGATATACCTAGCTATGCTAATTCAGAAGCAGAACTTAATGAGGAAAGATTAGCACGATTTAGCTACGATGATGACTCAGTACCACCATCTGAGGGTGAAGGACCAAACAAAAAGGTTTGGATTGATGAATGTTATATGCGTATTGATTACGATAACGATGGTATAGCAGAACTCAGAAAGATTACAAAAGGTGGACAATACATCTTAGATAACGAAGAGATTGATATGATTCCTTTCTCTGCTATTTGTCCATTACCTATTCCACATAAATTCTATGGCATGTCTATTGCAGATACTGTCAAAGATATCCAACTAATTAAATCTACAATCATGCGTAACCTGTTAGATAACATGTATCTAACTAACAATGCACGTTATGCAGTATTAGCAGGACAAGTAGAGTTAGATGATTTATTAACATCAAGACCAGGTGGTATTGTTAGAATGAGAGCACCAGGTGCTGTTACAGCTTTACCTACACCACAAATCCAACCTTATGCGTTCCAAATGGTTCAATACCTAGATGGTATTAGAGAAGAAAGAAGTGGTGTATCTAAAATGACCCAAGGTCTCAATC
>Ga0181603_10002290_pt1 | contig 15422 bp, 19 predicted proteins | sample 041ome_13_FD_148633 | JGI IMG/M metagenome (GOLD analysis project Ga0181603, IMG submission 148633) | Coastal salt marsh microbial communities from the Groves Creek Marsh, Skidaway Island, Georgia - 041409US metaG (spades assembly) | ecosystem: Environmental > Aquatic > Marine > Intertidal zone...
TTTACAATCTATCAGGAAATCGATCTAACATCACTACCGGGGATCACATGACAGACGTGATCGGCATGAGTCCAGAATTCAACGAGCAGGTTAAGCGTACCGTTCGCGAAACTCTGCGGCGTTCGCGTGGACCTGAAAGAACAGCAGGACGATGGCACAAGAAAGGCGGCAGCGGCGGTGATCACAATGCGATACTTTTTCAAATAGTTTCTGCCGACTCAACCACACGTGAGGCCATTGGTCAGATTGAGGCTCGCACGTTTACCGGTCCTGCCTACGATTCTTTTCTTGATGATACCGTAGTGTATGTTTATGACCGAATGGGTTGTCTGTTTAATGAACCTAACGTGGATTTGACAGGGAGGTGGGGCAGAGCCGAGTTGTTTTTAATGAATAGTATGATGGAGGCAATGTTCTTCCCCGAAGGTTACCCGCCAGAAAAGATCTGGATTGTTACGGCTTTGTGTTGCCCTCAAACGAGTTGCGGAAGTTAAGATGGTATCAAAAGGAACACAGGGTGGTGGGTGTTGTTGCGGGGGGTGTCACAGCAAGCCTTACGACCCAGCTCTACCAACTACGGCATTCCAGCCTGTCACGGCGAAGTGCTGTAGCTGCATACCAAAAGCCATATGCATAACTGCTGATGTGCCGGGTGAGGATACTTTATACCGCGCCAGCTTTTCCGCATGTGAAGGTGCCTACGACACAGAAGGCGAACCGATCCTGTACACTGGATCGTTCGAGATGTTTGGTCAGGATGGCACAATAGTTATTCGCTTCGTGATCAACGATGAGGATGACTACTGCTATCTGAAGTATGAGTATGATGCACTGGGCGTGTCAGATACTATCCTGATCGACCACGCCGATCCCTCCTTAACTGAATGTGATGGGCGGCATAGCAAGCAGTGTTGTGAGTTTGAGTTCTCTTTCGATGTACCGGCTACTGCTTACGGCCCCGCGTTCACGTTAGCAATTCAACCTTCACCGGTCATCGTGGTATCGCAGAACACGAAGTGCTCCGGCTGTTCCTGTTTATGCCGTGATGCCTGTTTCGGAGTTTACACCCGAACGTCCGAGGATTTCACATACCGAGGTGACAGTGAGATTGTCACCGGCTTACTGACTGAGATATCGGCTCCCGGATGTAATGGTGGTCCGACTCAGGTGTATGGTACTGACATTATCTGGGAACGCACAGATGGGTGGATCGTTAAAGTTCCCGGAGTAATCGAACTACCTGTATCTGATCATACGGTTAACTCGGGTACAGAGGAAACTCCGGTGTGCAGCATAGCTAAGCTGCTGTGGTCTTCCGATGGAAACACTCATTCATTCACGGGTGGTGATTCCAGCGTGACCTATGACTTTAGTGCGAACGATCAGGTTGGCATTATGGTCAAGTGGCAGGGCTTGATGCATGACGAGAATGCCGTTGTCGAATTCTTCGCATGGAACTGGGATACAGAAGAATGGGACTCGCTAGGCACTGAGACAGGGCGGGAAGACACAGCTACTATAGTTAAAGCTGTGCAGTTCCCTTTGGAGTCCTATCATACGGATGATGACGGGCAGATCCAGATTAAGATCGAGACGGACGGAGCCTCTGAAATCCATCATGACATGCTCCGCATTCTTTTGGATCGTTGCTGCGTTCTGGAGTTAGTCCCTCCGTACGGCGTCGAGATGACCTACGCATCACACCCTTTCCGGAGATCATTAGAGTATCCGAACGGATGTCCAAACCCTGCGTTCTACTGGGAATTCACGGACGGCACAACCGACTACCTGATTAACTGGGGTTGTTCATGGTGTGGTGATCAATGTGGTTCCACCGTTGGTGGCTGCTGTAACCGACCTATCCCTCGCGTGCTTGCGGCGGACATAACAATGGGTTGCACCTCCTGCCCGGAAGTAACTGTTATGTTGTTCGAAGATGCAGGTTCAGGAAACATCTGGAATGGTACAGCAGAGCACTGCGGAGGTACGCTGACTGTCGTACTTACCTGCGGTGGTGATGGCGTATTCCACATACTCGTTACAGGTCTCGGCGGCTGTTCATTCGATGAAGACTGTGACACAGTCGTTTGCAATCCAATTCAATTAGAATGGTCTGGTAATTTTGACAATGGTATTGGCTGCTGCGGCGGCACTGAGACTCCACCGTCAACCTCAACAGGTATATTGATCACGGTGACAGAATGAACCCCGAATGTAAATGTCCACTATCCGGTTATTGTAACCGGCATAAGATTAACAAGAACCGCCGGCAACACCAGTTATGCAAAGGTGAAGCGAACACCCATGACTGCGGTTTAAAATACTGGCAGGCATGGGAGGATGGCCAGTTAGGTGCCACGCAGCCGGATAACCCCATTCACCTGCCGGATGGCTTTTGCGGGAAGACCAGAGAAGGCAAGCCTCAGAAAACTCCTATTGTATCCCGCATCGGAGATGAGCTGCACGCAATCATTCACCGAGAAACCGGAGTTGTCATCCCCTGTGCTGATTGCCGGAAACGAATCAACCTGCTTAATACTCAGACCCAGTACGAGGCTAAAGTTAACCGGGAAACAACGATATCCGATATTGTTGGGAATGCTAAGCGGGTGGCACCTAAACTATGGCAACGGCTGGCAGTGATGGCTGAGTCGGCAATCGACAATGCCGGTCTGCTTCCGTATAGTAGTTTCGCACGTAAGAAAGTGGGTGCATGGGTTGATGAGGCTATCAAAAACGGTGAGCTGCCGCAGCCTGTTCGACCGGTAAGGCAGCACGTTCCGAGAAGACATGGCAGAGCGGAACCAACGCAGGATCAGACACGACTGTGGAAAAAGGCTATTTCCCACAAGCCTGTGCCGAAGCCTTTTAATGGCAAGCCGGTCATAAATCTTGTATGGCACCTGTGGCCAGTACCAGGGACTTGGCAGTGGCATGTTGAAAGGCTTAACGAGCTTATCCCTAAATGCGACGGGCAGGTCATCATTGGCATTACCGTTGATGAAGACACCGATCAGGCAGAAGTGGTTAAGGCGGCAATAAAGGGTGATGTGCATTTCATCGTGACAGAGAATGTCCCGATTTCTTCTTCGCACGTAACACCGGTTGGAGAGCAGTTGACGGCAATACCGGCATTTGAAATGCTTGACAAATCCATCGACAGCATAACTATCTACGGCCATGGTAAAGGTGCTCGGGATCATACAAAGGTATCTGAGCCTGTCCGCATCTGGACGGAATGCATGTATGAGACGGTTTCGTTCAACGTCGACCAGACAATTAAAGCCATGGAGGAAGGCTACGATGTTGTTGGGTCATTCCGGACATTTGGTAATACCGGTATCAGCACAAAGATGAATTGGCACTATGCCGGAACCTTCTTTAACTTCCGTACAAAGATACTTGAGTTTGCTCCTCCGTTTCAGTTGAGATATGGGGGAGTCGAGTCGTGGCTCGGAGATTTCGTTCCTGCACGTAATTCCTATTGCGTGATACGGGATAATTCGCCGATCATGTATCAGTACAACGAAAAGTTCTCGCCCAATATCATTGCGGAACAACTGCACTGGGAATCAGAACGGTTTGGCGGCGTCAAGATGGAGCAGCATGCCAGAGAATTCGACTGGCTTGTGTCACAGCTTTCCGACTGCCGTAGCCTGTTGATCATAGGAAGCCGACATGGCGGCATGGAGCACTATCTGGCGAAGAGGCTTCCGCAGCTTGACGGAAACATCGTATCCGTCGATATCGATCCCCTGCCGGGCAATACGGCCCCTCGGCTGATCGTTGGCAGCAGTGCCGATAAAGACGTTCAGGCTCAAATAATCAAAGAGCAGGCTTATTATGATGCTGTCTTTATCGACGGCGACCATCTGGCCGAGGGTGTACGAGCGGATTGGGAATTTGCAAAGAGCGTAACCGGTGGGCAGATATTCTTCCACGATTTCACCCCAGACCTGTATCACAGGGCGACGGGATGCGAAGTTCATAAGGTATGGCCAGAAATACAAACGGAAGCCAAGTTGAAAGGCTGGAAGGTTTCGAGCAAAACAGTAGGCTGCGGATGGGGAGGGATTTCACAAGTTGACACTAAAAACACGACTACCCTCGGCATAACCAAGCAACTACAATCCAGCTAACTCAAGCACAGAAGCAAAAACCATGCTAACATTTGCACAAGCACATAACCTTTCCGAACCGTCTCTCTGGACAATTGTGATTGTACTTGCGGGGATAGTTGCAGCGCTCGGTAAAGCGGCCTGGAGGCGGCTAAACGACTGCGAAGACGACCGCAAAGTGTTGCACAAAAAAGTTGGACGACTCGAAGTTTCGTATGCGATTCTGGCCGGCAAGCCGATCGACCCCGACAACCAGGACTCTTAAAAAGGACACACCATGGCGGTTACTTACACTGACATTTTAACCTACGCACCAGGTCTTACAGACCCGGCTGAAATCGTGGCGGCATTGCAGGCCGATGCGCGGTACAAACGGGATACGGATGCTGCTGCACTTTACCGCGTGCTGGTCAACGAGTTTCAGGTGCTGCGGGTTGTCAACGGAGTTGCGACAGGCCCGCTGGAAGATTATATGGCTGGGCTGGATACGGGTGTTCCAGCTTACGCTATGTTCGTTGATGGATACCGGCAATTCCTAACGAACCCGTGGAGCGTTACCGAAGCGATCCGGGCAACACTTCCCGAGATCGGGATGCTGGTAACTGGGATCTGCGATATTGTTGCGGGCTTGGTGGACGCACGAGGAGGCAGTGGAGACCAGGTCAAGGCTCGTGTTGACGAGTTGACGGGTGGCCGGTTGTTTGGGTCGGTAACGCTCGGCGAAGTCAACGCAGCGATTGATGCCGAAGCCGAACGAGTCGCAGCGGAAGCACTCGAAACGCAACGCATGGAACTGTGGCAAGCGTGGCAGGCACTTTACAACACTCACGTTTCTCCGGTGCTGGACGGAACTGATCCAACGGTGGCTAATCTATTGGCCGGTGCTCGGTTGCTGGTGATTGATTTGGAGGCGTTGTAATATGGCGTTTGCAATTGACGACCTTGACAGCGTGGGTGCTCACTGGCGGGCGGATGCACTAGGGTATGCCGACGGGAACGACGTTTCCGCGTGGGCGGATTCGTCGGTAAACGCCGTTGATCTAACAGCAACTGTCTACCCTACGTTTCACACAAATCAACTCAATGGCCTACCAGCAGTACGATTCAACGGCACAGACCACCGAATGGTGTCGTCAGTGGACTTGCCATGTGCGGGCTGGGCAGCACCAACGGTAATAGCGGTTATAAAAACTACCTCAACCGCGACTTACAACGGCGTCTTGACCCTCGACACCGTTTCGCCGGCGACTAACCCGAACGTGTATTCGGTTTGGTTTGGTTCAACCCGTATCCTCTATTTGCGAGGGACAGCCAATTACACCAGCCCTGGTTCGACTGCTTCGGGGTGGTGTCTTGTGAGTATGACACACGGTCTCTACGCTCGGGGAGGAGCAAAGGACGGTCTGCTGTCGCCGCAGACTAGCAGCGTTGGCACAGGCGACAAAATCACGGCAAACCTCAAGCCGACAATGGGTTACTGGCCGTTCAGCGGCAATCAATACGGTGGGTTCGATCTGGCGGAAATGGTATTGCTAAATGAAACCACACTCTCGGAGAGACTGCATGTCGAGGGTAGTCTGGCTGACAAATATGCGATCACATTGGCAGTAGACCACCCGTTTTTTAGCGGACCGCCGACAACTCAGCCGGGAGCAGCCGGGGCCAGCCAATCGTTCCATCCGTTGGGGGGTGCGTAATGTCTATCTACGCAGTCAACGGAAAAGAGCCAGTTGCAGCATGGATACCGTCGCTCGACACGGCAGGCAATGGTACAACTACGCTGACGGATTTAGTCGGGAGCAATAACGGCACGCTCACCAATATGGACGCGGCAACCGATTGGGTTGCTGATACTGGTGCGGGTGGTGTGCGGGCTTTGGATTTTGATGGGGTGGATGACATGGTAGTGAGCGGAACATCGCTGCTATCAGGCGTTTCTGCGTTTTCCTATTCTGTTTGGCTATATCAACGTGTGGCCGCGTCTTTTGCTGGTGTTTTGGGGAAATACCAGAGCACATCGAACGACATGGAACTCATTATTGCATCGTCGTCTATTATCCAGACTGTCAGGACCAGTTCTTCTGCACAATATCGGCAGACTGGCTCGATTGTATCTATTAACGCATGGCATCATGTCGTAATTGCTTTCGATGGATCACAAGCATCGCAAGTCGATAGAATGCAAGTTTATTTGAATGGTTCGCCGCAATCGCTATCGTCAAATGACTTGCCAACCATTGCACCTGTAAATTCTGAGCCTTTCAGGATTGGGCGTTATCCTGGTCCGTCTGGCTCAACAATCGACGGACTAATAGACGATATTCGAATATTCGACACTGCCCTAAACGCAACCGACGTAGCCTACCTGTACAACAGCGGCAACGGACGCGGGCGAGTCGTCGAAGCTGCAACCGCCTACACGTTCCACCCGTTACAGCGAGCGAATTACCATCCACTAAGGTACACTTAATATGATGCAGGTATTCTTCAACACGGACGGCACAGGACTGACCGCGATCATCACCGTGATTGTAGACGGAGACCACATCGATCCTGACAGTTGGCCGATTACAAACGATCCGGCAATCGTGTTATCGAGTCATCCGGCAGCAACGAAAACCGTCACAGCAATCGACACTGGCGTTTTCAAAGTTGTGTGGTCCTCACTGTCTCCAGCGTTAGCTCATGGCGACGTTGTGTTTATTGCGGTGGATGGCGAGCTGTCTACTGTTGCGTGGACGACATGGCAGATTCCGGTGCAGTGCGTCCATTTGCCTAACACAGTGACACCGGCAACACCGACAGACGTTACGGATTCAGAGTCTGTTATCACGAGTACAATTTCAACCCTGAACGATTTTGATCCTGCTGTGGATGTTGTGGCTCATGTGACTCTGGTTGATACTACGACGGCAAACACCGACATGCGTGGCACCGATGGAGCTAACACGGTGACGCCTGCAACACCTACAGACGTTACGGCTGCACTGGTGGCACTGGATCTTGACACGGCTTTGATTGCACAGGGATCAGAGCGTGCTGTCAATGTCGATGTCAATCACAGGGTCCATGCAAATGTTTATAACATACAGGCTAACGCATTGGATGCGAGCGCTTTGTCTGCTGATGCGGTGACAGAGATTCAGGCCGGTTTGGCTCGCACCGGTGCGGACGGCGACACACTGGAAACGCTCAGCGATCAGATTGACGGACTCGGCGGCGGTGGTGATGCGACCGAAGCCAACCAGATCGAGATTCTGGCTGCACTATCTGGCGGAGCTGTCACGGCATACTCGCCAGTCAACGCTGCCGGCGATGTCACGATCATCAAGGGCGACGACTACCTCGGCACACGCCTGGCCGTTCGCATCGATGATGTGGGTGGCACATTGCTGGCGTACCTGCAAGGGGCATCAGTGACAAGCGTATCGCTCGGGGCTGGGATTGACAGCAATGTCAATCAGGTGGTCGGCACGATTGACCCAGACGACGGTGTGTATGCAGACAATATCACAACGCTGTACCCGCAAATCACATCTGCCGACATTACGGGGCCATCCAGCGACAACTACGTCTATCACGTCAAAGCTGTCGACAGCGTGCTCGGTGAGCAGACACAGGCAACTGGCAATATGATTGTGCTGACTGAGCGTAGACAGCTTTAGGCGAACTGATTCAAGGACCGTCATAGTTGCAGGCCAGCAATAACAGGTCACTTGCCCCGGTGCGGGATTCGCCGGGGCTTTTTTCACGTCGAGTGGTTGGCCCTGTAAAAATTGACGCACGTGATAATCGCCTCGGTTTTGTTACCTGGTAAGCTATCCAACAGCTCAACGATAGATTGCGGCAACCGAAACGAGACCTGCACGGTCGGTTCATCGTGCTTCAGTGGTGCGCCAAGGCTTTTCGATTGTTTTTTTGATTTGCTCATAAAAATAATTGTATGACAAAACCCAATAAAAACATTGGCAAAAACGTTGTGTGTGACAAAATCCGATAAAATCTTTCCAGATTGACTACATATGTCTTTCATAAGTCGCCGATAAGGTTAATATGCCTACATGCGAGACGCAAACGCGACTCAAAACAACAAACAACAAAACGGGGAACGAACGATGTCAAACGAAAAAATGAAAACCAAAGTGATCAACTTGCTGATTAAGTGGGGCAACAACGAACAAGAAGTTTTTGAAATGGTCAACACTCATTTTGATCAAGTTTCCGACTATTGTCACACAGCTCGAAGCATCGCAGAGTGCATCAGGACAATCGCTTAACCCACAAAACCCTGCCCGCCGCACACTGCGGCGGGCTTTTTAAAACAAAAAACGGGGAGATGATGACAGTGACAGTCGAGCAAGCAATCAGCCGAAGCATGAGCCACCTAGAAATTATACAGTGCGAATTTATTGGCGAGTATAGCGACCTGGTCGGGTACATCGAAGACTGCTGCGAAAACGGCGACGATGCGATTTTCAGCATCGAAAACGACGGTGCGGTCGACATTGCCGATATTGAAGGCGACTGGCGTATCCGAGTCACGTTGACAGATAACTAACACAACGCACAACCGCCCGCCAGTATTCGCTGGCGGGCTTCTCAAAACAACAAACAACAGGAATTGAGACAATGCTTACAACACCAGATCCAGCTCACGACGTAACAGGCAACGGGACTGAATCTCACTACGACCTAGCGCGACAGTTGGAGATGCGAGGCTACAAAGTTGACGGAGACAGCGAGGACAACAATCACTCTTGGGTACGTTTTGCCGACGAAATTGTCGGGGAAATATATGGCGACGAAGTCGCAACTGTGACGACAGCGACGACAGCGAAGTAACTACAACTGCCCGCCAGTGTTCGCTGGCGGGTTTCTCAAACAACAACCAACAACGGAAGAAACAATGACCGCATTAACCATCATCTGCATTGTCGCACCGATTGCAAGTTATGCACTGTGGTATTGTGCTACCAATAGGCTCGAAGATATTTTGTGACCCGTTTCCCGGCCAGCAGTTGAGGCGGTTTGTTGTTTGTCTGCGTCCTGCTGGTCGGGTTTTTACAATTTTTGAAGGGAGGCATACATGTTAGTTTTAAGCCGCAGGCAGGGCCAGTCAGTTATGATCGGCGAAGATATTAGAGTTGTTGTTTTGCGAGTTGGCCAGACAATCAGGTTAGCAATTGACGCACCGCAAGGCATGAAAATTTTAAGGACCGAATTACTTGACCAGTCACCAGCGAACGCTGAGAGCGATAGAGATTGCGGGCTGCAGGCCGAATGACTCGGCTGTCCAGTTGGTTATTGGTTCCACCCACTTAACGGATTCGGTGGGTGGTGAATTACCTGAAACAACACCTCGTCGGATAATAGGTTTTGTTGTCTCGTCGACAACTAAATCTTTCGTTTACCGGCGTCTACCGGCGAGGTGTTTTTTGACACATTGAAAACCTGGCAGGAGTCGAGCGTGCCACGTCAAGTCAAATCTATCGACCGAGTCGGTGAGAGGCCGACAGTTTTTCATGTCACGTTGCCGATCAATTTAACAAACCGCAACGACGGCCAAGGGCATAGCTGGCACCGAACAGCGGCAGAAAAAAAACGAATTGGGGCAGCACTAAATCACCTGAAACGAGAACCGTTTGGTTATCGAGTCGACTTGGTAATCACTCGAATTCTCGGCAAAGGTCAGCGGTTGTTTGATCCTGACAGCATTGGCCGTGGCAACGCTAAACAGTTAATTGACACGCTAACGCAACTCGGCTGGTGGCACGATGACTCAGCGAAATGGATTCGCTACGTTGATTATCGGCAGGACGACACACAGCGAGGCACGGGGCCGTCTGTATTGATTGAGGTTAAGAGGATTGAAGAATGAGAGAACAACAACATAATTGCGGCATATGCCGCCGAACAACCGAACGGAACAACAGCCATTGTCTGAGTTGCAACACATTATTACGTGATTGCAAACCGCAAAAGGTGCCACCCTGCAACAAGTGCAGAAAGTGTACTGCGTTAAAAACAACAATCGGCGAAGACGGTAGGATTGTTTGTGCCGAGTGCGGTGATGACTATTGGGGAGGTGTGCAGAGTTATTGAGTTGATTAAAAGGAAAACATCTATCGTGTCGAGACCGCGATTGATGACTTTAAAGCTCCGGAGCAATCCGGTCCACCCACGTATTGCCGGTCTCGACGGCGGTGCGTGGGTTTTATTTTTGGAGGTAGTGATGCAGATTACAAAAGGTAAAAAACAGAAGCCAAGGCGTACGCTGATTTATGGCGTGCATGGCGTTGGGAAATCGACGCTGGCCGCTCAGGCAGAGAAGTGCTTGTTCCTTAATCTGGAGGACGGACTAAACGACATTGATTGCAGCCGGTCAGAATTGATTAAGGACTTCGATCAAATCATGGACGGACTGCGATGGCTCGCAGAATCTAAGCACGATTTTCAGCACGTTGCGATTGATACGATTGATTGGCTGGAAGCAATCATCCATAAAAAGGTTGCACAGGCAGCGGGCAAAGAGTCAATCGCCGACATCGGCTACGGGGCAGGCTACAAGCAAGCCCTAACCTACTGGGATCGGATTATTTTCGCACTTGACTGGCTGCGATCGGAAAAGGGTATCGGCGTTATCTTGCTGGCACATGCTGAGGCGAAGAAATTCGAAAGCCCGGAAACAGACAGCTATGACCGTTATCAACCCGCGTTGCATCCGCTTGCAGCATCATTGTTGCAGGAGTGGTGCGATGAGGTTTTGTTTGCCAGCTATCGCGTCTACACACGCAAGGAAGATCAGGGCTTTAATAAGTCGCGAACATTGGCCGTTGGCGATGGCGAGCGGTACTTGAGATGTCAGGAAACAGCAGCAGTGCTGGCGAAAAACAGGCTCGGAATGCCACCGGAAATTGATTTTTCGTGGGCGGCTTATGCGAGCTATTTCGCGAAGCCAAGCGGCAACATTGACGGAACCGTCGTTGACGGATCAAGCAAAGCGGAAGCAGAGTAGTTAGGTTTTTTCTTTAACAGGAGTGAAAAAAATGAGTGGAAATTTAGAAGGCTTCAACGCCAGTGACATTGAGCCACAGCAGGCGTTCACACCGATTCCCGCTGGTGATTATCAGGTGATTATCACTGAGTCAGAACTCAAAACAACGAAGGCAGGAACGGGTCAATATCTGAAGTTGAAACTTCAGGTGCTGAACGGACAGCATCAGAACCGGGTGCTGTTTGATAACGTGAACATCAAGAACCCGAACGAGACTTGTCAGCAGATTGGGCAGGGCACACTGTCAAGCATCTGCCGAGCGGTCAACGTGTTAACGCCAAAGGATTCGGCGGAACTGCACAACAAACCGCTGACAGCGGTGGTCAAGGTTGGAACGGATCAGAACAACAATCCGAACAACGAGGTAAAGGGTTACAAGCCTCGGCACACACAACCAGCGGCAGGGCCAAACATGGTGGAGCAGGCATTTGAGACGCCAGCACTATCTGGCGAAAAACCGAACCCATTTTAGTCAGTGGGCAGCACTTTATAGGGGCACAGAAATGTGCTGTGTCCCTGTTTTTTTAACGGGAGAGTTAAACAATGGAAATCAGCAAAGTTGACGCGGCTATTGATTACGCGGTCGAGGAATTGAGGCAGTCGGACGTGGTGTTGGATCAGATCGGCGAAGAGTATTCGCAGATTGTGGTTGCCAGTCCGCAGGATGACGCGGGCTTCGAAACAGCATCGACGGCGTTGAAACGTATGGTGCGATTGAGAAACGACGTTGAGAAAAAACGCAAAGAACTCAAAGCCGATTCAACTAGGTACGGCAAAGCCGTTGATGCTGAAGCCAGACGAATTCAGGGACTAATTGAGCCGATCGAAACGCATCTAAAAACACAATGTGATGTTGTTCGACTGGAACAAAAACGGCTGGAAGTGGAAGCGGAAAACAAGCGACGCGAACAGGTGAGAGGGTGGATTGATCGGCTTAACGATATTGGTGCTCCAGTCAATCCTGATGCTCTTAACACGATGACGGCTGATGATTTTGAATGGCATTATCGGGCAGCGTTAGCTGATGCCGAAAAGCGAAATGCGGTTCAGGCAGAATTGGAAGCTGAGTTAGAAAAGCATCGTCAAGCGGTTGAGCAGGAGCGGGAGAAACACCGAGCGGAACTTGAGGAGCTTCGAAAGTTGCGGGAAGCCGAGCGGGTGGCACTTGAGGAATTGACGCGAGCTGAACGTGAGGCTGAACAAGCTGAGTTGGCGCGGTTAAAACAGATTGAGGCGGAGCGAAAAGAAGCAGAAGAAGAAGCCCGTCGAATTGCTGAAAAGAAAGCAGACGAAGAGGCACGGCAAAAGCGTGAGGCCGAGCTGAAGCCGATCCGTGAACAACTTGAAGAGGTTGCAAGGTCAATTGAGTTTATCGAGATACCTGAGGCACTGGACAACTACGCGGAAATCATTGACCAGATTATTGATTCGGCAGCAGAGCAGATCCGGAGGTTAGCGAAATGATTCCGCGTTACTACCAACAGGCCGCACACGATGCGTCATGGCATTATTTGGCGAACCAAGCTGGTAACCCGTTGGTCGTGCTTCCAACGGGTGCCGGCAAGTCGCTAACGATTGCCATGGCAGTGCAACAGGCTCGGGCGTTCGATGCTCGGGTGATTGTGCTGCAACATCGCAAGGAATTGATTCAGCAGAACGCCGAGAAGATTCAGATACTGATTCCAGACATCAAGATCGGCATCAACTCGGCAGGTCTGAAAAGCTCTTCGTTCAGCGAAGACGTTATCTGTTGCGGCATTCAAAGTGTGTACCGCAAGGCCCACGAATTCGGACGGCGCGAACTGATTCTAATCGATGAAGTGCATCTGGTTGGTGGTCGTGATGACTCGATGTACGGCCAGTTTTTGGCCGACATTAAGACGATAAACCCGAAAGCCAGATTGATCGGATACACAGCGACACCGTACCGAACTGGTGAAGGTCCGATATGTGGGCGCGATAAATTATTCCAGCGGATTTGTCATGAGGCATTTACGGGTGATTTGATCCGTGAAGGCTATCTTTGCCCGCTGACAAACAAGCCAGCAGTGGCAACGGTTGACAGCTCACTGGTTAAGACGAGAGGCAGCGAGTTTATCAACTCGGACGCAGAGCGGGCGTTCCTGGCTGACGATAACGTTATGCAAGCGTGCCGCGAAATCGTGGAGAAATGCCACGACAGAAAATCGATTTTGGTTTTTAGCTCGGGCGTGCATCATGCGGAATCGATCGCTGAAACGCTGCGAGAATTGACCGGCGAACGGGTGGGAATCGTGACTGGCGAGACCTGGGCGATGGAACGCGAAAAGCTTCTCTCTGATTTTAAGAGCGGCACGCTTCGTTGGCTGATCAATTGTGACGTGCTGACCACTGGCTTTGATGCTCCGCGAATCGATGCGATTGCCGTCTTAAGAATGACAATGTCGCCGGGGTTGTTTGCTCAGATTGTGGGGCGTGGATTGCGAATGCACGAATCGAAAGGTGAGTGTCTGATCCTAGATTTCGGCGGCAACATCGCACGTCATGGAAGTCTTGACGATCCCAACTACGGGCGGGCAAGTGTCAACAGTCGAGGCTCGGGAACGGGTGAAGCGGCCGAGAAAAACGGACGCGGTAAAGAATGTTTCAACTGCGGTCTGGATGTTGCCGCGAACGCTCGGGAGTGTCCTGAGTGCGGGTTTTTGTTTCCCGTCAATCATGACGCTAGCGCTGACGAGTCATCGACGTTAACAGGCAAACCAGATCCTGAAGTTTGGATTGTGCAGAGCGTAGCGTGGGGCCGTCATGTTAAAAAGAATGCACCGGACGCGCCGAACACTTTGCGGATTGATTACACATGCCAGCCTGATGGCGAGCCGGTCACTGAGATTGCACATCAGTGCAAATATAATTGTGGCGGGTTGGTTGCTGGGATATCAAAGAACGGGCCACACAACGAACTGAAATGCAAGTCGTGCGGCAAACATCAGAAGTTTGTTGCGAAAGCCGAAACGCCAATAGGCAACCTGACGGAGACAATAATCAGCGAGTGGGTTTGTATCGAGCATCAAGGCTATGCAAGAGTAAAGGCTGTTGCGTGGTGGGATGCGAGATCGGAACATCCTGCACCGCAGACAATCGACGAAGCGATGCAGCTGCTCGATGCCAAGGCTTGCCGTCAACCTGTCACGATTACAACAGAGCAAGACGGCAAGTACAGGCGGATTGCTTCGGTCACGTGGCGGGACGAAAAGCCTGCGGAGTTGGAGCTGTTCGAATATCATGTTCCGGGTGATGCTGTTTACTTTGATGATGACGATGTACCGTTTTGAAAATACTTTTCAAAATCTTCAGAAACTATGCGTCTAGTTCTTTACACTGCCGATAACTAGGCGTATACTTCCCCTGTCAGACAACGAAACACACAAACGAAAGCAAAACGATGACAATCACAGCAACATTTATCAGCGGTTACAATTTCGGCGAAGAAGTAGTTGGTGACGAAATCTTCGAAACAAAAGTTTTCAGCAACTCGGTTGACTATCAAAAGTGGGTCGCCTTCATGGAAGAGTTTGGCGATGAGGACAAGATCACAAACGTGAACTGGGATTGCAAATAAACGATTCTAAACGAAGTCGCCCCGCGAATGAACGCGGGGCGACAACCAGAACACAATTATTCGGAGACGAAACGATGACTACAACGAAAAGAGCGAACAAAGGCGGCGAAGTGGCTCCAAACGGAGAATTCTACAAGGGCGGGCGATTCATCAACACAATCGCAGAAAACCAAAAGAAAAACGGCAGCCAAAAGAAAACAGCCAAAAAGGTTCAGGTTGAGCCGTGGGCGTGGGAGATGAGCCGAGAAGGCCAGTTTCCTATCTTTTCAATCGTCGGTGCTCAGGCGAGCTACATCGACCGCAACGACGCTGGCAAGGGCATCCAGCCGCACGCTGGTGGCGTTAAATACTACGGCGATACATTCAGCGGCCATAACGTTGCGGACCTTTGCAACGCATACAACAGCGGCACACGCTGGATGGAGGTTAAGTGATGACCACAACCAGAAAAAACATCTGCCAACCCGCTGAGTGGTGGGCTGCTTTTCAACTACAGGCCAAGGCCGAGGGCATGACGCTATCAGAATGGGTGGGCGAATGCTGCCGGGTGTATCTGCCGTCAGGCGTTAACAGCGCGTTGCTGGATCGTCCACCGGCGAACAGGCCGAGGAAGATTGACTCTACCTGAGTGAGTTAGTAGGATTCGCGTAAC